>Ga0315906_10006403_pt1 | contig 14567 bp, 15 predicted proteins | sample LakEriMetagenome_4_FD_203526 | JGI IMG/M metagenome (GOLD analysis project Ga0315906, IMG submission 203526) | Freshwater fungal communities from buoy surface, Lake Erie, Ohio, United States - Buoy 2 MA122 | ecosystem: Environmental > Aquatic > Freshwater > Lake > Lake biofilm | place: USA...
AGCGGCGTGCCAAATGTTTGACGAATATCAGTAGCGATCGCTCTAAGCGCCGCCGTCGATGTTGGGATTTTCGACTCACGCACGCGAAGGCTAACCTGCATAGTTCTCGCTCTATCTCTGGTCTCAGTCGTAGCACTTGCATTAAATTCTTGACGGAAATAGAGCGTAATTTGGGGCAGATATCCGACCGCGATATTGTAGGTAGAAACAGGTACGGAAAAATACAAATCATTAATTCCATTCGCATCTTCGCAATACTGTTTAAAGAACTGCATAGCCTGAATGCAATACACCAAAGAGTCGTTATCCTCTAGCAGCAAAAGCCGCTTAGTGCTTGCCCTTGGTGCATCCGATAAGTCACCATCAGGAATATCCTTAAAGTATTCTCTAACCTGTCGATTGTGCATCAAAATGATTGCTCTTTGGAGTGCTTCCGTTCTCTCTTTACTCATGTTTTTTATTCCTCATCTTCCGCAGGTGCAGGGGCTAAAGTAATGGGCGTTATCTCCGTAGGAAGTTCCGCTTTAAGCGCCGCTCTTGCTTCCGAATCTGCGGTATTAAAAGCGGCTGCTTTGTCTTTCAAGTCCTTGGAATCTTCTCTTAACTGCTTCCAATCTTCCTTGACCGATACCGCGCTACTAGTAACAGAAGATAAGTTGCTAGCGATATTTTCTGCACCTTCTAACGTGTCATTCAATCTCTCGAATCTATTTACCCTTCGCGCCCGAATCGTCTCATCCATTGCAGGATAAGCATTCTCGCTAACCACTCCATCTTCTTTAAGAGAATTACCAATCTTAGAGACGTTTTCCATCCCATACTCTACAGCGCTAGAGATAGGGTCAATCATTGATTGAGTAGTATTAAGAACTCCCATAGCAGAATGATAAATAGTATTTGCTTTTTGCCATTGGAGAACCAAAGAAACATAGTTTTCTGCTCCCAAAACAGACACTAAAAACGCCCTAAAGTTGCTACCGACAAAGTCAGTAAATTGGACTTGAGAACCTTCCGAATTAGTGAATCTTAAAGGCGTAAGACTAATCACGTTATCTACGACGCTACCCAATGTCTCACCGATATCACGGGTCAGCATCGCCGCGTTGTGGATATTCGTTGCTAGATTCATCACTGCTAACGTGCGATCGATAACTGAATTGTTTAGTATATTTAGAACCTTGCCGATCCTATTTTGTAAGAAATCCCAGACAGTAGCCAATAGAGTGGCGATTGAAGAAATAGCACTCGCATTTGCAACGGTTTGCGCCTTCGTAGCGTCAACATTATCCATGATCGGATCTTTAATCCGATTCTCCATACCCTGCGTACACTGAGGGCTTTGCAGCGCGTCGCACGTGCCCTCTTTTGCGTTGTTTCTTTGCTGGGATGGCTGTGTATTGCTATTGATCAGCGTGGTAATACCTATCAGTTGGACGAGCTTCGTCCGTATATCGTCGTCACTGCTTGGAGGCCGTGGAGAAGGGGGGGGTACAGGGGGGCGGATTGCAGGAACTGGTGACTTAACCCGGCTAACTGAAGGGCTCTTTAGTTGATTCTTAGCGACTGGATCCAAGGGCCTTCCATTGGGAGGGGGGAGCAAAGCCTTTGGGTTCGCCTCAGTACCCAAAGGCTTTGCAGCTCTAGGCTCTACACTTGAAAACCCGTTTAGACCAGCCAATCCAACGGCGCGCAATGACCTCCTTTGCAGCTCTTCCAAGGATTCGCCGCCAGTGTATCCGCTAGGTCCCGCCCCTAGTGGAGTCCCTGGTGGATTGCCGCCCGTGTCTGGCTGACCATCTCTCCTCACAGCACCCAAGAAGCTATAGTCGTAAGGCTCGTAAGACGTGCCCCCGAACACAAATCCAGAATTAATCGGCCCTGATATCAGGGGGGGGGTTTGGTTGCCTCCAACTCCTACCCGTATGTATCTAGTTCCACTGATGACCGTGTCTTCAGTTACACCAGTAACGGGTCCAAGAAAGCCAGCGCCGCCAGCGATAGCGATCGCATGTTCCGGACTGATCAGACTCTGAACCTGTCCACCACTAGAAGCGATCGCAATCCAAGCGTTAACCCCTGCCCCCGTACGAGAGAAAACCAGCACATATCTCACCCCTGCGGATTGCCCCCCAGTAAAAGGAGGGGGAAGAGAGAACTCCTTGCTTCCAGTGCTTGGATTTAAAGGTCTGGACAACCCTGTATTTCGATCGTACCCCCTTCCCAGCTTGGCAAGCTGAGTGTCTCGGAATTGATCGCCTCCAAGCAATCCGATGACACTGACAGCCGTAGTGATCAGACCCAAAACACCCAGAGCTCCGCCCCCAGGGATTGGGGGCGAAGTATAAGGAGGGCGCGAGCCAAGGGGAACGGTGGGCGGGCGGTTAAGCATTCCTTGCCCGAACGGCTGGAGCGGTGGGTTTTTGTAGTGCAGGCCCATGATGATTAGCCAGTAAAGCTTGTGGGGATAACGACGGTGCTTGCTTCTTTAACCTTTTTCCAGTCTGGCAGCGACAGACCAGCCTTGCTAGAGTCGTATTCAAGGACTGCAAGCACTTGATTCCTAATGGTGTTGTCGCTGTCTACCCCACTGCCGAATTGGAATCGGTTCGTCGCAGCCTCTCCAGCTTCGCGGACGAACTTAGAGGTAGGGTTACTCACCACAAGGACCAGCCCAGCCCATGCGATCAATTCTTCAACAGTCGTGATAGCCCTGGTCCCTGTAGGCAGTTGGGATGTAGCAAATGCAGTCATAAACAAAAGTCCTATAACGAGATTATGCGTCTCATTATAGGACTATTTCTTTATGACCGCCATTTACTTAAGCAGCAAGGGTTATCGGGTTCGAGATATAGCCATTATCGATAGCTTGGCAATTTAGCAATCTACCTATCTGGATCAAGCCCTAGTATTTGCTCGTGTGTAATCTCTCTCGCTGAAGATTTTTGCTCTCTAGGGAAATAAGCCAGATATACCGAACCTTGCAACGGTTCAAGCACTCTCATTTTTACGGGGTGCATAGCGCCGCTCAACATCACCATAATGCGATCGCCAATTTTATAGTTATCCCTTTTGGTAAGCGTTGGAGGCTCTAGGCTTACCAATTCGGGCTTTTCGTCAGCTTGCGATAATGGCGGCGCGGAATCTAGGCGCGAAACCTCTGAAGCTGATAGCAGCAGGGCATCAGAGAGATTTTTGAATAGGATCGAGGCGATTTTAGTAAGCTCACTCATTTGACTCGCTCCAAGTTGGTTAAGGGGCTAGAAGGCTTTACAACCCAGTCTTCGCGGGTAAGAACAGCCTCTGTGTCAGATACCGATTCAACAGTTGCGATTAAGCCGCCTAAGCTACCTTTTTTGATGCGAACGCGATCGCCTATTTTTAGCGCTTTTGATTTAACAGATCGGGGTTTGTTGAATTCTGTTGAATTGCTTGTTGAATCCGAAATCGGTTGCCGTGCAAGCGTTTGAGCCTCCGATTCAACGGATTGAGGCATAGAGCTTATTTCTTGGGTAGCATGTGCAATATTTTGTACATGTGTATCTGTAGAAATAAAAATATTGTTTTTTGTTGAATTGGTGGCTGTATCGCTTACAGGATTTGGATTTGGTGAATTCAACAAACAATTCAACTGTTGAATCTGTTGAATTGCACGTATATAGACAGCATTTTGTCGTGTGCCTTGTTTGACAAGCATTCCACGCTGTACGAGACGGGTTACAACGGTATAGGCAGATTTAGCAGGTATGCTCGTGTTTTCAGTGACTTGTTGAATTGATGCAGCCCCAACTTTGTCCATGAATGCTAATACTTGCGCCTCTTGGCTTTCAGAGCAGTTTGGTGTCCAATTGCTTAGGCATTTCCAACTTAAAGTATTTGCATCTAGGACTACTAATAAGTCCTGTTTGCCGTAGCTACCATTTTCGGCAATCAGTCGCCACTCATTACGACGGGTTTCTGTGTTGGCGACTTCAGCAAGAACGATCGCACCTCGTGACTCGGATCGAATTACTCCAGAGCCGCGCATGGTATCGAATACGTCAACTTCAGAGAGTGATTGCACATTGAGTTTTTTGGTGTGATGCACCAAAATCACCGCCATATTTAGGCGCTTGGCTGCTTGTTTTAATGGCTTGAGTAGATTAGCTACTTTGCTAGAGTTTTCGTCTGTGTCGTCAGATCGGACACTTGTCAATGTGTCTATTACCAACAATTTGGGCTTGATTTCTTCGCAGACTTCTAGCAATTTGTCCCATTCACTGAGGTTGAATTCGGTGAGCCAATGCACTGGTATATTTGCATCCCATCCTTGAGCTAATACCCGTTCTTTGAGTTTGCTGTCGCCATCTTCACAGTTGACGTAAATTACATCACCTTGCTGTGTTGGTCTGCCTAGAAATTCTTTACCACTGGCGACTGATTCAACTAAGCCAAGTGAGAGCAGCGACTTACCAGCTCGTGGTGGTGCGGCAATAATTTGTAATTCGTTGCTGGTGATTAGGTCATGTACCAAGAATTCTACAAAGTCAGGCGCTCGGTCTAGTAGTTCTTGGGTGGTAATTAGGCGATCACGTACATCGTTTTTGGTTTTATTCGGGGCGATCGCCTCGGTTGATGCTTGGATAAATTGCTCTAAGGTGTAACCGTCGTTGATTGCGTCGCTTACGTCATAGCCAGATTTGTAATTTTCTGGATGTGGCACGGTACAGATTTTGGCGCGATCGCCAATTGCTTGTGCAATTTTTTGAGAGCCTTCGTTACCTGCTTTGTCTAAGTCGTAGAAAATATAAATTTCTTTGTAGGATTCAATTGGGGATAGGTCGTCTGGGATATTGCCTTCACCTGTGGTGTTAGTGCAGATGTCGTAGGGCTGATTTTCATGGGCGGCGCGATGCGCCAAGAGCATTGCATCCCAGTCACCTGCAACTATGAATAATTTTTTGTTGCCATCTTTCTTGGTGAAGTGGAAACGGCTTTGCAGGTTGGTGTCTTGGCTCCACTTTTGGAGTTTTTCGGGGCGATCTGGCATCCATGGTGCAACACGGTATTTGCACATATACACGCCTTCAGAGATTTCATATGGAATGGTGATGCACCAATGCTTCTCATAGGTTTTGCCGTTGCGGACGCTTTTCTCTGCTACTCCAAGCTGGTATTTTTTCGCCATTTCTGCGGTAAAGCCACGCTCTTTTAGGTAGTTAATTGCGTGCTTGCTCCTGTTGATCAGATCGCGACGGTATTGGTCAATCTGTTCTTGGGTATGGGTTACGGTCTTAGGTTGCCTTGCTAATGCTGTGGGTACGATGCGATCGCTTTCTTCGCTCTTGGGTTGTCCTAGGGCATCTCTAATTTGGGCGGGCGTGCAGCCCCGAAAACATTTGTAAGCACCTGTTTTGAGCAGTGCTAGGTTTAATCCGTCTTTGCCGTCGATCATGCAGCTTGGGCATTGGGCGCGGTTGCGTTGAAATTCTACGTGGTCGGTAATGTTAAACATGGCCTAAAAGTTCTCCCTGTATAATGCCTGTGTTGTTTTTGAGGTAAGAATCGACTTGCCTCTCAAGTTCTTGAGATTTCCTTAGATAGATTTGCGATCGCGTTTTGAAAAATTGCTTTTGATTGAATCTCATCTTGCGAACTAGCTCGTTAAATTCTTGCTGTGTCATGGCTTTAGGTTTTTGTACAAAAAAATAGCGATCGCAATTTCACTCAGAGCAAATTTGCGATCGCGTTGGTTAGTTAAAAGTCATCTTCGTAGGAAAAGAAGTCGTGACGGTCAAAGGTCGGAATTGTCGCGAGAATTTCCAAGGTTAGGCGGATATTCTCTTTCTTTTGCCAGTGGCTTGACTGACCTTCCTGTATAGCCCTCAGGATTTGCTCGACTGCCTTGATTTCCTGCCTGACTTCAGCCTTCATCTGTGTGATTTTGGCTTTTGCTCTAGCCTTGATATCGTCAACTTCTTCGAGAGCCTTTATCGACTTGCCGATTAGCTCCTTGTTTTGTTTGTCGATAACAAGACAGGTTTCGTGAGAGTTCTTCAATTCCAATTGAAGGGCTGAAATTAGAGTTCTTTGGTCTCGATAAGACAGTTCGTCCAAGCATTTAGGACTTTGACCCCATACCTCTATACCCAAGAGGTTGCAGTGGTAATAGGCTTTGGTCGGATCGTTGCTGATTTCTTGCCACTCAGACTGAGGAACGGCAAGGGCACAGATTTCCTCGTGAGTGCAGCAAAACTTAGGACAGTACTGTTTTTGAGTAGGATAGCTCATGCTGCAAGGTCTCCCAATTCGTAGCGGCGAATCAGTAGCTGCACTGCTTGCCAGTTGTGCTTACCCAATCTCCCGTCGGCGGGAATATGGTCAATAATCCCTGCTTCAAGGGCGATCGCTGTGGCGCTTGCTTCTCTGGCGACATCCCACATCTTGAACTCTTCCACGGTCAAGCCTTCCCGATTGGCTAGTTTTGAGCCTGCTTGTTTGAATTGGTTGTAATGAAATTCAAAGCTGTCCATTTACTTCGCCGCCTCCATGAGTTTGAGTTCGATGCGATCGCAAAGCGCTCGAACCAATGCAAGTCGGTCGCGTTCTGATTTGGGGGGGGGAATATCAAGAACCGAGTTTTCAGTGTGATCATGTTCTTGGTAGATGTAATAGCTCAAAACAATTATTGCGGCTGCGAGATTGGAGATTGGTGCATCGTTGACCTTTTGTTGGTCTTCTGTGCTGAGAAATCCTGCGTAATAGCCGATATCTTTCATGTTTATCCCTCAATAGTTGTGTGTTTGATGCGCGTGAAATAGCCCTTTTGCCTCAGGCAGAAAATCTCTAAACTTAATGCCCTCCTGAATTTGCTTGGATTTGGTTCGCTGCAATGCCCTGTAAATTTCCCGTCGGTCGTCGCGTAGGTGTATCGGTTGCGTGATACCCAAATAATCGCGGTAGAATAAGCCTTACCAATTTCTGCAAGCGTGTGTTGCGGTTTGGTGTTCATGGTCATCTCCTTAGGGGGTGGCTGTGCAAAAAAGAAGAAGAAGAGGTCAACTATCCCTAGTAGTCGATCTCTTCTTCTTTTTTGGTCAGTTTTTCAATGAAATGGCGATTGTCTAAGCAATGCAAGAGCGATGCTTCAACGATTTCGCTAAGGTTCTTACGATGCTTAACGCCGAAAATACGAACCTTTTCGTCAACATTTGGATCTAAATGCACGGTCAGCCGTGACTTGTCAGTTGCAAGCATATTTACCATGTGATAACTACGCTTGCTAGTGTACTAAGTGATAAGTGTACTTGTCAACTAGTAAACAGACTATCCAAGTATACTTGTATACTTATTGACAAGTTGACTTATCAACTAGCCATGAACTTAACAAGCAGACAAAAACTATCAAAATTGCTTCTAGACCTGCGTGGTACAAAGAGTCGCAGGGCTTTTGCCCGTGAGATTGGAGTTACAGCCACGGCTGTTATTGCATGGGAAAATACTGACAGCGAACCAGATATGCAGCATTTGACAACAATCGCAAAGCTTGCTGGCTATACTCTCGACGAATTAAGAGTGTTTCTTGGAGACTCCGAACAGAAAAAGACTAGCAAGATACCATTTGCTCGGATGCTCACAGAGACATCGCAGTTAAGTATCAAAGAAGCGGCTGAACTTTACAGGGCTGTAGGTGATAGATTGGTTGCGATAGCTGAGAGTGCAGGTAGGTAAAAAAATGTCATGGTTTTTTGCATCGCTTATGATTGTCGCGTTATGGCTGGTGTTTCGGATACTTCCAAAACAGACTAGGACTCAAAGGATCGTTAGTAAATATCAATCTCGTTCACGAGCGAGAAACAAAAAATACGAAGCAAGTCTGATGCCCAAAGACAATACCGTAGCAACGGAAGAAGAGCGCGAAGCGCTGCGAGAGGAGTATGAGAGGCAAAAAACTTTCGCCGAAACAAGAGAGAGAGCAGAAATTGAAGCAAAGGGCTATAACAGATATTGACCCAAAAAGTAAAGGCGATCGCAGAATTTGCGATCGCCTTTTATGTTGATTGATCGGGGTTGGACTCGAACCAACTTGTAATCGCATAGCCGATCTGCCTTTTCCCTATGGCTCCCCGATCATGGAAGGTGATCGCTAATTTAGCGATCACCTTTGCTTTTTGGTGTAAAAACCCTTGAAATTTATTTTTCTAAGAACAGCATTCTTTGGTCTATACGTGCCAATTGACTTTTAATCTCGCTCAACTCTTGAAGAGTATCGCGGTGCATTTTTGCGATCGCATCGGTATCTTTTCTAAGATTAGCGATCAAGGTGCTTTGCTTGCCAAAGCCGAAAGCTACACCCAATGCGGTAGAGGCAATACCGAAAACTTCTAAGTAACTCATACGCTCGTATACCCAAAAATAGAGACCGTAGCCTGTTTAAAATATCTCGGCAAAAAAAATCTAAGTGAATACTGCGAAAACTCGGCAGGCAACTGCCAAATCTTAGGCTCGTTCAACCTTAAAGAAAGAGTTTCTGTCACCGAGTTGACCCCACCAGCGTTGACAAACTGACTAACCCTGCCCGCATAAGTCCAATTTGCATTAGCTGTTGAACTAGTAAGCAATACCCGCAAAGTCGCGTCAGTCAGGATAGGTGTATCAAATGGCGGAATAGCGGGGTAAAACAAACCGATATTTGCAGAGCTAAAACTCTGCAAATATCGGAGTGACCATAGGCTAGGGTCATTAAACGACATTCTTGATAGTCCAATTTGCTGCGGTGGTTCCACGTCCAAGTTTTAGAGTCTTGGTTGTGGTAGTTGCAGCCGTGTCGATTGTGTCCGCTAAATCCTTGCGGACTAGCATGGGAACGCTGCGAGTCTTTCGAGCGATTCCAGTGCCTTTCTCGACCATGAATTTCTTCTCTTGCACTAGTCCACTAGCGATCGCATAGCGCTTGCTAATAGGAATCTCTGGCTTATTGCCTGTGTTGGTTCTAGTAGCACCAACCAGAGTGCAGGTGTCAGCGTCGTACAAGTCAGCGTCTAAGCGCAATGCAAGGTATACATCGGCAGTAGAAGCATTTCCAAAAAGGATCTTATCCTTGGTATTGTCAGCCATTGATTTGTTACCAAATTAATAAATTTTCTTAGTCTGCGAGATAGTGTTAAGGCTTACCCGAAGTTGACGGATCCGATCGTCCAAGTCAGGCTTTGGTCACCCAATCGCACGGTTTTATCTTTGAGTGCAACACCGACAGTATCTAGCTTGTCAATCGCGCAAATCAAAGGGATCTGGCGGGATTTAGTTACAGTTTCGCCGCCTTCGGTCACGTCTCGAAAAACAGTAGCCCGAATTTTTGCAGCCTTTCCCGTCTTGAATAGAGCCTTTTGCGATAGCTTTAACACCGTAGCAGTGTTGGGGGGCTCAGTCTTTGTCAGACCAAGGGCGGGGACAACATCAGCATCGTAGATATCCTTGTCCACTTGGACAGTGGCAAAAGTTCCACTGCCAAGCTGCAAAAAATAGGGTTCACGGTTATTAGGGCCCATTAGCTCTTTACCAAAATCTTGAATAACAGAACCGTACCACTCTCACCCTGAGACATCAAGACTTAGGTGTGGCACAGATATAGCGCACAAAACTATAGTTTTGTGCATTTATTGTTGGTTTGTTTTAGTAGACCAAGGCATTACCCTTGACTAGCAAGATCGGCTTTGCTGGATAGCACTTATAGTCAGCATGTGTGAAATACATCCTGACTGACTGGTCTCTAATCGGCAAATTTACCAACCGTGACACAACCCTAGTCTTCCTAGGCGTAGCCGTCGCACTTGCCGCCCCCAGCTTGCTCTCACTAATTTTTAAATCGCGCTCATCATACTCATCGCGATCGTTAAGCAATCCCATCACATCCTTGATTAAATTCTCAGCGTCGATCACGTCGCGGCATGAAATTTTGAACTCATAGCCAAGCGCTTTATTAAAATACGAGACCTTTCGATAGCCAGTCCGAAACCTATAAAGCGGCGTGCCAAATGTTTGACGAATATCAGTAGCGATCGCTCTAAGCGCCGCCGTCGATGTTGGGATTTTCGACTCACGCACGCGAAGGCTAACCTGCATAGTTCTCGCTCTATCTCTGGTCTCAGTCGTAGCACTTGCATTAAATTCTTGACGGAAATAGAGCGTAATTTGGGGCAGATATCCGACCGCGATATTGTAGGTAGAAACAGGTACGGAAAAATACAAATCATTAATTCCATTCGCATCTTCGCAATACTGTTTAAAGAACTGCATAGCCTGAATGCAATACACCAAAGAGTCGTTATCCTCTAGCAGCAAAAGCCGCTTAGTGCTTGCCCTTGGTGCATCCGATAAGTCACCATCAGGAATATCCTTAAAGTATTCTCTAACCTGTCGATTGTGCATCAAAATGATTGCTCTTTGGAGTGCTTCCGTTCTCTCTTTACTCATGTTTTTTATTCCTCATCTTCCGCAGGTGCAGGGGCTAAAGTAATGGGCGTTATCTCCGTAGGAAGTTCCGCTTTAAGCGCCGCTCTTGCTTCCGAATCTGCGGTATTAAAAGCGGCTGCTTTGTCTTTCAAGTCCTTGGAATCTTCTCTTAACTGCTTCCAATCTTCCTTGACCGATACCGCGCTACTAGTAACAGAAGATAAGTTGCTAGCGATATTTTCTGCACCTTCTAACGTGTCATTCAATCTCTCGAATCTATTTACCCTTCGCGCCCGAATCGTCTCATCCATTGCAGGATAAGCATTCTCGCTAACCACTCCATCTTCTTTAAGAGAATTACCAATCTTAGAGACGTTTTCCATCCCATACTCTACAGCGCTAGAGATAGGGTCAATCATTGATTGAGTAGTATTAAGAACTCCCATAGCAGAATGATAAATAGTATTTGCTTTTTGCCATTGGAGAACCAAAGAAACATAGTTTTCTGCTCCCAAAACAGACACTAAAAACGCCCTAAAGTTGCTACCGACAAAGTCAGTAAATTGGACTTGAGAACCTTCCGAATTAGTGAATCTTAAAGGCGTAAGACTAATCACGTTATCTACGACGCTACCCAATGTCTCACCGATATCACGGGTCAGCATCGCCGCGTTGTGGATATTCGTTGCTAGATTCATCACTGCTAACGTGCGATCGATAACTGAATTGTTTAGTATATTTAGAACCTTGCCGATCCTATTTTGTAAGAAATCCCAGACAGTAGCCAATAGAGTGGCGATTGAAGAAATAGCACTCGCATTTGCAACGGTTTGCGCCTTCGTAGCGTCAACATTATCCATGATCGGATCTTTAATCCGATTCTCCATACCCTGCGTACACTGAGGGCTTTGCAGCGCGTCGCACGTGCCCTCTTTTGCGTTGTTTCTTTGCTGGGATGGCTGTGTATTGCTATTGATCAGCGTGGTAATACCTATCAGTTGGACGAGCTTCGTCCGTATATCGTCGTCACTGCTTGGAGGCCGTGGAGAAGGGGGGGGTACAGGGGGGCGGATTGCAGGAACTGGTGACTTAACCCGGCTAACTGAAGGGCTCTTTAGTTGATTCTTAGCGACTGGATCCAAGGGCCTTCCATTGGGAGGGGGGAGCAAAGCCTTTGGGTTCGCCTCAGTACCCAAAGGCTTTGCAGCTCTAGGCTCTACACTTGAAAACCCGTTTAGACCAGCCAATCCAACGGCGCGCAATGACCTCCTTTGCAGCTCTTCCAAGGATTCGCCGCCAGTGTATCCGCTAGGTCCCGCCCCTAGTGGAGTCCCTGGTGGATTGCCGCCCGTGTCTGGCTGACCATCTCTCCTCACAGCACCCAAGAAGCTATAGTCGTAAGGCTCGTAAGACGTGCCCCCGAACACAAATCCAGAATTAATCGGCCCTGATATCAGGGGGGGGGTTTGGTTGCCTCCAACTCCTACCCGTATGTATCTAGTTCCACTGATGACCGTGTCTTCAGTTACACCAGTAACGGGTCCAAGAAAGCCAGCGCCGCCAGCGATAGCGATCGCATGTTCCGGACTGATCAGACTCTGAACCTGTCCACCACTAGAAGCGATCGCAATCCAAGCGTTAACCCCTGCCCCCGTACGAGAGAAAACCAGCACATATCTCACCCCTGCGGATTGCCCCCCAGTAAAAGGAGGGGGAAGAGAGAACTCCTTGCTTCCAGTGCTTGGATTTAAAGGTCTGGACAACCCTGTATTTCGATCGTACCCCCTTCCCAGCTTGGCAAGCTGAGTGTCTCGGAATTGATCGCCTCCAAGCAATCCGATGACACTGACAGCCGTAGTGATCAGACCCAAAACACCCAGAGCTCCGCCCCCAGGGATTGGGGGCGAAGTATAAGGAGGGCGCGAGCCAAGGGGAACGGTGGGCGGGCGGTTAAGCATTCCTTGCCCGAACGGCTGGAGCGGTGGGTTTTTGTAGTGCAGGCCCATGATGATTAGCCAGTAAAGCTTGTGGGGATAACGACGGTGCTTGCTTCTTTAACCTTTTTCCAGTCTGGCAGCGACAGACCAGCCTTGCTAGAGTCGTATTCAAGGACTGCAAGCACTTGATTCCTAATGGTGTTGTCGCTGTCTACCCCACTGCCGAATTGGAATCGGTTCGTCGCAGCCTCTCCAGCTTCGCGGACGAACTTAGAGGTAGGGTTACTCACCACAAGGACCAGCCCAGCCCATGCGATCAATTCTTCAACAGTCGTGATAGCCCTGGTCCCTGTAGGCAGTTGGGATGTAGCAAATGCAGTCATAAACAAAAGTCCTATAACGAGATTATGCGTCTCATTATAGGACTATTTCTTTATGACCGCCATTTACTTAAGCAGCAAGGGTTATCGGGTTCGAGATATAGCCATTATCGATAGCTTGGCAATTTAGCAATCTACCTATCTGGATCAAGCCCTAGTATTTGCTCGTGTGTAATCTCTCTCGCTGAAGATTTTTGCTCTCTAGGGAAATAAGCCAGATATACCGAACCTTGCAACGGTTCAAGCACTCTCATTTTTACGGGGTGCATAGCGCCGCTCAACATCACCATAATGCGATCGCCAATTTTATAGTTATCCCTTTTGGTAAGCGTTGGAGGCTCTAGGCTTACCAATTCGGGCTTTTCGTCAGCTTGCGATAATGGCGGCGCGGAATCTAGGCGCGAAACCTCTGAAGCTGATAGCAGCAGGGCATCAGAGAGATTTTTGAATAGGATCGAGGCGATTTTAGTAAGCTCACTCATTTGACTCGCTCCAAGTTGGTTAAGGGGCTAGAAGGCTTTACAACCCAGTCTTCGCGGGTAAGAACAGCCTCTGTGTCAGATACCGATTCAACAGTTGCGATTAAGCCGCCTAAGCTACCTTTTTTGATGCGAACGCGATCGCCTATTTTTAGCGCTTTTGATTTAACAGATCGGGGTTTGTTGAATTCTGTTGAATTGCTTGTTGAATCCGAAATCGGTTGCCGTGCAAGCGTTTGAGCCTCCGATTCAACGGATTGAGGCATAGAGCTTATTTCTTGGGTAGCATGTGCAATATTTTGTACATGTGTATCTGTAGAAATAAAAATATTGTTTTTTGTTGAATTGGTGGCTGTATCGCTTACAGGATTTGGATTTGGTGAATTCAACAAACAATTCAACTGTTGAATCTGTTGAATTGCACGTATATAGACAGCATTTTGTCGTGTGCCTTGTTTGACAAGCATTCCACGCTGTACGAGACGGGTTACAACGGTATAGGCAGATTTAGCAGGTATGCTCGTGTTTTCAGTGACTTGTTGAATTGATGCAGCCCCAACTTTGTCCATGAATGCTAATACTTGCGCCTCTTGGCTTTCAGAGCAGTTTGGTGTCCAATTGCTTAGGCATTTCCAACTTAAAGTATTTGCATCTAGGACTACTAATAAGTCCTGTTTGCCGTAGCTACCATTTTCGGCAATCAGTCGCCACTCATTACGACGGGTTTCTGTGTTGGCGACTTCAGCAAGAACGATCGCACCTCGTGACTCGGATCGAATTACTCCAGAGCCGCGCATGGTATCGAATACGTCAACTTCAGAGAGTGATTGCACATTGAGTTTTTTGGTGTGATGCACCAAAATCACCGCCATATTTAGGCGCTTGGCTGCTTGTTTTAATGGCTTGAGTAGATTAGCTACTTTGCTAGAGTTTTCGTCTGTGTCGTCAGATCGGACACTTGTCAATGTGTCTATTACCAACAATTTGGGCTTGATTTCTTCGCAGACTTCTAGCAATTTGTCCCATTCACTGAGGTTGAATTCGGTGAGCCAATGCACTGGTATATTTGCATCCCATCCTTGAGCTAATACCCGTTCTTTGAGTTTGCTGTCGCCATCTTCACAGTTGACGTAAATTACATCACCTTGCTGTGTTGGTCTGCCTAGAAATTCTTTACCACTGGCGACTGATTCAACTAAGCCAAGTGAGAGCAGCGACTTACCAGCTCGTGGTGGTGCGGCAATAATTTGTAATTCGTTGCTGGTGATTAGGTCATGTACCAAGAATTCTACAAAGTCAGGCGCTCGGTCTAGTAGTTCTTGGGTGGTAATTAGGCGATCACG
>Ga0315906_10006404_pt1 | contig 14566 bp, 15 predicted proteins | sample LakEriMetagenome_4_FD_203526 | JGI IMG/M metagenome (GOLD analysis project Ga0315906, IMG submission 203526) | Freshwater fungal communities from buoy surface, Lake Erie, Ohio, United States - Buoy 2 MA122 | ecosystem: Environmental > Aquatic > Freshwater > Lake > Lake biofilm | place: USA...
ACCTGCAAGTTTGCGAAAAGACACTTAACTAAAAGAAAATCTTTTTACAAAGAAGCCAACTACCCATTCACTGTAGAAAAGGCCGAGTGGCAATGACTTTTCAAATTGAAGATCGAGGCAATGGTGTAAAGTGGGTACAGATTGATACACAAATGTATCAAATTTCTAAATGGTGCAGAGAAACTGGCTGTGGTAAACAGGTTAACTTTAAACAAATAAGTTTTCGAAACGAATCAGAACTAACAATGTTTTTAATGAGATGGCAAACAACAAATGAGAATATTAACACTAGATAACACAGCCTACGAGCTAAATGAAATTCCAGACGAAGTTGAGGATTTGAGATTTGCAGTTTTAGATAACTCAGATGCAAGAACACCCGACTATTTTTATATACCCTTAATTTTTTTAGAAAGTTTTAACAGCCCGGCCTTGGTATTAAGAATTGGTACGAGTGTAATCAAAATGCCAGTTGATTGGCATGTGTTAATTGGAGAACCTGACCTAGGTGACCTAGAAGTTGTGCCGTTGACCAGTATCAATGATAGAGGATTCAGTGTATTCTGTTTTAATCCTATCAGCAGTTTCAAACCTGAGTTTCAACAGATTGAAATCATTGATATCTATCAAGACGTCAAATGGTACTTTCCTAAATTGAAACCTGGACAGCTATTGGCAGTACCTTTAGAGACAGGTGTGCAACAACCGTTGTGTGCATACTTTGTCAAAGATATTTCAAGACAGAGTGAGGTGGTGGACTATGGAAAATGTTGGTAGACTGGAACCTGGCGCGACTTATGTATACGAGCGAGCCGACGGCGTAGTATATGCAAGACGAATAGGAGACCCTCCTGATCGACGATTTGAAATAGGTAGAAGTTACGATTCTAGAACCAGTGACGGTAGACCGTTGCACGACCACATAATGGATTCAAAACTTTGGGGTGAAATTCATCGTGCTGCTAAAACAAATCCTGCTTTACAAGATGCACTGGATCGTGTTAAACTAATTCATGCACTTAGTAAACAAGATGACACAGTGCCACATCATCCAGTATGACAGATAAGCTAAACATTGCCAACGAAATGCGAGCCTTTGACAGCAAGGATCGCATGTTCTATCGTGATTTGACTGAGGAAGAGCGCAAAAAGTTTAGTAATTTCCTCATGATTCGTTGGGGCAGTGCAGTACAAGGTAGCACAGAACTACAGCAATACTATTTGTTGAGTTGCAATGAAAATCTCAACAAACATTTTTTTGAACTAAGCAGACATCCCGAACTGCAATGGTTGAGCGCAACCACAGTGAGTCCGGGCATGGGATCATTTAGACACGATTGGATCAAGCAGAAGAAACGCGAAGGCTCAAATAATAAAGCCGTAAAATTTCTAAGACAAATCTACCCCGCCTACAGTGAGGATGAATTAGAACTACTTGCAAAAATTAACGACACAGCAGATTTAAAACAGTTGGCCAAAGAACATGGATGGGATGACAAGCGAATCCGAGCTGAACTTTAAGTGTAAATACTGTGAGCGCGACTTTAGAAAAGAAAGCACACTAGCAGCTCACCTGTGTGAACCTAAACGTCGTTGGCAACAAGAAACAGAAACAGGAGTTCAGTTTGGACTTAGAGCGTATCTACAATTTTATGAAACTACACAAGGTAGCGCACAGCTTAAGAGCTATACAGACTTTGTTACAAGTCCGTATTACAATGCTTTTGTTAAGTTCGGTAGACACTTGGTTGCTATTCGCTGTATTAACAGCAACAGCTATACAGCTTGGTTACTAAAGAACAATAAAAAACTAGACCATTGGTGCAAGGACAAGTTTTACGAAGAATGGTTACATGAGTATATCAGGCGAGAAGCAGTCCAGGACGCACTTGAGCGCGGCCTCAAACAAATGGAGGAATACGCAAATGGAGATAGTGGGCTTGCTAGTTATAGCCATTATTTTAAGTACGGCAATCATAATAGGATTTGTCATCATATTACCACTGGTCGCGTTAGCCCTTGGCTTGTATATAACTGCGATAGTGGCATTGAGTTTCTTGAGTCTATTTCTGCAGAGCATTTGGCCATTGTGCTTCCTTGGATTGATCCTGATTACTGGAATCGTAAGTTCAAGGATTACGTGGCCGATGTAGAGTGGTGCAAACACATACTTGGAGCAGCAGGTTTATGAAATTTTCAAGCGATATTGACATTGATGTGGCCAATAGAGATCAAGCACTCGCAGTGATCACACATACCGCTGCCAGTATCATACGCGATGACAAAATTGCAAGACACAACACAGGTGTTTATTTTACTGACATACCATGTGATCCTTTTACAGGAAACGCAAGTTTAGATTATGAAGCAGCTGAACAACTAGGATACATCAAGGTTGATGTTCTTAATGTTGGATTATATCAACAGATCAAATCTGAACAACATCTGGAACAGTTAATGCAACAGGAACCCGAGTGGGATAGATTGTATGATCCAGAATTTTGTGCGCAACTTATTCATATAGGCGCACATTATGATACATTGATCAAGATGCCCGAAGCTGTAAACTCAATTCCAAGACTGGCCATGTTCTTGGCTGTGATTCGTCCGGCCAAGCGTCATTTGATTGGCCTGAGTTGGCGTGAAGTTGCGGAAACTATTTGGGACAAGCCTGCGGATGGTGGATACTACTTTAAGAAAAGCCACTCAGTTGGTTACGCACATCTGGTTGCAGTAAATATGAACTTGCTTAGCCAAGCTTACGCACAAGAGTAATACTTCTCCGCTTGCTGCGTTTGGCAGCAATTTCTTTCAGGCTCACTTGCGGGCCAAACTTTATTTGCACATCTTTTGAATTCATTGTTTTTACCACTGTTCTAAAAGGCAACCATTCGGCTTTTAAAAACACATTGATAGGTATTAGCCTATTACTTTCCCACCACCAAGTTTCTGCCAACTCTAGGAATTGTTGTTTTTGTTCCAGAGTTCTTAACGCACCGTAGTCGTAAATGGTAGTGATTACTTCATCTAGATTTTGAATTACTCCAATATATTCGTTGCCGCCATACACTAGGTAAGTTAAAAACGGGTATTTTTTAAGTAACTGCTGGTAATTGGGTTCATCCATTTTTCAATAAATACAAGATAATGCAAATTCTAGCTTATTTATATCCGAATACAGTCACGGTCCAATTATGGGATCTCGGTATTTTCTCACCAAGGAACAGAGTCGTGTACAGCCGCCCAATTAAAATCTATCAAGGAATTGACAACACACTACAAGTTGTCACATTAAATCAAGATCAAAAACCAGTGGATCTCACTGGATACAGTTTAGAAGCTGAAATTCAAGATCCACTGAATGAAGTCACAGCATACAGTTATGCAGTCACTTTTACAGATCAGGCCAAAGGACGCGGCACTTTTACTGTGCAGCAAGCAGATGTTAATAGCTTGGATCAGCGAAGATACAAGTTGACGTTGAAAGCGATTGAAACAGCTACAGGAAATGAACGTGTGGTATATATAGATGCCAATTGGACTGCACCGCTAGAACTAGAAGTATTACCAGCATACTACGCCGACACCAGTCCGGCGCCAAACTTGAATGAGGTCGTTATCGACAGTGGAAACTTGCCATGACAGCTAATGTAAATGTAACAAAAGTTTTATTTAAAAGAGGTAACACTGCACAAAATGCAGCTTATACTGGCATCAATGGCGAAATTACAGTTGACACACAGGCCAAGACGCTGAGAATACACGACGGCGTTACAGCCGGTGGCAATGTTATCACTGCAGGAGGTGTAGTTGGTGCTTACAGCAATACTAATGCAGCAGCTTATATTCCCACAGATCCTACTATCACAAGTTTACAAAGTAATGCAGCAACTCAAGCTGTAGCAATAAACACAGTGAATGCCAATATTGGTGCATTTCAAACCTACGCTAATGCCAACGCAGCCACTCAGGCAACTGGCATTGACACAATTAATGCCAACTTAGGATCATTCCAAACTTATGCCAATATACACTTTGGTGATAGTAATTACGGTAATACAAATGTGGCTGCCTACCTTGGAGTATTTAACAGTAACATTTTACCCGCTGCAAATGTTACCTACAGCCTAGGTGATAGTACACACCAATGGAAGGACTTGTGGGTTAGTAACAATACGATTTATATTGGTGGCACACCCATTCGTGTAGATGGCGAAACTTTATTAATAAACAATTTACCTATATCCAGTGCTAGCATCATTGGAAACTTGCAAATTGATAACAATACTAATCAACTGAGTTTTGGTCCAGGAGAATCTTACTCGTTTTTATACATGAAAAACGATGGATCTGAAACTAGGTTGGCCAACGACAACGGAAACGTTCAGATTAGTACAATCAAACAAGGTCCAGGTGGAGGAACATATTACTGGACATTCAACGACACTGGTAATTTGACTGTACCGGGCAACATCATCAGTGGAACTAGTTATATTAACTTTGTTGCCAACAGTTCTGGTGATGGTTATGGATTCAGCACTATAGAATTACGGCCTGATACCAATGCTTATGAAGACAGCTATTTAATTATCGATCCCACATATCCAAGTCACATTCATATTCGTGCTGGCGGGGCACAAGACAATAGCCTCACAGAATTATATCTTGGTGGAGAGAATAGTCACTTCAAAGTCAATAATGGGCTTAATCCTGATGTAAGCATTGCCTCTAATAATTATGTTTGGTTATTTGATACTACCGGTAACATAACAATACCAACTGAGATCATTTTTGGATCAAGTCCAGCAGCATCTAGTACTGGTATCATATTCGGAGATGGATCGTTCCAGAATAAAGCCTTTACTGGACCCGGTGATAAACTTTCCAACCAAGGATACGATGTCACTCTTGACAGTTTCGGCACACTAACCGTTCCTGGGAATATTCTTTTCCCTGGTGGTAGCACCTACAGTAATAATACTTTCGTTTCACCAACAAGCAATGGTGCATTAAACAAATACGAATGGAAATTCAGCGATCAGGCAATAGGTAACGACACTATTACCTTACAATGGAATCTATTAGATACAACACTTAGCCAGTGGTATCTTTCAACAAACAGTCAAACAAAATATTTGGTGTTTGACGGAGAAAGTCAGTCACTGGGATTTGTTGGTGATAGTGGAGGATCCGGCACTGTAACATTCGGAGCCACAACAAACAATGGTACTGGTGGTATCAATGACATCGAATTAACCTCAGCAACCGGTAATGCTTTTGTTAGGACCGGCAGTAACAGTTGGAAGTTTAATCAAAGCGGCAATCTGATATTCCCGGATGCTACTGTACAGACCACAGCATGGACTGGCACAGTAAATTTTGGTAATGCAATTGCCATTGGTTACAACACAGGTACAGTATCACAAGGCAGCAAAGCCGTAGCCGTTGGATCTACCGCAGGTAACGTTAGTCAAGGTACGGGTGCTGTTGCTGTTGGCGATCGTTCAGGTGCGACCAGTCAAGGCAATCTTACTGTTGCCGTTGGTAGTCAAGCCGGGGAAATAAGCCAAGGTCTGCAAGCCACTGCGGTAGGAAGCGGAGCCGGAAATTATAATCAAGGTGCTGGTACTGTTGCTATAGGAACCAACGCAGGAGCATTTAATCAAGGACTCCGAGCAACAGCCATTGGTTCGTTAGCAGGAGCATCCGATCAAGGAGAATATGCAGTAGCCATAGGAAACTTTGCAGGCGGAAACAACCAAGGAAATAATAGTATAATCATAAATGCAACTGGCATTGCACTTGAACAAACCACTGCTAACACATTCACAGTCAAACCCATACGTAATGCATCTGGCAGCTCGGCGCTGTACTATGATGCCACTACAGGTGAGATAACCTACGATACAGCAGGTGCAGGTAGTTATGGCAATACCGAAGTAGCAGCATATCTACCAACATATACAGGCAATGCCGGTGCGGCAAGAGTACAGGTTACTAATGCTGTAGACTTTATGTACGGTGGATATCCGTATATGGGTTGGCAATTGTCCGGCAGCGACACATTGAAGTTGAGAACCAATATTGCATCTGGTGATTACACCGACGATGCAATAATTGTTGATAGACAGAGCCTAGCAGTCAATGTAGTAGCCACACTCACAGCCGGTAACATTGTTACTACCAATGGCTTGTTCTGGGCAAATGGTGTGGCCTATAGCTCAGGTGGCGGCAGCGGTACTGATGATGTGCTTCGTGCCAATGTAGGTGCATATCAGATCTATGCCAATGCCAATGCAGCCGCACAATCTATTTCAATAGTTGCAATTAACGATAACTTAATTTCATTCCAAACTTATGCCAATGCCAATGCAGCTACACAACAGACCAGCATTGATACTAAAGCGCCATTAGCAAGTCCGACCTTTTCGGGTACTTTAACATCAGGCGGTAACATTGCAGCTCAAGCCAATGTTACGGTTAACAACAATCTAAGTGTGCTTGGTAACTTATTGGTACAAGGAACTACTACCACAGTTAACTCAACCACGTTGAGTATTACAGATAAATTTATTACGGTTGCAAATAGTTCTACAAACAACAGTGAAGCCAATGGAGCTGGCATTTACGTACCAGGCAGTTCTGCTAATATTCTGTATACAAGTGTAGATGATTCTTGGACACTTAACAAAACAATTGTAGGAACTGCCAACATTAAAGCTGCATCCTGGGTGATTGGTGGAGTGTTTGCTTATGCTAACAATGTAAACATACTTGCAGATGTAAACAGTAATGCAGCTACTCAGGCAGTTAGTATTAATACTTTAAATGCTAATTTAGGAGCTTATCAAGCTTATGCAAATGCCACGTTTAGTGTAAGTACCTATAGTAATACAAACGTTGCTGGATATCTTTCTGGAAATATTACCACAGGCAATGTTCAAGTTGGTAGTACCATGCAGCTTCGTGGTGCAGACAATTCTATTTCTACAACCAATGGTTCGTCGATCAACATCTATAGTAGAGTAAACATAAGTGGCTCGGCTGTGAATGTTGGCCTGAATGTTTCAGGAAACCTAGTAGTCAATCAGAATAGCAATGCCACATCATTCTATGGTACAAACTATTTTTACACCAATGGTGTAAGCATATTATCAGGAATTGGTGGCACATATAGCAATGTAAATGTAGAAGCTTATATTGGCGGTAACGTTGGTGCATATCAGGTGTTTGCCAATGCCAATGCGGCGGCACAAGCAACTAGCATCAATACAATAAATGCCAATTTAGGTGCGTTTCAGACTTATGCCAATACCACATTTGGTGTAAGCAGTTATAGTAACACACAGGTTGCAGCATATTTACTAACATACCCTAACGTCAATGTTGCTACGCTGAATACTACAAGCGGTAATATTGTAACACTAAGAACAGCAAACTTTAACAGTGCAAATGCTGTAATAAGTGGTGGATACATTAGTGCATTGACCAATGCCAGTATTGTCACAGCAACAATTACCACAGTCAATTCTACCGCTGGTAATGTAACAACTCTAGCAGCCACTAACTTTAGTACAGCCAATGCAGTTGTTACTGGTGGTTATGCTACAGGACTAGCAAACATTTCTGTTACTGGTAATGCCACAGTTGGTAACTTGGTTGGTACCAGTCCTAACACAACTATTATTTCAGGTGCGTATACTTCCACCTTTGACAACGTAGGTAATGTGGTATTACCTAACTTATATGTGTCAGGTAATACTACTGCAATGGGCATAGCTGCTGGTTACGCTCCTAATAGACCGGCATTTAGAATCTACGGTGGAACACCGGCTTGGTGGACCACAGCTAATACCAATTTCAAAGGATCGTCGATTGTTGTCGATTATAACCAAGGCGGTTATTTCAATAGCAGCACTGGTGTGTTCACAGCCCCAGTCACCGGATTGTATCAGACTACATTAAATGCTAGAATTGGCAGCGTAAATGCACAAGGCCAAATTATAGTGTTAAAGAATGGTCTGAATACGGCAGGTAATGCACTAATGATGTGGGAAGCCGATACTAACACAGGAACAGCAGTTCACTTTGGTGTCAGCACCGTAGTAAAACTCGTTGCCGGGGATATTCTAACTGCCAATATTACAGCAGGTAATATTCAATTTGATCAAAACGATTCATGGACTGTAACATATATAGGATAAGCAATGACAATAAGACTAATACATTCAAATGATGTAACTTCTAATAGAGCAGACATTGCAACACGATACACTGACCTGTTTTTTGACGACGAAACAAACACTTTCTTGTTACCAGACCCCACCGGTCTGATAGAGATGAAGATTGCCAATACCGCAAATACAAAATCCACAACAACATCTACAACCGCAGCACCAGTTATGGTTGGTGGTGCTCCTAATCCATTCGCTCCAATCGTAGTAACAGCACCACCAGGATACAAAGCGGCTAATTTGGATGACGGTGTAGAACTATCATTGGATACTCTTGCAGTACAGTTACCAACAAGTGGTACTCGTAGTTTACAGTTTAGAGTAACAACTGGTACAATGAGCGTAAACATTACTGGACAATGCTACTGGAGCAACGGTAACTACGCAGGAAACTACGAAGCACGATATTGGAATGGTAATACCTTAAACACAACATATCAGCAAATTTTTACATGGAGTTTTCCTTGGGCCAACGATCGAGCAGTTTACAGCGTAATGGATTTAACCAATCGTCGCTATTACAGGGTAACATTGATAATTGGCCCAGGGTACAAAAAGAATTTTATTATCATGGAACGACTAGTCTAACATGATTATTCAAGGTACTACAATTTACGGTGGTACAATTTATGACACAACCGCCCTATACAGTTTTTCAACATTTACTTTTACCACTGGTAACGTAGTAGGCTCATCTGGAGCCACCTTGGCTCAATTGTTTGCCAACAGCTACAGTTCGAGCAATGCTAGTAATGTCTGGTTGACCAACACCAGTTATTTTGGTATGAGCAAGCAAGGCTATCAGTATTGGATTGTTCCTCAAACTGCTCAGTACACTATCGAAGTAGCAGGCTCAAGATCAGGAATTCCAACTTATACTGGTAATACTCAAGCAAATGTAAGATTCGGTCGCGGTGCAGTTGTAAGAGCCACATTTACATTACAACAAGGAACAAATGTCACTATCGCTGTTGGACAACCCAGCGCCAACACAACACAACAATCTACTTTTTCCAGTGTGGGCGGCGGTGGCGGTACCTTTGTAGTGTTACCTGGAAACTTTCCATTGCTGGTTGCCGGCGGCGGTGGCGGCAACGGCAATTGGAGTAGTAACACCTCTATTTTCTTTGGAGGCAATGCCGTTACTACCACATTTGGTGGCAACAGCTTTAACGGGGCACCTGGTGGATTTAATGGTTGGGGCGGTAACAGCCACGTTAATAGAAATGGTGTAGTCAGTGCAAACCAGTATGATGCTGGTGGTGGCGGAGGATTTATACTACCAGGTGTTTCGGGCAACGGAGGGAACTTAAGACCTGGACCAAGCCCTACAACTTATGGTCAAGGAGGTTGGCATTTCTTGGCCAACTTAGTTGGCGGTGCATCTAGTAGCAGTTATCCGCCGCCTGCTACCAGTGCTGGCGGATTTGGTGGTGGCGGTGGTGCAGGACCAATTACTGGAGGTGGTGGTGGCGGATATTCGGGCGGCGCCGGATCTTACTCTAGCAGTAGCACTGCTATTGATCAAGGTGGTGGCGGTGGATCCTGGATTGCAGCCAATGCCACATCAGTGGCAACCAGCGATGGGCAGTATGATGGGTCTGCTACCTTTGGCGGCGCAAGTATTACCAATCTTGCAACTTTAAATGTCGGTCCAGGATATGTACGGATAACTAAGTTATAACATGACTTATATTATTCTTACACTTGTCCTTACACACATCACCATAGCTTGTGTGACACTTTATTTGCACCGCAGTCAAGCACATAGAGCAGTCAAATTCCATCCTGCGATTGAACATTTTATGAGATTTTGGTTGTGGTTTACTACCGGCATGGTAACTAAACAATGGGTAGCAGTGCATAGAAAACATCACAGATTCTGCGAAGAGTCTGGTGATCCACACAGTCCGGTACATTATGGTATAGGCCGTGTGTTGTTTCGGGGAGCTTTGTTATATCATGCGGCAAGCAAAGATAAAGAGATGGTTGATACATATGGTCGTGGTACTCCTGATGATTGGATTGAGCGCAATGTATACACGCCTCACAGTAGACTTGGCATTGGCCTTTGCCTTGTGCTCAATGTCATCATCTTTGGCGGTGTTGGTGCCATAATATGGGCAGTCCAAATGTTGTGGATACCGTTCTGGGCGGCAGGAGTTATAAATGGCATAGGCCATTGGTGGGGCTATCGCAATGGCAGCACTCGAGATCAAAGTCGTAATATTTTACCTTTTGGAATTATAATTGGTGGCGAAGAATTACACAACAATCACCATTTAGATGCTGCCAGTCCAAAATTGTCACGTCGTTGGTTTGAATTTGACATTGGTTGGTTTTATATTCGAGTATTACAATCATTAAGATTGGCCACAGTTAAAATTTAGTTTACAATACAGAGATGTTAGAGTCCGTCCAGCAAACAGTTTTGCAATTGTTGCCTGCCCGTCGCAAAACGGGACAGAACGGCTGGACCAGTTTTAATGCTCCGTGCTGTGTACATAATGGAGAGACAGCAGACACAAGAGGTCGAGGCGGTGTTAAAACAAACGCTGGACAAATCTCTTATCATTGTTTTAACTGTGGATATACCGCTAGCTTTATACCTGGTCGTCATTTAACTTTCAAGTTTAGAAAACTACTTGCTTGGTTAGGTGCAGATGATCTAACTGTGCGACGATTAGTAATTGAAGCAGTTAGGTTACGAGAATTAGTAGCCCCCGAAGAACTTGCACAAGTCCCCGATGAAGAAATCAAGTATGAAGCCAGATCACTACCAGAACAGGCACGAAATATAGTTGAACTAGCAAACTTTTATAGCATTGGTGATTACAATAATGTGCCTGCAGAATTACTAGCTGCAATAGAATATATACATCGTAGATCAATCAATCCTAACCGGTACAATTTTTACTGGACTCCAGAAGAAGCTTATAACCTACATCGTAGAATTGTAATTCCGTACTACTATCGCGGAGAGACTGTAGGTTATACCGCTAGGTCAATAGTAGATGGAGTCAAACCTAAATATTGGTCAAGTCATCCAGCAGACTTTGTGTTTAATTTAGATCAACAACAGCCAGACTGGAAATTTGTAATTGTATGCGAAGGTCCATTTGATGCCATGAGCATAGATGGTGTTAGTGTCAGTGGTGCAGAAATATCTGACACGCAAGTGGATCAAATTGACAGGTTACAACGAGAAGTTATTGTGGTACCTGACACAGATCGTGCAGGACGTAAATTAATCGATCGTGCCATAGAAGCAGGATGGGCTGTGAGTTTTCCTGTTTGGCAGGAAAACTGTAAAGACGTAAATGATGCTGTGGTTAAATATGGCAAACTATTTGTACTCAAAAGTATATTAGCAGCCAAAGAAACCAGTCGGTTGCGAATTGAATTAAAAAAGAAAAAGTTACATGTATGATATAATAATAATAAATTTACCAGGCTTGATTTCATATACAGTCCCTGCTGCACCAGCATTATTAAAGGCAAGTATTGAAAAAAACGGATTTAGTTGTAAAACAATTGATTTCAATATAAAATTTAATCGTAGTAATTTACCAGATAAAAATGAACTTGAAAAATATTTTACCACTGGGCTAAATGAGGAAATAAAAGATCAAGCTGTTAAACTAATCAACGAGTATATTGATGAAGTATTAACTTATACTTCAAAGTATGTATCTGTTAGTGTTTTTACATATCAGAACAAAACTGCAACTAGTATCTTTTGTAAAGAGTTTCGCAAAAGAAGCAACACTAAAATAATACTAGGAGGACAAGGCTTAGCAGACGGTGGTATTTTGGGTCATTTAGGGTATGCAAAAGAACTTTATAACCAAGGTTTAATTGATTATTATATAAAGAGTGAAGGAGAAGTAAGTTTAGTCGAACTTCTAAAAAACAATTTTTCTGCTCCTGGAATAAATTCAGATACTTTCAAACAAATTAAAAATTTAGATGATATACCTATACCAGACTATTCTGATTATCAATTGCAACTGTATGACAATTATCTACCAATAACCGGAAGTAGAGGATGTGTAAGATCTTGTTCTTTTTGTGACGTACATGATCATTGGTCTTATACGTTGAGAAGCGGTGCTTCTATTGCTAAGGAAATTATAACGCTGCATGAGAATACCGGTTTTAAGAATTTTAGATTTACTGACAGTTTAATAAACGGTAGTCTTAAGGAGTTTAAAATATTTTGTAAGATACTGGCAAAATATAACCTTGAGAATAATACCAACATAAAATATTCTGGGCAATATATAGTGAGATCAAGCAATCAACTAGATGAAAGCTATTGGCGTGATTTAGCTGATTCTGGAGCTCACAAACTTACTATAGGAGTTGAAACTGGAAGTGATAGAGTAAGAATGCATATGAACAAAAAATTTACAAATGCTGATCTTGATTATACAATGCAAATGTTAGACAAGTACAATATTACCTGCGTTTTTCTAATGATTTTTGGGTATCCTACAGAAACTAAAGACGATTTCCAAGAAACATTGGACATGTTCACTAAATATCAAAAATATGCTAATAGAATTATCACACACATTGGTTTTGGCACTACCTTAGCAATTTTGCCAGGCACACCGTTGTTTAACAATGCAAAAACTTTAAATATCGAACTTGACAAACACGAAAATAATTGGATAGCATTAGACAATCCTGATCTAACACTCGCTGAACGTATCAACAGGAGAAATTCTGCCAAAGAGCATGTGCAAGCTTTAGGATATAAACTTGATGAAGACGACTCATTAAACATGCTTCATATATTATATAATAATATTCCAGTTTTTGAAAAAAGAAACAAAGTAAAAAACATAATTAAAATAAAGCAAATCAACCATTGACCAAAAAACAAATGAAAGATTATAATCCTGAGGTACAAAAATTGTTTTTAGAAATGATGTTGGAAGACGCAGAGACTTATGTGCGTGTCCAAAACATTTATAATGCAGAAAACTTTGATCGTAGTTTGCGAGAAGCTGCACGATTTATAAAAAAGCATAGCGACGATCACAAAACACTGCCTACTCGAGAACAAATACAAGCAGCCACCGGTGTAGAACTTAGAACAGTTCCTGATCTTCGCGAAGGGCACTATGATTGGTTTCTGTCAGAATTTGAAGGATTTAGTCGCAAGCAAGAACTAGAACGTGCTATCCTTAAAGCCGCTGACATGATTGAACAAGGAAACTTTGATCCAGTGGAGAAACTTATCAAGGATGCAGTACAGATCAGTCTAACCAAAGACATGGGCACAGACTATTTTGAAGATCCTCGTGCTCGACTGATGAAAATCAAAAGCAACAACGGCCAAGTCAGTACAGGTTGGCCTACTATGGACCAACGTTTGTTTGGAGGCATGAATAGAGGCGAACTTAATATTTTTGCCGGCGGTTCGGGTAGTGGTAAATCCTTATTCATGCAAAACATTGCAATCAATTGGATTACTGCTGGACTCAACGGTGTGTTTCTTACACTAGAACTTAGCGAAGAACTGTGTGCCATGCGTATGGATGCTATGGTAGCTAACTGTAGCACTAAAGAAATCTTCAAGGACTTAGACACACTAGAAATGAAGATACGCATGGTAGGTAAAAAATCTGGTAAGCTGCGTATTAAGTATATGCCGGCACAAAGCAATGTTAATCACATTCGTGCATACTTGAAAGAACTAGAAATACAAACAGGACAAAAGACAGACTTTATCATGGTGGACTATCTTGATCTTGTCATGCCTGTTAGTGCTAAAGTAAGCCCCAGTGATTTGTTTGTTAAAGACAAATATGTATCAGAAGAACTAAGAAATTTGGCAAGAGAATTCAACATATTGATGATTACTGCGTCTCAGTTGAATAGATCGGCCGTCGAAGAAATTGAATTTGATCACAGCCATATCTCGGGTGGTATCAGTAAAATTAACACAGCAGATAATGTGTTTGGTATTTTTACTTCACGAGCCATGCGTGAGCGCGGCCGATATCAAATACAATTGATGAAGACTCGTAGTAGTTCAGGAGTAGGGCAAAAAGTTGATTTAGAATTTAATATTGAGAGCTTGCGTATTACAGACCCAGGCGAAGATGCACAAAGTGAAAACAGCGGACAGGGATTCCGAACTAGTAGTCAGATCATGGATCAAATTAAAACCACAGCAACAACAAGCAGCCCAATGATTGCTGCCAAGCCCAAGCCGGGATACGATATTGAAAAATCAGTTCAAGCCACAGTTGACAGCACCAAACTCAAACAAATGCTTGCAAGTCTTAAAACTAAAACAGAATGAAAATTTTAATTTG
>Ga0315906_10006405_pt1 | contig 14565 bp, 13 predicted proteins | sample LakEriMetagenome_4_FD_203526 | JGI IMG/M metagenome (GOLD analysis project Ga0315906, IMG submission 203526) | Freshwater fungal communities from buoy surface, Lake Erie, Ohio, United States - Buoy 2 MA122 | ecosystem: Environmental > Aquatic > Freshwater > Lake > Lake biofilm | place: USA...
CGCGATATAGCGGTAAGTGTCAGGCTCCATGTATTTCATGGAGAGGTCTTCCATTTCCGTCTTGATATTATACAGACCCATCCTGTGTGCTAATGGGGCGTAGACATATATCGTTTCGGATGCTACCTTCAGCTGCTTCTCCCTTTTCATGCTTTCAAGGGTGCGCATATTGTGCAGGCGGTCTGCAAGTTTGATCAAAATAACTCTCGGATCGTCAGTAAGTGTGAGCAGAATTTTCCTGAAGTTTTCCGCCTGTTGGCTGGTGTTGGAGTCCATCACGGTGGAAATCTTTGTCAAACCATCCACTATTCTGGCAATTTCCGAGCCGAATTCAAGCTCTACATCCTGCAAGGAAATATCAGTATCTTCTACGGTATCATGCAGCAGGGCGCAGATGGTGCTTCGGATCCCGAGGCCTATATCTTCTGCGCAAATTCTGGCTACCGCCAGCGGATGCAGAATATAAGGTTCACCGCTCTTGCGGCGCATGGTCTTATGGGCCTCGACAGCCATTTCAAAAGCACTGCGCAGTAAGATCTTATCGCCCGGTTTTAACCTGGTTTTCAGCACTCTCAGCAGGGCACGATATTGCCTGAGTATATCTTTTTTTTCCTCCTCCTCTGACTTATGATAGGACGGTATGGTTGCAGAAGTTCCCATGCACTACGAATTTACCTCTAATAATCTGCATGCCCAAAAGCAAGGCAACCGTGGAACGAGGATTTTAGGCACTTACCTTTAAACTCCTCAACATCTACTCATTTTGAACTGAATATCCTTAACTTTGCGGCCCCTCAGTTGAGGAATCGCGGATGTGGCGAAATTGGCAGACGCACCAGACTTAGGATCTGGCGCCGCAAGGCATGTAGGTTCGACCCCTATCATCCGCACTTTCTAATAAATCTGATCATCATGGCCACTGTAGTAAGGGAAAATATCGGTTTGCTGAACGATAAACTGGTAATCAAACTCGGTAAAGAGGATTATCTGCCCTCCTTTGAAAAATCTGTTAAGGAATATAGTAAGAAGGCAAATGTTCCCGGCTTCAGAAAGGGCATGGTTCCTGCAGGAATGATCAGAAAAATGTACGGACCTTCTCTATTTACGGATGAGATCCTACGCTCGGTGGAAAAAGAACTGTTTGTTTATCTCGACAAGGAAAGGCCGGATATTTTTGCAAGGCCGTTGCCACTTACCGAGAGTATGCCGGGCTTCGACATGAATAACCCCGCAGATTATGAGTTTGGATTCGAAATAGGCCTTAAGCCGGAGTTCTCCTTGCCTGATCTGGCTAAGGGAAAGTTCACCCTTAATGACGTAGAGATCACTGATGCCATGCTGGAAGATGAAATCAACCGTCTTCGCATCAAAGGAGGCAAGATGGTGGATAAGGAACTAGTTGATCATGAAGAGAATGTTCTGAATATCCTTCTGACGGAAGTTGCCAAAGATGGTCAGGCTGTTAATGATGGCATCAGCAAGGAAAATTCGGTTCTCGTCAAATATCTTTCTGCACCCATTCAGAAGGAAGTAATGGGTAAAAAAGCAGGGGATAAAATCAACTTTCAGTTAAAGAAAGCTTTCGAGGGCGATAAATTGGAGATGATGCTGCAGGATCTTGGATTTGAAAAGCATGACAAGGAAGCTGCCGAAAAATATTTCAATCTTGAAATGGTGAAGATTGGCAACGTAGAGAAGAGGGAAATGGATGAGACTTTTTTTAATGAGCTTTTTCCGGGGAGAGAGTTGAAAACTGAGGCTGATTTTAAAGAAGCATTGCGCAGTGAAATATCTAAATACTGGGAGGGTCAAAGCAAAAATCAACTGCATGATCAGATTTATCACTTCCTGCTCGATGAAACAAAAATGAATTTCCCTGAAACCTTCCTAAAACGCTGGTTGCAGGAAGGAACTGAGCAACAAAAAACCCCTCAACAGGCGGAAGAGGAATTTCCTACTTTCAGTAATCAGCTTAAATGGACGCTGATTAGCGATAAGTTGATGAAAGATAATAATATTGAAGTTCAGGAGCCTGAGTTACGCGCTCATATGAAAAATGAGGTGATGGGATATTTTGGACAGTTGTCTGAAAATGGTGCCATGGAATGGCTGGATAGCTATGTTGAAAGAATGATGAAGGATGAGAAACAAGTTGATTCAACCTATAGGAGACTTATCACAGAAAAAATGTTCAAATGGGCTGAGGATCAGGTGAAGCCCAAGCAGAAAAAAGTGACACCGGATGAATTGAATGCTATGCAGCATCATCATCATTAAGATCCTTTAGTTTCAAAGTTTGATTTCTTCCTCGCTATCGTCGAAAAACCTGAATTCAGTGAGATGGTAGCCCGTGTTGGGTTTGATTCGAATATTCTGTTTGTATCTCCAGCTCCATTTCAATCTTTTAGAAATTATACCCGAGGTGAGATAAGTGTAAAGTATAGGATGCACCTCCACCGTCAGTCCCTTATGTTTTTGCATGATCAGGTAGCTGAGGTTTTTTTCAATCTCATCTTCCAGTACCAGCGTGGAGGATATTTTTCCTGTTCCTTCGCAGCTGGGACATGTTTCGCTGGTATTGATTTTCATCTCCGGCTTCATTCGCTGCCGGGTAATTTGCATGAGACCGAATTTCGTGATGGGTAGTACGGCGTGCTTGGCCCGATCAGACCTCATGAATTCCTCCATGGCATCTGCCAGCTTTTTCTTGTTTTCCGCCAGCTTCATGTCAATGAAGTCCACTACAATGATACCTCCAAGGTCCCTGAGCCTTAGCTGGCGTGCAATCTCTTCAGCCGCCTCCAAGTTGGTCTCCAAGGCATTTTGTTCCTGGTTGTTACTGGCACTTTTATAGCCGCTGTTTACATCAATTACGTGCAAAGCTTCTGTAGGCTCAATGATGATATAAGCACCGCTGGGCAAATTGACTGTTTTTCCGAAAGCAGCCTTTACCTGCTTAGTAACGCCGCAATGATCGAAAATAGGCAGCCCATTACTGTAGTAACTGACGATGTCTGCCTTTTCGGGAGCGATTTTCTGTATGTAACTTTTGATGTCTGTGAACAGGTTCTTGTCATTGACCACTATACGGTTGAAATCCGCACTCAGTAGGTCTCTGAGAATACTGGTAGTCTTTCCTTGTTCGCTGAGAATGCGACAGGGAGGGGTTGCATTCAGTAAGTTGCTTTGAATCTGTTTCCAGGTATTTATCAGTCCGGTTAAATCGTCGTGCAATTCGGCAGTTTGCTTTCCTTCCGCTGCCGTCCTTACGATCACACCCAGATTCTTTGGTTTAATGGATTCCACAATCCGCTGAAGTCTCTTTCTCTCATCCGATGAATGGATTTTTCTGGACACGGCCACAATGTCATTGAAAGGAGTTACCACTACGAAACGACCAGGAAGGGATAGTTCGCAACTTAGGCGGGGCCCTTTGGCGGCAATGGGTTCTTTTAAGATCTGCACGAGAACATTGGGCTTTCCGGTCAATACCTCAGTAATCTTGCCGGTCTTGACAATTTCGGGTTCTACCCTGAACTTACCGAAATCCAATCCGTTTTCCGAGCGATCCTGAATGGCCATACTGGTGAATTTCAGGATGGATCGGATGTAAGGGCTGAGATCGGTATAATGGAGGAAGCCATCTTTTTCAAATCCTACATCTACGAAGGCGGCATTCATTCCGGGGATGAGTTTCTTTACTTTGCCGAGATACAAGTCTCCTACCGTGAAGGATGCATTCGCTTTTTCGTTGTGCAACTCCACGAGTTTCTTGTCTTCCAGCAAGGCAATCTCAACGCCTTGAGAGACGGCATTTATGATAAGCTCTTTGGTCAAACGTAAAATTTTGAAAAACCTTCGGCTCTTCCATTAACCACGACCATATTAAGGCCGCAGCCTGACATATGTAATGCAGATGAAATGAAGTAATGAAGCCTGCCTGATTAGCAGGTCATGTGCCAGAATTACTTCTTCTTATGACGATTTTTTCTGAGACGCTTTTTACGCTTATGTGTAGCGATTTTATGTCTCTTTCTTTTTTTACCACAAGGCATAGCCGGTAATTTTTTTATGAATAATTTTTTATCTAATGTTTTTATTTCAATTCCTCAATTCTTGCATCCACTTCTTTTGAATAGGCAGAATTGTTGGCCAGGCGTTTGCTTATATTATACCACTTGACCGCTTCATTCTTTTTACCCTGCATGGCATAAGTATCAGCCAGAAATGCCGCCGCTTCCAAATTGTCAGGTTGCGCCTGCAGCACTTTCAAAAGTCTTACCTCCGCTTTGGGATATTGCCCTGAGACAAAACCACCAATCCCCAGCATCAGTTGAGCTTTCATGTTATTACTGTCTCTTCTGACCACCTCAAGAATCTGCTGAATGCCCTTCATTGTCTCCTCAGGACCACCCTTATCGGATTTGCCGAAGATGTAAACACTTCCCAAGCCTATTTTAAGATCATCATTAGCAGGTGATTGAGTCAAAGCAAGCCTGAATAATTCAACTGCTTCACTTGTCAACCAAACGGCTACCTTTTCATTTTTTTCGCTCCTGAGGAGGTCCAAAATTAATTGGGCTGCAAAGGTGAGACTTTTTTCCGAATTAACCAATTTAGCTGCTTTCGAATGATAGTATCCATATAGTAGCGGACTCGAGGCGGAGTCCTTACAATAAGCAATTAATTTATTGTATGTCAGTATTTTATAGGAGGAATCTCCTTTGATGGAGGTATTTTCAAGGCTATCGATAAAGGCTAATTTAAATGAATCAATCGAACCTTTGAGTAATGATTGCACGATATCACCCTTCAACTCCTGACCGGTGGTTGATGGAACGGTCGAAAATTCTGCAGCTTTTTGTTCTTTCGTCCTACCGAAAAAAAATAATAGCAAAGCCGTCAGCAGACCTACTGCGGCAAGTAAGATTTGTTTACTCATGTAATGATGCCCGGTTTAAGGGGCAAAGTTACATTAGTCCTCGTTGTCTTCCTTAACTTCAGGGGCTTCCTTGATGTTTGGGGAAGTTTTGATCTCGTGCATGAATTCCTTGGCGGGCTTGAAAGCCGGAATGAAATGCTCCGGAATCGCCACAGCAACATTCTTTTTGATGTTTCTGCCGATCTTGGCCGCCCTTTTCTTGATGATAAAACTTCCGAAACCTCTTATGTAGATATTTTCTCCGCCTGCCAAAGAATTCTTGATTTCTTTGAACATGGTTTCAAGAGTTACCAAAACATCCACCTTGGGAATGCCGGTCTTATCCGAGATCTTATTAATGAGATCTGCCTTTCTCATAAAAAGTTATTTGTTGAAAAATAAACGATTAAAATGAAAAAACCAAATAAGTTAGTGATAATCAATTAAGTTTTATATAATTTAGTAACGTCTTCCTATAATTATGACAGATAAGGGCTCTGATAAGTGGTTTACCCGCAATTTGCTTAAATGGAACAAGGCAAAAAATCATCGCTCCATGCCCTGGAAGGGCGAAAAAGATCCTTACAAAATTTGGCTGAGTGAAATTATTCTTCAGCAAACGCGTGTAGAACAAGGCCTAGAGTATTATAATAAATTTATATTAAAATATTCTGATATACATAGTCTCGCCAGAGCTAATGAGGACGCTGTCCTTAAGCTTTGGGAAGGTTTGGGGTATTATTCCAGGTGCAGAAATCTCCTAAAGACAGCTAAAATGATTTCTCTCGACAGGAAGGGTGCTTTCCCGGACACCTATGAAGAGATCATAAAATTACCCGGGATTGGTCCTTACACTGCCGCAGCGATCTCTTCTTTTGCATTTAATCGGAAATATGCTGTTTTGGATGGAAATGTATTCAGGGTATTATCAAGGTTCTTCGCCATTGACTTTCCAATTGATTTAGGAGCAGGAAGGGCCCTGTTCCAGAATAAGGCAAACCAGTTGATAGATGCCGGAAGTCCGGGGTTGTATAATCAGGCAATCATGGATTTTGGCGCCACAGTTTGTAAGCCTCTTCCTAATTGTGAAGGATGTTCCCTCAATAGCCGTTGCGGGGCGTACCAGTCAGATTTAGTTGCTGTTTTACCCCGGAAATCAAAACGGATGGAGAAAAAAGCGGTCTGGTATTATTATTTTATAGTAAGGAAAAAAGGGAAATATTATTACCGTAAACGGGAGGACTCGGGAATCTGGAAAGGATTACACGAATTCATCCTTTACTCCAGTGTCAAGCCGATGAATCATGAAATTCTTTTTCAAAAAGCACTACACGCTAAACCCCTTCAAGTCTTGCAGATTTCAGAAATAAGAAAGCAACAGCTCACTCATGTCACGGTCCATGGTTCTTTTCTGCATGTAGAAATGCCTTCCTCATTCAATATGAAAGGATATCAGCTTGCCACGCCTGATGAACTAGGTATGAAGGCCTTCCCACGGTTAATAACAGGGTACTTGAAAGACAACCCTCTTGAATAGGAAAATATCCATTCCTTCCAACTTAATTATGTGCATATTCTCCGGTATCAGAAACTTGGGGATATCATTCCAATCTGTAAATTTGTTCTGTCCGCGTAATTCATCACCTTAATTTTTCAATTATGAGAGGTGTTAATAAAGTGATGTTGATTGGCAATCTCGGAAAAGATCCGGAGATGCAATTACTGGAAGGTAATATTGGAGTAGCCAAATTTTCTCTGGCAACTACGGAATCGCACAAAGACAAAAGCGGTAAGTTAGTTTCGCACACCGAATGGCATACCGTAGTGCTTTGGCGTGGATTAGCAGATTTAGCCCAGAAATTTCTCCATAAGGGAAGCTTGGTCTATATTGAAGGCAGGCTTAAAACCAGGAGCTGGGAAGACAAAGAAGGCAATAAGAAATATGCAACGGAGATTATAGGGGAGAACCTCATCATGCTAGACAAAAGAGCAGAAACACAGGAAGGTTTGGATTCGGCATCTCCCGATTTTCCTTCTGCCGAAGGGCCTGACAGCGGTGACCTGATGCCCTAAGCCTATTATTAAAATAAAACAACAGAATTGGACTATTATTCAGCGGAACTGCCCTCTATTTTTTTTCTTGGCTTGTTTTCCATCACTCCCGGAGCTCAAACATTGCTTTTGCTCGTTTCCGTCTTTTTATTCATGATCGCATTTCTTATGTCGGGATCGGAGGTGGCGTTCTTCACTTTAACTTCAAAGGAGGTCAATATCCTGAAGACCCATAAGAACCCTTCTTTCCGGCGTATTGTCAATTTGCTGGAGCATCCCAGGACACTTCAGGCTTCCATGCGTATCGCCAATAATTTTTCCAAAATCGCACTCATACTTATTTTCAACATGCTGATGGATACATGGGCGCTTGATTTGTTAAATATCGCTTTCGTCTGGAAGTTACTGATCAAGATAGCAGCAATCAGTTTTCTCATCCTGCTATTTGCTGACATGCTACCCAGGATCTGGGCTTCGCATCACAAGGTCTGGTTCGCCTCCACCTCCTCCCTGGTGGTCGAGGTGCTGAACAGTCTTCTCATCAGAATCAGCAGGAGGCTGGTAGGCTTTGGGGAGCAGATTGAAAAAAGCCTTTCCAGCACGGATGAACATGAGGAGCAAAACATGATTGACTATGACATCGACCTGCTATCCGATCAGGATGCCAACAGTGATGAAAAGCGTATTTTGAAGGGTATACGGAAGTTCGGCGACACCAATGTCAAGCAAGTCATGAGATCCCGACTGGATGTAAGCGGAATTGATATTTCAGCAAATTTTCACGAGATCCTCTCAAGAGCAGGAGAGCTGCGCTACTCCCGCCTACCGGTGTTCAGCAGAAATCTAGATGATATCAAAGGCGTACTTCATACTAAAGATCTTTTGCCTCACCTTAATGAGTCTGCAGATTTCGATTGGCATTCGCTCATCCGCAAGCCCTTTTTCGTCCATGAACAGAAATTGATTGATGATCTGCTGCAGGATTTCAGGAATAAACATATTCACTTCTCCGTTGTGGTTGATGAATTCGGAGGTACCTCGGGGATAGTGACACTGGAAGATATCATTGAGGAAATCATTGGTGAGATCAAGGATGAATTTGATGACGAGGAAAGCGCCAATCGGAAAATAGATGATTTCAATTTCATATTTGAAGGGAAGACCATGATTCATGATGCCTGCCTGGCCATGGGCCTTCCTTTAGAGACTTTAGATGGTGTGCGAGGAGATAGTGATTCCCTTGCCGGATTGTTACTTGAGATTGCCGGCGAATTCCCGCAGGTAAATGAGAATCTGGTTACTGGCGATTTTACTTTTATCCCGCTTGAAATTTCTAAAAACCGGATTGATAAGATCAAAGTAGTCATCCGGCCTTCGAGTTTGCAGGATTGAAATACCCCTTCATGAGACTGATATCATTTCTACTAATTTCCTTCTGCATGCTGATGGCCTGTAATTCCGACTATTCCTCCAAAAAGCGGGGCTATTTTCGAGTGGAGTTGCCTGCAAGGGATTATATTTTGTTCGACAGGGAAGACTTCCCCTATAAGTTTGAATATCCTGCCTACGCAAGCATCATGCAAGACAGTACTTTTTTTGACCGTGCTCCGGAAAATCCATATTGGATCAATTTGGATTTCCCGGGATTAAATGGGAGGATCTTTCTTAGCTATAAGATCATTGGTGGCCAAACGCCCATTAAACTTAAAAATCAAGATGGTACCTACAGGGACTCCATGACTTTGAATGAATTTGACAAGCTGGTAAATGACGCATTCAATCTTACTTCCAAAAATGACGTGGTGGCTTCTTCAATAAGGGATTCCTTTTTCATTAACAAGCATGGGATACCGGGTGTTTTTTTCAGGGTTGGAGGCAATGCCGCCACAGCCCGGCAGTTTTTTATGACAGACAGCAGCCGGCATTTCATTCGTGGTGCTCTTTATTTTGAAAATACACCCAATGCTGACTCGCTTAAACCCATTGTTGATTTCCTCTCTACCGATATGGAACATCTGATCAACTCACTGGAATGGAAACAGCGTTAGGAATCTGATCCTACCGGCCATATTTTCAGTTCATTTAGGTACTCAAAGCTTAACTTTGTCCCATGATTGCGATAGGCAATGTATTGATCAGTGACCAGTTATTAAGCGAGCAATTCGTTTGCGATCTTTCTCGTTGCAAAGGCGCTTGTTGCGTCGATGGAGATGCAGGAGCACCCCTCGACAAAGAAGAGCTTTCGCATATAGATGAGGTTTTTGATAAGGTATTGCCTTACCTCAATGACAAGAGCAGGAAGGAAATAGAAAAGCAAGGGCGGTATGTATATCATGATGAATTTGGCTGGGTGACTCCGACCATTCGGAATAAAATTTGCGTTTACGGCATTAAGGATGAACAAGGGGTTGTGAAGTGCGGAATTGAACAGGCGTTTCTTGTTGGAAAGATCTCATGGAAAAAACCCATTAGCTGCCATCTTTTTCCTGCAACCGTTACTAAAAGTAAGAAAAGTCAAAACAGTTATCTGAATTATGAACCTAGAGAAGACCATTGCAAGGCAGCTTGCAAGCTTGGTGCCAGTCTGAAAGTTCCGGTATTTCGTTTCCTGAAGGAATCCCTGGAAAGGGCTTTCGGTAAAAAATTCTATCAGGATCTTGAAGCTACCTATGAATATGTAGAGACTTCTGGGAAAAAATAAAATCATGAAAAAAATAATACCGGTATTCTATTGTCTTTCCCTTTTTTTTGTTTCCTGTAATGTGAACAAAGCTAAAGTCGATGATAAGCTGCAGAAATATTTTGAAGCATATGGAGTGGAGGGTTGTTTCACATTCCTGAATAATGCCGATGGAAAAATTACCGTATATGACCTATCACTGGATACCCAGCGTTTTGCCCCTGCCTCTACTTTTAAGATCGTATCCTCGCTCATAGGACTTGAGACAGGAGTGATCACAGATGAGAAAATGGTTTTGAGTTGGGATGGTGTCAGAAGAATAAAGGAGTGGGACAGGAGCATGAATATGAAAGACGCCTTCAAGGTGAACAATGTACCCTATTTCCAGGAAGTGGTGCGTAGGATAGGTGCAGATACCATGCAACACTGGCTGGATACCATGGGATATGGAACAAAATTGATCTCAGGACCGCTGGATTCATTCTGGTTTAATAACAGCCTCAGGATATCTCCCGATGAACAACTTGGGCTTATGAAGCGCTTGTATTTTGATCAGCTCCCCTTCCGGAAAGGTGTACAGGAGTCGGTGAGAAATCTTATGATTCAGGAGGATAATACGGCATTTAAGCTCAGCTATAAGAACGGCTTCACCAAAGACGATAAAGGTGGCAGAGTCGGGTGGCTTTGCGGCTGGATAGAAGAAAATAAACATGTGTATTTTTTTGTGACTTTGATACGAAGCAAAAATGAATCACTCGATTTCAATACTATTCCACAAAGTGTGACAAGAGATATATTGAAGGAGTATGGATTTTTTGCAGGCAAGATGTAAAATTAGTTTTCATGCAATTGTATGCCCCCTCTCTTACAGATTATGTCAGACTGAAAACCCGCGAAGTCAAGATCGGGGATCTTATTATTGGTAATGGACAGCCCATTCGTGTTCAGACGATGACCACCACCGATACCATGGATACTATTGCCACGGTGGAACAAACTATTCGTTGCATTGAAGCAGGAGCCGAGCTGGTAAGAATCACCGCTCCCTCGCGCAATGAAGCAGAGAATCTTCAGAATATCAAAAAGGAACTTGAGAAAAGAGGTTACAGGGTGCCGTTAGTAGCAGATATTCATTTTACACCCAATGCGGCAGAGATAGCAGCAAGAATAGTGGAAAAGGTAAGAGTAAACCCCGGCAATTATGCCGACAAGAAGAAATTCGAACAGATTGAATATACTGATGCAGCCTATGCTGCAGAAATTGAAAGGATCAGGGACCGATTTATTCCGCTGTTGCGTATTTGCAAGGAGCATGGAACTGCCATGCGAATAGGCACCAATCATGGAAGCTTAAGTGACAGGATCATGTCGCGTTTCGGAGATTCTCCTCTGGGTATGGTGGAGAGCGCTATGGAATTTCTGAGAATTGCCAGAGATGAGTGTTATCATAATATCATTCTGAGCATGAAGAGTAGCAATCCTCTGGTCATGGTTCAGGCATATAGGCTTTTGATCCGTCAGATGTGCGAGGAATTTGGCGAAGCTTATCCCTTGCATCTGGGAGTGACGGAAGCAGGCGATGGCGAAGATGGTCGGATCAAATCTGCTATAGGCATCGGAACTTTGTTGGAAGATGGGATAGGAGATACCATAAGGGTTAGCCTTACCGAAGATCCTGAATTTGAAATACCCGTTTGCAAGGATATTGTTAGTCGCTATTCAGGCAAGGCGGTCTCCTCGAACTCCTCACTACCTTTGATTCCCGAGAAAGAAGGCAGAATCCGGCTACACTATGACCCCTTTAACTACATCAGGCGTGAAAGTTTCAGGGTAAGTAATTTAGGCGAAAAACAGGTCCCTGTAGTAATTGCTGACCTCAGTGATATAGATAATATCAAACCCGCCCATCTGGAGAGTATTGGTTACAAATATGATGAGGCTTCCGACAAATGGACCATCGCTGATACAGCTGCGGATTACCTATTCACAGGCCATCATACAATTGATTTTGCATTGCCGGGAAGTCTTAAGGTGATTTGCTACCCTGAGGTATGGAAGGAAATCAATTCGGGTGAATCCGGAGAGCGGAAATATCATCCAATTTTCAGTGATAGCGGGTTTGCCAAAACTTCAGTGCGCTCGGATACACTCAATTTTGTAATGGTTGATTGCTATTCTGATGACACGCCGATTAATGATCATAGTTTTTTGGATATGTTAGCCAATGATCCTACTGTTGTAATTTGTCTAAGCAGCAAAGGAAAAAATTCAGTTCAAAGAATCAGAAGAATGTTCATTGAATTGATGCAACGCGGTATTCGTAACCCTGTGGTGCTTATGACGGATAGCGGCAGACAAACGCCGGATGAGCATCTCATTCATTTCGCTACTGAAACCGGCGCCTTGCTTCTGGACGGTCTTGGTGATGGGATTTGCCTGGGTTACAGTGCGCATGCAGATATGAAAGATGTGCGGGTGAAAGGACGAACGTATCTCCCGGTGAGAGACAAATACCAGTTTACGAACAATACCGCCTTTTCCATTTTGCAGGCAGTAAGAACCAGGATCTCAAAAACGGAATATATCAGTTGCCCAAGTTGCGGCAGAACCCTATTTGATCTGCAGGAAACTACGGCGAAGATCCGTGCCGTCACCCATCATCTTAAGGGAGTGAAAATCGCCATCATGGGTTGCATTGTCAATGGACCGGGTGAGATGGCCGATGCCGATTTTGGCTACGTGGGTAGTGGTCCGGGTAAGATCACTCTATACAAGGGGAAGGATATCGTCAAACGAAACATTGACAGTGTCATCGCTGTGCAGGAACTCATTCAGCTTTTGAAGGAAAATGACGTTTGGCTGGAACAGTCAAACGCCCTTTGATACAAAACCTACCTAATTTTGTATCAATTCATCATGTACTACTTCTTATTTCTGCCCCTTTATCTCGTTTCTCTGCTTCCCTTTTTTATTTTGTACAGGGTAAGCGACGTCATTTTTTTTATCATGTATCATTTGGCAGGTTATCGAAGAAAAGTGGTCACGAAAAATCTTGAACTTGCCTTTCCTGAAAAAGACGTGAATGAAAGAAGAAAGATAGCCAAAGAATTTTATCGTCGGTTTGCAGATTCGATGGTGGAGACCATCAAGCTATTGAGTATTTCAGAGTCTGCATTCCGAAAGAGAGCTCAGATGGATTATTCCGGCCTGGCCGGTCTGGCTGCTGAAGGCCGCAACTTTCATTTCTTTATGATGCATCAGATGAACTGGGAGTTTGGCAATCAGGCATTCGCGTTGAATGCTCCCACCGAGGTGAGCTTTGCAGTATATCAAAAAATCAATAACCCTTCTTTCAACAGACTGGTTCTTCATATCAGAAAAAGATTCGGCGGCAACCTGGTATCGGTGCATGACTTTCGGAACGAGGCACAGCAATATATGAAAGGGCAGTATAGCTTCGGGTTGCTGGCTGATCAAAGCCCTCCTACAGGCGGAGCCGGTTACTGGCTCAATTTCATGGGTGCGCCTGCTCCATTCGTGATGGGCCCTGATAAGTCCGTTAGAAGGTTGAATCCTGTAATTGTATTTCTGAATGCGGTCAGGGTTCGCAGAGGGTACTATCGTTTTGAGCCGGTGGTGGTGGGGACCGATGTCAGGAATTGGAAGGAAGGTGAATTCACCAGGAAATACAGGGATTTTATGCAGCGTTGTATAAGGGAGAATCCATCCAATTATTTATGGAGTCATAGAAGGTGGAAGCATGTTTATCAGCCGACCTTTCGTAAAAACTGGATAGATGACAATTTGCCTCCTGAAAGTTGAGTAGTAAAAATCTAATTAATTCAGCACATTCGCTTCCTTGATGATTTTTACATCCGGCTGTTGCTTGATGCTTTCCCAACCGCCTAACACGTTTCTGAGATTATGTATTCCTTGTCTTTTCAGTAATGAAGCCGCAATGACACTTCTATATCCTCCGGCGCAATGTATGTAATAGTTCTTTTCCTCTTCAAGCTCTGCGATGGATGCCACATCATCCATTTCATTGAGTGGCATATTGACGGCATTTTGCAAATGCCCATTGGCGAACTCTGCAGGTCTTCTTACATCTAATACCTCCAGCTTGCTGTCATGTGGCATATCCATCAAAAGCTCATCTGCCTCAACGTCAATGATCATGTCAACGGACTCTCCTGCGTCTATCCATGACTGATATCCTCCTTTTAGGTAGCCTGCAAGATTTTCAAAACCTACTCTGGTGAGTCGCACTACTGATTCAGCCTCTTTTTCCGGCTCTGTCACCAGGATGATGGTCTTATCGAAGGGCAAAAGGCCTCCGGCCCATTCCGCAAATCTACCTTCCAGTCCTATGGATATGGATTCTGGAATGAAGCCCTTGGTGAAATCAAGGGCCTTTCTGGTATCAAGTACCAAGGCGCCCGCTGCTATCCAGTGCTTGAAAGCATCCAGATCTAACGGCTTCTCGCCGGTAGCCTTCACAGTGTCAAGCTCGGGATAACCCTCCTGATTAATTCTTGCATTCACTGCAAAGTATTTGGGTGCGGTGCCCAATCCTTCCGTCACCGCTTTGATGAAGGCTTCCTTATCCTTGAATTGTAAAGCATAATTTTCTTTTCGTTGCAAGCCAATGGTACTTTGAGTGCCGGGTCCCAGATTTTTTCCACAGGCGCTTCCAGGTCCATGGGCGGGATATACTATCACATCGTCCGGCAAGGGAAGTATCTTGTTTTGAAGCGTATCAAACATGATGCCTGCCAGCTCCTCACTGCTCAAATCTCCGCTGCTCAGATCAGGCCTGCCCACATCACCTATGAACAAAGTATCACCTGTGAAGATACAGTGAGGGTTGCCCTCCGCATCCCTTAGTAAATAGGAAGTACTTTCCAATGTA
>Ga0315906_10006406_pt1 | contig 14565 bp, 32 predicted proteins | sample LakEriMetagenome_4_FD_203526 | JGI IMG/M metagenome (GOLD analysis project Ga0315906, IMG submission 203526) | Freshwater fungal communities from buoy surface, Lake Erie, Ohio, United States - Buoy 2 MA122 | ecosystem: Environmental > Aquatic > Freshwater > Lake > Lake biofilm | place: USA...
TAACAAATGCGCCAGGCTTCTTCAATGCTTCTGCACGGCGTTTCTTGTATGCAACATTGTCAACATCAAGCAATTTTTGGTCAGCAGTCTCACGCTTGTCCCAAATGGCTTCACATTGTTTCTTGTTGTAGTCCGTGTATGACAGGCAATCTTCAACAAAATACTTCCGGTCATCTTCGGGTTTTGACAACAGTTCTTCCTTAGGTGGTTTCACCTCGGTAGGCTTCACTGTTTTGGATTCAAGTGGCTTCAGTGGTTCGACAATCTTTTCCACAATCACCTGTTTTTCAACAATGACCTCGACTGGTTTTTCCACAATCTTTTCAACCTCTACGATTTTTTCCATCACAGGAGTTGGTGCAGGCTCTGGTTTCTTGGCAGGCTGGTGGTTTGCAAAGACAACAACACCAAACAGAGCCAAACAGCCAAAGATAATTTGTTTCCAGTACAAATAGAAAATTGCACCGAAAATTAAGATACCAAGAGAACCCAGCACCATCAATTCTAATGTGTGCTGAGAGAGACCCGAATTATTGACAACCTCGGAATACATTTAAATCACCTTATGTGGATTATGGACGAGCAACGTAAGTTTCACAATTAACAGCAACGGGGTACATGATAGTACCATGATCCGTTTTCTGCGGCAGTGTTTGAATCACTGGTTTCATTTTTGCATCAATACAATCTTTTTGTGCTCGAATGACCTCAGCACGTTCAATCATCTTTGGCTCTTTGAAGCCTGCCAATTTTGGAGTTGAGCAAGCAGCAATCACCAAAAACAAAACAGTAAACATACCATACCTCAAACTTTTATTAAACACTTTTAATCCTTTCAATTAACAAATTTGCTTCCGTAAAATTGGAAACACTGTCGGTCATTTCCATTTCTTGGACCATCAACTCAGCTCGAGCCATGCGAATCAATTCCAATGCATAATTAATGTCATTGTCATCGGCTTGCTCGAGCCATTCATCAAATGCACCGTCATCTGTTTCCATAATAAATTTCAGATTATCTCTGTCCCAGTCATTCATTTGTATGATGCCGAAAAGCCGTTATCTTTGAACAGGATGCCACAAAGACCGGTGATACCAAGCGCTTGAATGAAATCAATTTCATTGAAACCTGTAATTGCAGGAACAAGAAACAAATTCCAACACAACATCACCAAAATGGCATTAAGACATGCCAAGAAAATGGTGAATGCTACCACAGCAGCGAACTTTGGCCAATCAATCGTTCGATTAGCCCATTTGAGATTAAACATATTAGGCCTCAACGGCAACAGGTTGTGCAACAGGTGCAGGTGTTGCAACAGGTTTGCCAACATAACGGCCATTGGCATCAAACTCGGTAAAGTTAACCAATTGATATGCGGAAACTCTACGACCTTCTTTGTGTACCTTCACAATACCACCATCTTTGCGGATATTGTAAATGTTGGTGGACAAGCGATAGAGAACCGCTTCTTGATCCGTGCCTTTGAAGCAGGATTTAATTTCATCGGGAGATACCGGTTTGCCAGATAGCAAAGTAACGGTGATTTTTTCGTGGCGATTTTGTTTGCCGGTGCGTACAGTGTTTGACATTTAAGTCCTTTCAAAATTACATGATTAAAGAACCAACATAGTGATTGTAACACATGGGTGGCATGTTGGCAACCATCCATGTGTTGTTTTTTTTACATCAGAATGGAATCTCATCCAGAATTGTTGCCTTCACGGCTGCTGATGTAGGTGCATCGACCTTTGCATCCACCTTGGAATAGAGGTCCAAGAACGCCAGTTTGGTTTCAGTATCAAACCTTGCCACACACAGCTCGATGGCCTTCATGCGGTTGCCAAAGATTTTGAATGCTCTAGCAATGTGGACCAAGCGGCGGGTGGAAATGATTTCATCCGTAGCACCTTGGTCAAATGATTGACGAACAACATCAGCCCATTGTGTCAGCTTCTCAACAAAATCCTGGTCATCAATCAATGGTGATAGGATTTTCTTTTCAGTCTTGATATCAGGATATTCCTGTTCCACTGTAATGGGGAATCGTTCAAGAAATGCATCATCAAGAATCTGTGACAGATAGCGACCTTCTTCACTACCACGACCTTTGGTGTTTGCAGTAGCAATGATGGAGAATCCATTCTTTGGATAAACCATCTCACCGTTTTTCTTGTTGTAGTATGGTTTGCCTTCTAAGATGCCTTGTAAACACATCAACTTATTGGAACCACGATCAACTTCATCAATCAATAGAATGGCGCCACGCTTCATGGCCGTAATAACAGGACCATCACGATTAACCACATTACCATCAACAAGAGTAGGACCACCAAGTAAATCCGATTCGTCAGTTTCGATTGAGATATTGACACGAATACATTCACGTTGGAGTGTGGCGCAAACCTGTTCAACCATGAGTGTCTTACCATTTCCTGATAGGCCAGTGATGAAAACAGGATAAAATTGACCAGACTTAACAATATTGCTAAGGTCTTTATAAAAACCAAAAGGGACATAATCTGGATATTTTACAGGAATTGATACATCAGAATCATCAACCATTCTAGGTTGTTTGAATTCTAGCACTTGTGCAGCCAGTGCAACTTCCATTTCAGGTTCAGGTTGTTTCATTTGTTTTTTGGTACCAATAGATGGCAACTTGTAACGACCACGATCAACTCGGTATTCCGATTTAGTTACAAACCAGTATGGGAAAGAAATATCTGCTTCTTCAACAACGTGCTGAATACCATCCCGTGTCAGTATAGAACCAACACCGAAAATATCTTCAGCAGCTTTAACAAAGGCAGCCTGGTTACGATTCAAACTCATCATTTACTCCAATTAATAGAACCAACCCATATTATACGCCAAAATCACTTGCGTGGCAAGTAACACAATAGTTATCATTCTTCATTCCACTTTCCGGTTTGTTCAAAGGACTTTTCCTGTATGGTTTTCTCATTGTATAATTTCCTTGGGCTACTACACAAAGGACACCTAGGATTGCCACAATCCATTGCATGATGTTTGGCAAACTTGTGAGGTTCTTTAACATTCATGCCATGAGACTTGGCAATCTTGGTTTGCTTCTTGATAGCATTTTCATCCTTTAACAGGCGTTTCGAATGCTTCAGCTTGTCATCAGGATTGGACATATCAAACAGCAGAGTTTGCGTTATCTTGCACAGGTGCGGTGAATTCCACAGTATCTTCTGGATTAACACCAACTTCGCCAATCACTTCATAACGGCAGGCACGACCTTTTGAATTGTCGTAGTCAGTTGGAATGGACACCACATCCCGTGGATTGATTTTCACAATCACGGTGCGGTCACCACCAAACGATCTCAAATAGTTTTCACTACAGAAATGCAAACCAGAAGAACAGGTGTTGTTTTGGTTGTCATCGACTTTGTTGCGTTCCATTTCAACAATCTTGCCAACAGAATTGTCCATAGTGCCGGTGTGGCAGTCGGTGTAATTCTCACGAACACGCTTGTATGCCAAGAAATGGCCATCAGGTGTAATTGGCAGGCGATTCTTTTCCAAGAAACCATACAACTCATTCACGGCACGGAATGATGGGTTAGTCATCATGTTCTCCATGAAGGCAACCAATGGGTCAACAGGGAAACCATCTTGCAACATTTGCACCATGCGGTCAACGATGGCACCATGCATTTCTTCATCTTTCCAAAATAATTTCTCGCCTTGGACTGCAATGTTACCTGCACCATAGTTGAGCACAACCTTTTTGGGATCAATAATATCCCGCACGGTGTCCCAATCACTGGCCTTAATGGCATCAACTACCTTTTGGTAGGTGATATGAGTTTTGGAAATTGTATGTGGTGTGTTATTGATAACAACCACAACATTGGAACCTTGAATCAAATACGGAAACATTTTAGACACCTTTCACTGTATCAACTAAATTAACATACTCACACACATCGTCCTCATTTGCATAAGAACCAAACTTGTTTATCAATGGATATCTATTTGAGAATTCCATCAATTTGCTTTTAAACTGTGCAGTCACAGCTTTAACATCAATATTATTTTGAATATTCATATTTTGCATCAATCGATTCAGCCAATGAATACCAGTCATCTTTGGTAGGCCAACAAAACTGTCCAAGAACATTTTTGCGGGACTCTTTGCATCGACACCATCAGACACTTTTTGGTAATTATAACCGAAAATCGGATGTTTGTCAAGCCCTTCCAACACGGAAGCCATGCCGATTTTGGTATTTAACCCAGTCAAAACGGTAGTAATATGGTCTTCGATGTTAATCCAGTTGGACATTTTCTTAATGGCCTCAATATCACCTTTACGCACACCATATAGGTCGATGGCAAATTCTGGCATACCAGTTCTACGCAGCAAATCTGCCAATTCGGTTACACCGTAATGTGTATTCAATTTTTTGAATTGTGGCACAAAACCAGTCATTGGTACATAGTACATCTTTAGATTTTTATTAAATGTGTCCAAAGTACCTGCAGCACGCCACACCATGTCATTTGATGATGAGCTTCTAGATGGACCACCACGCTTTTCAAGTTTGAGAATGGTTACGTTTTTACCGAAACCATTACCAACACCAGCCTTACGTGGTTTCTCAGTCAAACTTGATGCAGCCATACGCTGTGCAGCAGGTGGATTGTGCAACATTGCATAGAATGAAACCAAGTCCATTGGATGTTCTTTATCCAACCTATCTAACACAAACACAGATTCACGATAAGAGTTTTTCTTCTCTTTGTTACGGAAATGGTGCTTAGCACGTTCAAATGAACCTGTCTTACAATCATTCTCAACAAACATTGAGTTGTCGTTAACCTCGATATTGAAATACTCAATACGCTTTTGGTCTTTGTCATAGGATACACAAGGACTACAATTCTTGCAACGGCTAATACCACGCTCAGTTTCGAACTTCTTGATATGAATGTTCATAGCTTTCAAATCAAGCAAATTGGCCTTGATATCAAATGAATGATTCCATGCACTTACATCAAACAAAGGGAAATTGGTGGCGGTTACATAATCAAACACCGCAACTTGCCACAAATCTTGGCGTTTCTTGTCATACAAAAACTTTGATCGTTCCCATTCACCTTCAACCGCATCAGCTTCAGTAGCAAGAACCTTGGTCAATGCAGAGTTAACTGCAACCAATTTTTTGCGAATAGAATCAATCGTCAGCGGAATGTAGGACAAACCTTCACGACTTGCTTGAAAGTCCAACTCGCCGATGCCAAACTCCATAACAAGGCCACATTTTAACAATTTGTGTAGGCCTTCAAGTGCTTGTTCTGCTTGTGGTACATCAATTGGATATGCAATATTACCCATCACAGCAATGGATGAAGAATTACGACCATAACCATCATATTTGCGTGAATGAACACCAGGAATAATATTCTTGGTTTCATATTCAACACGTTCGATGGCGATTGTGTTACCTGTGATTGTAGGCAATACAGGGAACCAACGATACACGCTACGTGATTCATCGGTGAATTTACTAAAATCGTACCTGTCATTGACGGAGAATTTTACCTCAACGCCATTATGTTCTGTTACCTGCTCTTCACCCATCAGAGCAATGGATGGCACACCAACATCATTAATGAAGGCAGAATAAATGCCTTTGCGGCCATTTTGAATGGCAGTAACGGTGAAGTTATCAGTGTAGGAGAATGGAGATTTTGAACCAAGACCAAGAGCACCAATGAAGTCGTTGGATTCTGTTTTGGTTGATTCGAAATATGTGGTGTAAATTTTGGTCACTTGGTCATGCGACAAACCAGTACCAAAATCACGGATAGAAAACCACGGTTCAAGCGTGGTTGGAAGATGCACCTCAAACGGCTGTGTGGTGCCGGCGGCGGTGTGAGAATCAATCGCATTGCACGAAAGCTCACGGATGATCGCCTTAATTTTATTGGCGTATAAGCCAGAGCTAAGGATATTGAAGGCCTTAGCAGAATTGCGTATACGGAATTCACCGATTTCGCCTACATTAGATAACACGGCTTCCGCCTGAGGTGCGTTATTCAAAATCATTACAAACCTTTTTCATTCAAAGTAAGACTCTATTATACCAGATCCAAGGTAAATGGCAACAACTATTTGCTGTGGTTGCACAAATACAACACTAAGAAAATAGATACAAAAGTACTACAGATAAATTGAATGAGAAAACCAGGCCGTCCAACAGGTAATACCAAGTTGGATGTTTTTGGTAGTCCACATTGACCAACCTCCAACCTGACCAGACTGTGAAAAATAAAGCAAAGAATACATTCATTCTTCAACTCCAAAATGGCCTTTAGTCTTATCAATCATTCTGCGAAAATGCACAATCTTACCTTCATGCCATCTGCGGTCATAATCATTGCATGATGTAGTTTTATATTTCTCCAACATAGCAATTTCATATTCAAGTAAGCCGATGAATTCATCCGTCAGCACTTCAGCAAACTCTTGCAGTCGAACATGGCTGATACAATGTTCCACTTTTGCTTTTGTAGCAAGTTCTTTCAATCGGTCATTCATTCTGTAACCTCCCAAGCCCAATGCACAACAATCCAATCTGTCAAACAATCTTCAAAACAATAATTGGCATCCACAATTTCTTTTCCATATTTCTCACACATTTTTCCATACCAATGTGGCCAATATTCTTTGCGAATATCATCTTCTGATTTTGTTTCAATAAAATCACCACCGTCAATTGGGTATGCAAAGGAATAATATCTCATTTTTATTCAATCAATGTAACATCTTGCATTTGCCAAAAGAGTTCAACGGCATTTTTTGCAAAGGCGCATGATATGTACTGACCAAGAAAAGATTCATCATTGTGGTTGTGTATGATTTTTGCAATGAAAACTTTGGTGAATGCTATTTTATTTACTTGGCCAACGATTCTACCATCCTCTTTACTGTAATAATAATGGCAATCATCGTTCACATCCTTCCATTCTTTTTCTTTTATATTAGTTAACATATCAATCTTCCAATTTCTCTACCACAATTTTGTTCTCCATATCCGGACCAAAGGACATATTCTCACGATAGATTTTGACCAAACCTTTGCGAGCCAATTGTTCACAGGTCAACAACATTATAAATTGTGACATTCGATTCTGAATTTCTTCAAGGTCAAATGTATTCTCAAGCCCTTCAGCAGAGCAAAGCATTTGTGTAATCAAAATCAAATCTTCATATTTTGGACTATCCTGGTCATCAGCAACACCAGTCAATGTAATCAGGTCACCATTGGGCAAGTCACGCATGAAATCACCAACGGTCATATATGGATTCCGCATTAGGTCGGCTGCAAGCAACCTGGTTACAGCAAGGCAATCTTTTGACTTGACAACCATATCATAGTTGATATTGTAACCATTGAATTCATCTTCGTTATATTCCATATCCATATTATTCCTTTGAATTTGTTTTTTGCGCCACATTATTCTTTCCAATCACCATAAAGGTCTTCAACTTCTTTGATAAGACGGTCAGCAAATTTTTGACAGAATACATTGAACCATAATTCGTCCAACATTTCAACAGGCGCACCTACCTCAATCACCAATTTTTTAAGTTCTTCATTCATATCAATCACCCGAATCTATGTTATGCATATCACCACAATGCACACAGGTGTACTTAGTGTAACAATGACCTGCACTCTGCGAATTGTAAAGGTGGACACAAGGTGTACCATCAGGCCTCAATTTAACCTGACCTGTCGGTCGACCCATCATATACTGAGCACCACAATTGGTACAGTCCACCGTATCATCTTCAGCACGGTAACCATACCAATTGTAATCTTTACCATAACGCCTCAAATGGTCTGGACAAGGCATATGCCCTGAGCCATTACAAGTTGGACAAACTCCTAATTCCATTATTCAACTCCGAAATGTTCCTTTGATTGCACTCCAACAGCCAAGCGCAGAGTTATCTTTTTTCATAACATCTTCACAGATTTTCATACATTCCCATACAAGCAAATCGGCAAACTTTGCTTTATCAAACAAAGGTTCAAACTCAGAAGTCATTGGATTACCACGACATTGTTCAGCCAGTAGTTTAATTCGGTCGTTCATTTTGTTACCTTATCAACCGCAAATGGTGTACTCTGCCAAATTAGCCCAGTTTTTACCTGCGCTTTGGCGAATCTTTGTTACCTGAATCAAGGTACGGAGCGACAACTCTTTAACTGAATCTTGCAGGCGTTCAATCAAACCCATGGCGTCAGCCTTGATGGTCTTGTCAAACTCAGGCATAAACTCACCTGATGACAGCAGGTGCTGCATACGCTCGATTTTCTGCTTGTTGGTCATTGACAGGTCAACGGCCATTGAGCGGGTGATAATAGCCTGGTCAATGTTGGATGATGCCAGGTTGGAGATGAAAATCACTCGACCTTTGAATTCAAAGGATGTGGGCAAATCTTCATCTTTGATATCAGCACGCCATGAGATGATACGGCGTGAATATGAATCAAGCGCACCTTTGAGCAGGTTCAATGAGGTGGGGTCCTTGAGAACGGAATCACAATCATCGAACACAATAACGCCATCTTTGTTTTCATACAGTGTACGATACAAACCTTTTGGTGTGGAGTAACCTTTGATGACACGGAAGGTTTTGGCAGTCTTGAGGATGGTGCCAACATCAAAATCTTCGAGCAAGGACACATCCTGCAAACCACAATCAGCCAGTGCTTTGGTTACAGTGAAGGACTTGCCAAGGCCGCCAGGACCAGTAACAACCACGGATGCCTGAGCACCTGAAGCGAGCATTGCAACCATATCAGACACAAAGCCAAAACGCTCATTGATACTGAAACGGGACTCTTTGACAGGTGCGGAGTCCACGGACTCTTTGGTTGCCTTGCGAATCACATATTCAAGGTGCTCACGCTTGCTACGCTTGACGGTCTTGCCGTTGACGGTTGCAACATACTTACCATTCACAAATTTAATCTCGCTCATCAGTTACTCCTAATCAATCAATACGATGTATTCTACAGGTCCTGGTGCAAATGGCAATATACTACTAAAGTACTCAAGCAGTCCGGTCAAGTATTACACTGCCTTTCCTGTCGCTACATGGACCACGGCAGACGGAAATAGCACGGCCACCGCCAGTTCCATGAGGTCTGGATCAAGTCCGGCACGGGAGACAATCTGGATCTCCTCATATACACTCCAGGGTTGACCGCACAGGAAACGGAGGGCAGAATCAATCGCAAATTCTTCTGCATACAAAAGTTCTAATTTATTCATTTCATCCTCCGAAAATGGCGGCATTCATTGCCTGAGTTTTCAACTCTTTTTCCGTGTATTCGATTTTGTGCCAAACGCCATCATTGTTCGGTTGTGCGGATGCAATATCAAAGGAATACACCGATCCTGTCTCAGTGTAGAATCCCTCAATTTCAGCAATTCGGGTAACTCCACGGCCGTTGTCTTTCATGGTTCCTTCCCATCCGTTGGTTAGAAGGATTCTCATGCCTTTTTTAATTTCATTCGTTTTCATTGGCTTTCACTCCATGCACCATAATACTTCAAAATCAATTCCAATGCATAGATGTGTTCCGTAATCTGTGCAATATCTTCGGCTTCATCCGTTGCAAAGATGCCCCATGTCTTGCCCTCGGCACGCCGCTCCAAATCATACTTTAATGATTCGTATACGCCTCGCAATTCGTTTTTCACAATATTGTCAACAGTATCCCAATCCAGCTCAACCATCACTTTTTTATCGTATGTCATATTACCACCATGAATCATAATAAACGGCATCGCCTACAGCGACAACTGCCATTGCCTTGCCAATAAATTCCATATCCTGTGCAACAGAATCGGCATCAGGAGGATTATCACCAAAAAAGAAACCAGTAGTTTCAGGCAAGCGGCCTTTTGTTACATCCACTGCCAATCGCTGCAGGTCTTCCATTGTCAATCGTACTTTCACACAATTAAAGGAATCCTTGGTACCACCCTTTTCACGGTACAGGCGTTCCATCCAACCATGCAGGTCATGGTGTTTACGCCAATAATACAGTTCTTCAACTTTACTGGGAAAATCATCATCGCCAGAAGCGACCGAAAAATCATCAATGGCGTCCTCTGCTTTGACACGCCAAGCGTACATATCTAAACCCATTTTAAACTCCCATAACGGTTTTATAAATTGAATGAAACAACTCAGGATTGCTAGTGCAAGCTGAGTGTGAGAAATTGATAATGGAAATCTTTGATTTCATTTCATTATCTTTTTTTGCTTGGCGTGCCGCTCTTTGCTTTGGTGCCAATTCTGTTTCATAATGGCGAGCATTGCCTTTGCGGTCAACCCATTCCAGATTGGTTACATCATTGTTCAATTTGTCGCCATCAATATGATTGACAATTTCCAAATTTTTACGATTCGAAATAAACAACATTGCAACCAGTCGATGGACTTGGAAATTTTGTTTTTCTGCACCATTGGAAAACTTCACGCTTGCATAACCCGTGGATGTGGATGGTTTCAATTCTCCACGCTGAGAGAATACACGGCCATCACTGGATACGGAATAGTTTTCAAAACCAGGAACTTTTTTAGTCTTAATCATTTCAACACCACGCCTTCCACATTGTATTTTTTCTTCAAAAACGACAAACACGCTTCAGGTGTTGGCCGTGCGGCTTCTTGTTTGCCGTTCATCATGGCAATCCACTTTTGACGGTCTTTACGGAAGAACACGGTGCCATCAGGATGCACGGTCTTGGTGCCCTTGACAATAGAACCGACACGGGTATTGCCAACTGTCACAATAACCAGTTTGGCAGGCGTTGCGGTGCGTTGGCGTGCCATTTTCTTGGCAGGCGCCTTGATTGATTTTGGTTTGTCCTCACTAACCATCACGACCTCTTTGTTTGCATCAAATTTAGGACCAGTCAAAGGACCGACCCACGGAAAGAAACCAACGGGTGATGGTTTATCTTTGTTTGCATTGGCTTCGTTCATATCTGAACCACAGAGCGACCAGGTGTCGGTCTCTGCATTATACCAGCGGTAATATTTGCCTTGCATACCACGGTCGACCAGGTACATGGCCGTACGGGTAGGTTTATCAGTGTTAAATTCCATACTATCTCCTAAAGAACTTTGAATTATACAGGAACCACAGGGTTTGGCAATATAGTACTAAAGTACTCCATCCCTGTGGTCAAGTATTATTTCATCGCAAATTTTTCCATAATGGTTGGTGTATACAGGCGTTCCGTCAATTTCAGGTATTGTTTTGAACCTGTGACCTCGCCGATATTCAATTCTGCCATTTGTTGGAGACCAATATTAGTGAATTTATCACCTTTCAGCACATCCAGCATATACAACCAATTCAAATCTTTCATAAAACCACCTTTAAAATATAAATCAAAAAACAAGTTAGTACTAAGTAACCAACACCTGAATGTTACCTCAACAATCAGGATCAAAATCGTGCCATTCCTGAGCTTCATCAGGTTGGCCATCATAGTCATCATAAGTACCTGCAATTTCCTGCCTTTCCTCGGACAGGAAGAAATACAGATCATCATTGCTCAGTTTACCTAACAATTCATGAATTGCAGTTACATCACCGATTTCCAAATCAGCCTGAATCTGCTCAACAACCATTTTAAACAATTTGCTACTCATTTTTTACCTCAAAAGTACCTACTAACCATTAATCACGATAAACTGCAAAAGTCACGGCATCATTCTTCAAACAGGTGGACGATCTGGTGTTGACACCACGTCCACGATTGTGTGCTCGAGGTCCACGAAAACGGACCTTCACTTTGATACCTGACTTTGCAAACAAAAGTCTTACCTGAATCAGGTGACGCATGGGCACCTGATGCAGCATCGAATTCCTACCTACACCGGATTGGTACAGGGAGAAATATTGCATTAATTCATGCATTTAGAAATCCTCCAGTTCTTCGATTTGCTCTTTCAACCAAACGATTTCTTCCTCATCATCTGAGCGTTCCAGATCATACTGAAGGTCCTCAATATGAGAATTAATATAATCAAGACAAACCTCACGATAAGCAATGGGGTCCAGACGCTTCAGAATCTCGGATTTTGAGAATTCCAAAGAACCGATCATCACCGGGCCGTCCATGTCCAACATTTCATCGACCATTTCCAAAATATCATCACGTTTAGAATTTTGCATTTTTTCTTACCTCTCAAGATTTAAAACACTATTTTACCACAGTTTACCTGACTTGGCAACCTAACACGTTAGTATTACATTACCTGACTGGAGTACTTTAGTATGTAAGTTTCAATTTTCTTTGCAGAAATTGCCATATTACGAAAGTTCACAGATTCCATTTCAAAACCGTTTTCCAGTAATGCCAAAGAAATACGATCCCGAATATTATCTAATACTTTTTGTTCAGCTTCTGACCGGTCACGATGTAATACCTCAGTATTAACAAGATTCAAGTCAGAGCAAGAAAAAGGTATTACATAGTAATTTGGTTTCAATTCATATCTCTTAGAGAAGTAAATAGTATTCATTTTCAGATTTCCAGTTCTAAAGTATTCAATTCGGCCAGTAAGTCAGAAGTACTCATCATAGGGAGAATTGTAGTAATATAGTTCACAAATTTATCTGCATCTGAATACCCTTGCATTACAAGATGCTCGATAATGAGTGCTATAGTTTCATTTTTTGTCATTTTGATACTACTTTTCCAGTTTTAACACAATAGTACACATTTTCCAGTACAGGGTAAACTGCACGAATTAGTATACCTTCTCCGCCATTTTTGTAACGTTTCTTCGTATATGTAATACATTCCTTCTCATTTTTGAAATAGCCTGTATACTCAATACTTACACCGTCAAAAATTAATTCAAATTGTTTCATTTTTTATATCCTTTGTTTGTTTGTAAGATATCATTATATCAAAAATCCAGAGAATGGCAATATAAGAGAAAAGTTCTCATATAGACCACTGGAGTACTATAGTATTAAGATAAAGTGCTGTGGATAACTCTGTGGATAAAATGTGCATAATATTGTCAATGTCGCAGGACCTGTGTATAAGCTGTGGATAACTTTACCTGAATTGTTAATGAGTACTACCGTGTTACACCAAGACCTGGTGTACTGAAAAAGTACTAAGATGCTGTGTGAAATAATGCAAAAGTGTCATAAAGTGCAATAAAGTGCAATTTTGTAGTACCAACGCATTACCTGTCGGGCCCATAGTGTCACCTTTGTGACTTAGACTTTGGGCACGATAAAGCATTACAAAGCATTGTCAGTGGTAACTCAAAAGTTCTCTAAATCCCCGTTGAATACTGCTGTTTCGAATTCAAAAATAATACATTCTAATTCATCCCGGAACCCCAGTAATGAAATAGTTTTCATTTCCGACTGGACCATTGGGTCGCCAAGGCCTTTTGAATACAAAAGGTCTCTGAATTCCTCTAATTGAATACTAATGTCTGACATTTTTCCCATGTAATACTCCTGTGTTAATATGTGTGGATTATACAGGTTTCCCTGGGTTTGGCAATATAGTACAAAAGTTCTCCATTGGGTTGCTATAGTACTTCCGTTTTCAACACGCAGCCCCAGCGTCCACCCCAGTCTGCTTTCGAATAGGGTCCATTATACAGGAACCAGCCGGTCTGGCAATATAGCGCAAAGGTTCTCAGTTGCCCCTATGGAATACTAAAGTATACAGTTGCCAAACCCCCTGGTTTCATGTATACTGCGTCCATGTTAATTGAAAAGGAACAAAAAATGACCGAATTTGAAAAGCAGTGCTACGGGATCACCGAAGCAGATATCCATGAGCAGTATATCCACAGCGTCACGGCAAGCTTCAGCGGGATTGAAATGGTTATCATGGGCATCCTCTCCGATGCTCAAGAGCTCATGGCGTGCAACACCGCTCAGACCCAAAACCAAGCACGCCAGCAGATTAATATTGCAAAATACATCCTGTCCGAAATGATTGAAACCAAAAGTACTACAGACTCCGATTATTTGGACTCCGATGCTCACCTTGACCAGGTAGAATAACACTACAGGCCACTGGAATACTAAAGTATACAGTTGCCAAAACCATCAAAATCCCCTATAATTCATCCATGTTAATTGAAAAGGAAACAAAAATGTCCAAAACCCTCTCCACCCTGGCCTCTGCTCTGAAGCAAGCCCGTATCGAGCTGGCCAATGCAAAGCTCGAGGTTGCTCGCCTTGCTGAAGGTGTGAAGCTTGAGCGTGCCAATGCAAAGGCTGCCAAGGCCGCCACTGCTGAAGCCAAAGCCGCTGCAGCCACTGCAAAGCGTGAAGCCGCTATCGCCAAGGCACAAGCTCGCCTTGAGAAGCTGCTTGCTAAGCAGGTCGGCGCCGTGGGTGCCAAGGCAGTGAAAGCCAACAAGCGTCCCTCCAAGGGCGTGACTTTCGGCGCTGAAGATAACGCCATTGCTGCAGCTATCATGGCTCGCAAAGCTGCAAAGG
>Ga0315906_10006407_pt1 | contig 14565 bp, 12 predicted proteins | sample LakEriMetagenome_4_FD_203526 | JGI IMG/M metagenome (GOLD analysis project Ga0315906, IMG submission 203526) | Freshwater fungal communities from buoy surface, Lake Erie, Ohio, United States - Buoy 2 MA122 | ecosystem: Environmental > Aquatic > Freshwater > Lake > Lake biofilm | place: USA...
TTTGTTGCTCTCCACACCGCTCTGAGATAATGCCTTGAACAGGTCACCATTGGCGTCAATCGACCCCACAAGGTCCGCATAAACGGTGACGGTATAGCTTTCCCAATTTGTTGTCATCACTGAAATCGCAAACGCTGCCAATAGCGTTCTTGAAAAATTCAGCAGCCCTGCCGCGGATGCCGTCTCATCTGTGTTTACACTGGCTAAAGCCATACCAGACACCGATATAAAAAAGAAGGGCATGCCAAGCCCCATTATCATCAGCGGAAATGCGATATCCCAGTAGGTTAATTCGGTACTGCCCAAGCACCGCAATGCCGTTACACCCGATAGCCAGATCAACCCGCCGCTAATTAGCTTTCTGCGATCTACCTTCACCGCGAGTCTTGCAACGAAGGGAGCCATACAAAGCGAAAACAGTCCGGTCCACCCTATCGTTCTGCCCGCCTGACTTGCGGTGTAATCCATATTCAATTGGAGCCACAGCGGTGTCAGCACATTGAGGGTCATGAATGATGCGTATCCAATGCTCATGACCAACACCGCCACCCAAAACGCCTTGTGTCGAAACACCTTCAGGTCGACGATTGGATGATCGATGTTCAGTTCCCAAATTAAGAAGGCTGCAAAGCCAATGAGCGATACGATTGCGAGCAAAGTAATTGTGGTCGAAGCGAACCAGTCATTTTCCTTGCCCGTGTCTAGCATGACCTGCAACGCAGTCACCCAGATAATCAACAGCACAAGACCGACGACATCAATGGGGAGACGTCTAATCGGGAGTTCGTAACGTGCCAATAGCTTAATAGAGAAATACACAACCACAACGCCGAGAGGAATATTGATAAAGAATATCCACGGCCAAGACCAGTTCTCACAAATCCAGCCACCAAGAACAGGCCCAGTGATCGGCGCAAGCAGTGTTGTCATAGACCATAACGTGATCGCCATTCCAGCTTGTTCTTTAGGAAATATGCGTAACAGCAAGGTTTGAGACAGCGGCATCAAGGGGCCACCAGCAAGACCCTGCAACACCCGAGCGGCGACCAGCATCGATAACGATGTCGCTACACCACAAAAAATTGAAAACAGTACGAATAAACCCGTTGCAGAGATAAAAGTGCGAACCAAGCCAAACCGCGCGCTTAACCAGCCGGTCAACGGCAAGACGATTGCTTCGGCGACGGCATACGAAGTAATTACCCAAGTACCTTGTGTCGTTGTTGCACCTAGGCTGCCCGCGATATTGGGGATCGATACGTTGGCGATCGTCATATCCAAGACCACCATGAAATTCGCGCCAGCGATGACCACCGCCGCAGCCCACAGGCGAAACCCACTTAAAGGTGCCACGTTGCTCTGGTCCATTAGTCTACCAATCGACTATTTGTCGCTAGCGTCAAGATTAATACGCACCGTCATTGATAACCCCACCGTTAATGGGTGAGCGTTCAGTTCGGTCGAATCCAGCTTTATACGCACAGGGACGCGTTGTACAACTTTAATCCAATTGCCCGTTGCATTCTGTGCAGGAATAATGGCGAAGGCAGAGCCCGTGCCTGCGGCAAACCCCTCCACACGTCCTTTAAAAACAACCCGTGACCCATACAGATCCGAAGTCACCTCAACAGCCTGGCCAACTTTGATTTTGGATAGCTGCACTTCTTTGAAATTGGCGTTAACGTGCATGTCGTCTACCGGAACAATCACTAGCATCGACTGACCGCTATGCACACGTTGGCCAACTTGGATCTGTAATTTTGACACGACCCCAGCAACTGAAGCCCGTATCTCCGTACGACGATGATTGATCTGTGCTTGCTCGAGCTTGGCGCGAGCAAGCATCACCTCCGGATGCGTGGGGACGGTGGTTCCCGCAATCAACGTAATGTTCATATTTCTTTCCGCTTTTGCAGAAGCGAGATTCGCCTCAGACAAGGTCAGATTGGCTTGCGCTAACGCGAGCTCAGCTTGTGCTGCGATCGCGGCGCTCTCGGCACGGGTCAGCTCCTCACCCGATACCGAGCCGGTTTTTTCAAGCGCCTTGCGTCGAGCAAAGTCAACAGCTGTTCGCAGCTTGGCTGTCGAGGCTGAGTCCACCTGTGCCTTGGCACCCCGCATCTCTGCCTCGCGAGCAAGGACTTTGGCAGCGAACAACTCGTCACGCACAAAATATCCTTCAACTCGACGTAGGGCGAGCTCGAGATCTGACTGGGCTTGTTTGACTGCCAACGATGTGTCAGCATCGTCAATCAGCGCCAGAATATCTCCCGCCTTGACGCGTTGCGTGTCGTGTACCCTGACCTCCTTAATCGTGCCCTCGACTGCTGTCGTTACCTGAGACAGTTCAACCGCCGTGTAGGCATTATCAGTCACCACAAAGTGCGAGGAATAGAACAGCCAAACCACGAGCCAACCTACGCCAGAAATAAGTACTACCGCCGCTAGACGTAGGAACCATAACTTACGCCTTGCTCTATTGTTCTCGGCCTGCGGGTCCATCTCTGTCGTGGAGCTCGTCATTGTCATTCTTTTATTTGTTCGCAGTTGGAGATTGGGACTGTTGTTGATACCCGCCACCAAGCGCTCTGATTAATAGGACATCCAACAAAAGCCTTCGGGCGCGCAACTCAGTCACCGATCGGAGACTGTTGAGCATAATGTCTTCAGCAATCAGCACCTCGATATAGTTTGCGAGTCCACCACGGTAGCGACCAGCGATCATCGTAAATGCCTCGCGGGCGGCGACTAAACCAAGTTCAGCTTGCTCAAGCTGTCCCGTCAAGGCCTTGATGCTGGTGATTGCATCTGCCACCTCTTGGAGCGCGGCGATCAAGGTACGATTGTAAATGGCCACAGATTCATCATAGGTAGCCTGCGCCGCTCGGAGTTCACCTTGTAGACGCCCACCGGTAAAAATTGGGAGTGAAATCGCGGGTCCTGCAGCGCCGAATTGAGATCCACCTTGAGAAAGCCGATCTAAGCCAAGAGACTGCACACCAATGAACGCGACTAAGTTGATGTTTGGATAGAAATCTGCCTGCCGTTGATCGATGCGCGAAGAAAATGCTTGTGTTTGCAAACGCGCTGCAACGATATCTGGACGTCGACCCAGTAAATCCATCGTAAGATTTTCTGGCAATCCGCTTTTTATCGAAGGCGCGGCTTTGGGTGCGCCAATCAATCGGCCGCGATCGGGGCCCGCCCCCAGCAGAGCAGCGATACGGTTACGCTGCAAATCAATTTGTTCTGCAATAAGCAAACGTTCAGTTTTAGCCTGCGCACGCTTCGCATCCGCCTCTCGCACACTCGCCAATGTTTCAAGGCCGTGATTAAAGCGCTCTCTGAACAAGGTCGATGTCTGTGTCCGAATCTCGACGGCACGCTGGCTCGTTACCTGTTGGGCGAATAAGCGAGCAAGCTCGGCATAGGATGCTGTCAAAGCAGTCGTCAAGACCAACACTGCTTGGGCTTGCTCAGCTTCACTCGCCTGAAGTTCGGAGGTCGCTGCTGCCAGGGCGGAGCGGTACTTCCCCCAGAAATCTATCTCCCAATTCATACTCAGAGCAGTCTGCGCCACTTGGTTCCAACCGCGCAACACCGTCGCATCGGGCGTGAGGTAGTTATAGCTTAAGCGTTGAACACCTGCCGCAGCGGTCGCACTGACTTGAGGTTGTAGCGGAGCACCTGCTACCTGCGTATACGCTTGAGCCCGATTTAACCGCGCCTGTGCGATCGCCAAGTTTGGGGAGCCTCTTAACGCTTCTTCAATGAGTTGATCAAGCTGAGCATCCTGATAGCTGTTCCACCAGTTCATCGTTGGCCATTGCACCACGGCAGCCGTGAAGGTCGAACTCGTCGCAAATTCAGAGGGTAGTTTTTCAATCAGCCGCGTCGAAGCAGGAGGAAGCGGTGCACAGGCAGTCAAAAGCAAGACTGCAATCAAACAGGCAGAAGAACACAACGATCTAACCGTGATCGGGTGACTGACCTGCTGTCGTATCATTTGTTAGGCCTAGTGTTCATCACATATTATTTTTCGTTAGCCAATCGCGTACCAGCAAAGCTAATTGGTCAGGCTCCTCCATTGGCATCATATGCCCACAGCGCTGAAGCACAATTAATGTTGCCTGCGCCGCCTCCGCCATTTCCTTAGATTCCTCCAGAGATCTTAGTCGATCCTGGTCTGCTGTGATGACCAGCACAGGACTTTCGATGTCACGCATTGCCTCAAGATCCGATTTTCGATCCAAGGCAGAGAGACGTGCAAACACCTCAGCCCCCAGCCGGGTGCCCATATCTTTCATACGCTGGATCAAATCTTCGTTTTCTGCGCGACTAGTGTGAACGGCACGCACCAAGGCTGCACGACTCATTCCACGAAACATCTTGTTTGTGGTTGGGCCAGATACCGACGGGCCACTGGGTCTTGTAGAGGTGCCGACCAAAATGAGGGCTTGCACGCGCTCAGGCGCCTGATACAGCATATACCGTGCGATATAGCCGCCCAACGAAAAGCCCATTAAGACGAAGCGTTCGGGACAACGTAGCAAATTACTTGCCGCCAGTTCTTGTAAGGTCGCCCCTTCACGGAAGTCGGCGTAGACAACGTTGTAGTCAGAAAAATGCGGCACCACATCACGCCATAAATCATGGTCTGTCATGAATCCTGGCGCTAAAACGATCGTTGGCTTATTACTCTTCACCTAAAGCTCCGCTGTTCCTACGTGTGATCGAGCACTTGGTTAATCTCATCCAGAATAAGAGCAATATCAGCGTTAGGATTCGCAGCGGTATGTCGTATCCACTTTTCATCACCAAGCGTCACGGTGGACGCAGTACCCGCTGGTAAATGCTTTAAGACGTACTCAATCGAAGGTGCAGTGCGGGGGCGCCAAACAACAATCCCAGTTTGGGGTGGTGCAAATAAAACGACACGTGGGTCATGACCTAACTGCAGCGCCAAGGCATCAGCGAGCCCCATACAGTGCTCAATGCGTTTTGCAATACCCTCCCTACCCCAGCTCCATAACATCGCCAGTAAAGGTATTGCGCTCGCGCCATGCGACCCGAGCAAGCCAATATTGGGTTCTGTGAGGTAGGATCCACCAAAGCTGATCGCTTCGTGCGCTCTACTCGCATTCTGAAACATGATCAGTGCAGACTCTTTTGGCTGAAACAACCATTTATGTGACGAGACTGCAACCGAATCAGCCCGCTCAATGTTAGCTAAGAGATTCGCATGTCGCGTTAAACGCAATGGTCCACCCCAAGCTGCATCCACATGTGTCCACGCAGCGCAGCCGATCAGCTCTAAGGAATCCAAAGCACCCACACTCGTCGTGCCTGACGTGAGCACCAGCGCGGCGCGGCTCAAATCATTGGGCAAATCATGGCGGCTGATGGCACCAACCGCATCAACTTTCACCGTCCGAAAGCTCAAACCAAGGATGTGTGCAGCTTTTTTTATAGACAGATGCGCAGCTTCCGACGCAATGACCTCTTTCACACCGGCGCATTCGCGCGCAGCCCATAAGGCAGTCAAATTCGCAGCCGAGGAGCCGGGCGTCATATGCCCGCCGTGCATCCCAAAGTATGGGCAAAGCCACTGAACGACCGTCTCTTCAAGCTGTCTTGCAACAGGTGCTGTCGCAGGGTGTAGTAAGTTTTGATTAAGCGAGGCATTCCACAAGGTGGTCGCCCAGGTTACCCAGGGCGTTGGGGGATCTTTGTGCGCAAAGGCTGTTGCGCTACCAAGATGCGCTGCACCACCGAGCACGGTTGGTGCCAAGCGCTCCATCGCCTCTAATGAACCAAGCCCTTGCTCCGGAAGCCGTAACGGAATTGCCACGCGAGAGTCCGACGAAAAATGCTGACCCATGAGGGTCACTGCATGCCGCAGAGCGTCTACATCAACTAAAAACTCTTTATCTAAGGGTTTGGACATCTCAGCTCAACTACCCCACCAAGGTTTTCCAAACGAACATGAACGCATATTGGTAGACCTTAGGGCAATGCGGACAAGTGATCTTCATAGCGTTCCCGTTGAGACATAGACCAAGCATCAAGATATTCCATAATACAGCGATGCATAAGCTCTTTTGCGCACTATCATAGACTTGGACGCTTCACCCCGCTGGACACACACAACTCATGAAAACGCTATTCAGTATCTTTGTTCTTGCCGCCTTGGTCAGCATTTCATCCGTCGGATTGGCTCAAACGCAAGATGAGAGGTCAGTCGAGCTGGCAAAAACTGTGCCGATCGCCGACATCCATATGCACACGTACTCACGCAACGGGCCAGGTACCGCCGAGGTTGTCGAGAGAATGACTGCAAACAATATCCGCTGGGGCGGTGGCGTCGGTGACCTGCGTAGAGATATCGCAGATGCCCTGCGTGGTCGACATATCCCCGCTGCGGGCCAAAGGGAGTTCGCTGAGAGTTTTTTCCGTCAAGGGGCTAGCTCCTTGGTCGAAACCGAAAATGTCTATTTTCGTGACCTTTTTCGTGAGGCACATGACATGTTTGCCAAGGGCACGATTAAGGGATTTGGTGAGTTACACACAAATAATGAACACAGCGGTCCGCAGCCCTTTCGTCGTAAGCTCAAGACCGACAACCCTGTTATACGTAAGTTTTACGCGATCGCAAACGAGTTTGGCGGTTTCGTGCAACTTCACACCCAGCACAACGCAGAGTTCACAGAAGATATTTTGCGTCTGTCAGAAGACTTCCCAAACACGACAACGATACTTTCACACTGCTTGCCGCACGGTCAACCCGAGGATCTCGCTAATCTGTTCAAGCAGCGGAAAAATATCATGTGTGAAATGTCTGCAACGGGAGAGTTGCATAACCGTCTTGCCCGGGTGAACCGGCCGGGTCGCGCTTACTCTGCCAATGGGCTGCGACCAAAGTGGAAAGCCTTAATTGAAGAGTTTCCAGATCGCATCATGCTCGGATCAGACACCTGCTGCGGCTGGGATGCCCATTACAACGAGGCAATCACCGAAATCCGCACCAATTTGCTTCCCTACTTGCGTTTCGACGTTATCGAACAAGTCGCATATAAAAATGCGCTCCGTGTATTCAAACTTGACGCTGGAAGGTAACCCGCAACTTACCGTAAAGACGGCTGAAGACCTGATTATAGTAAAAATCTATCGGGAAAATTGATAAATACAATTTATCTATAACAGTGGTGTCACACTACACTGCGATAGTCTTGTTTGATAGTCAGTTAGACACGGTGTCGGTGACATCGATCTGACGATCACAACCGACCAAGAAGTTCAACTCATTGAAAGGATTGAAAAATGGCCACATTAAAAGGTAGCAAAACCGAACAGAGCCTCAAAGACGCATTTGCTGGCGAATCGCAGGCAAACCGCCGTTATTTGTACTTCGCAAACATGTGTGACATCGCTGGTGAGAACGACACAGCTGCACTGTTTCGCTCAACTGCCGAAGGCGAGACTGGCCATGCACACGGCCACATGGAGTTCCTGATCAACGGCGGCGCAGGTGAACCCGGTACCGGCATGCCCGGCCGTACACCAAGAGAAGCTCTGGAAGCAGCAATCCACGGTGAAACCCATGAGTACACCGACATGTATCCAGGCATGGCAAAGATTGCACGTGACGAAGGCTTTGACGAAATCGCCGACTGGTTTGAAACGTTGGCTAAAGCTGAGCGTTCACACGCAAACCGCTACACAAAGGCTCTCGCAGCACTGGAAGCCTAAGCTACCTAGCATTCGGTAGTGCATCAAGATTTCCCGCGGCCTTCATGCCGCGGGATTTCCATTTTATATAAATACATCAAGTAGATATCATCAAAGAGGTTGATTGCCATGAGCCAGCGAGAAGGTAACCTAGAAGCTCCAACAAGACATCCGCTGGACTGGACAAACCCCGACTTCTACAACGAGGACTCGCTCAACAAAGAGCTCGAGCGCGTTTTTGATATCTGTCATGGCTGCCGCCGCTGTGTGAGCTTGTGCGGATCATTCCCAACACTATTTGACTTGGTCGATGCCACTGAAGATGGTGAAGTGCACGGTGTCGACAAGAAAGACTACAACAAGGTCGTGGATCAGTGCTATCTCTGCGACCTTTGCTATATGACGAAGTGTCCGTACACACCACCGCATGAGTGGAACCTCGACTTCCCCCACCTAATGCTGCGCGCCAAAGCGATCAAGCACAAGAAAGGTGAAACGACATTGCGCGATAACGTATTGTCTTCGACAGATAAGATAGGCATGTTCGCTGGCATTCCCGTTGTGACGCAGGCCATGAATGCAGTAAACAAGACAAAGATGATGCGCTCTGTCCTGGAATCGACCTTAGGGGTCGACAAGGACGCATGGATCCCTGAGTACGCATCAAAGACCTTCAAACAGGTCGCAAAAGAGTCTTCTAACTGGCCTGTCAAAGACGGGGCAAAGACACCCGGCAAAGTTGCTGTTTACGCAACCTGTTTCATCAACTACAACGAACCAGGGATCGGGCAAGATTTATTAAAGCTGCTCGCGCACAACGAAATCCCGTACAAACTCGTTGAGAAAGAAGCTTGTTGCGGCATGCCGAAGCTTGAACTCGGTGATTTAGATTCTGTTGCGAAAAACAAAGATATCAATATCCCACAATTGATAGGGCTTGCGAAGGACGGCTATGCAATCGTGACGCCGATCCCCTCTTGCACGCTGATGTTCAAACAAGAATTACCGTTGATGTTCCCACACGAAGAGGATGTGCAGCTCGTTAAAGAAGCGATGTGGGATCCCTTTGAGTACTTCATCGCCCGCAAGAAAGATGGCCTGTTAAAGACAGACTTTAAGACTGAGTTGGGGAAAGTCAGCTACCACGCGCCCTGTCACCTACGCGTTCAAAACGTCGGTAAGAAAACCGCAGAAACCTTGGAAATGATTCCTGGTACAGAAGTGCATGTTGTGGAGCGTTGCTCCGGACATGCGGGTACCTGGGGCGTGAAAAAAGAATTTCACAAGACGGCCATGAAAATTGGAAAGCCCGTATTCAAGAATATGGCGAGCACGGAGCCCGACTACATCAGTTCGGATTGCCAACTGGCCGGACACCATATCGAACAGGGTATGGAAGAAGGTGGCATGAAAAAGTCGCAAATGGTGCATCCGATTTCGCTAATGGCCAAAGCGTACAACCTTTAATTTAATCATCAAGAAATTTGCAAGAGATCATCATGGGAAAAATTCAGCGCGACGAGCTATTAAGTCTGGAAGCGTATTACAAAGCCAGACCAGAAATGCGCCAGCGAGCGATTGCTGAGCGCAAAAAGAGAACTGTCATTCTGGGCGAACATCTCAACCTAATATTTGAAAATAAATTTTTGATGCAATATCAAATACAAGAGATGCTGCGCGTTGAGAAAATCTTCGAAGATGAAAGCATTCAAGAAGAGATGGAAACCTACAACGCACTCGTACCGGATGGCAGTAACTTCAAGGTGACGATGAAGCTGGAGTACACCAATGAAGTCGATCGTAAAGTAGCGCTTGCGAAACTCATTGGCATTGAACATCGTGTGTTCATTGAAGTGGAAGGCCAGCCGCGCGTGTATGCCATTGCGAATGAAGACTTGGATCGATCAACTGCGGAGAAAACATCTTCCGTCCATTTCTTAAGATTTGAATTGACAGATGCGATGAAGAAGGCGCTTAAGGTTGGCGCTCAAATGAAAGTCGGCTGCGATCATAAAGAGTACCCTTCGCACGTCGAGACGCTACCTGCCGAAACGCTCGCATCGCTAGTAGAAGATTTGAGTTAATCGATAAATATCCTTCCAAGTCGCAATGTTTTAGTTGCAACTTTTGGGTCTCATGATAATCTCCTTCCCCATGAAGGGGAGTAGCCCTCGCGCCAAAGACCGTCAATACGGGCCGTGATACAAAACACGACCCCGGTCAGGCGAGCAAGCCCGCCAAGGGATTGCGGCAAGACCTTCGATACGTAGGCAGCCATCCCGGCTGCCGACAACACGTTTCGGAGAGTCATCATGGAAACAATTGGCAGTTGGTGGATGTGGGCAGGTTTTTCTGTCTTCGTGGTCGTCGCATGCGCGGTGGATTTGCTCGTCTTGCAAAAAAAAGGGGCCGAACGCGTTTCCATCGGACAAGCCTTAAGATGGTCTGCCCTTTGGGTTGCGCTCGCGATCGTATTTAACGGTTTGCTCTGGTGGTACATAGACGGCGAGGCTGGCAGAGCGGTCGCTAACGCCAAAGCGACAGAGTTCTTCACCGGCTATCTCATTGAAAAATCGCTCGCGGTAGACAACATCTTTGTATTTCTTATGTTGTTTACCTATTTTGCCGTCCCTTCGGAGCTACAGAAACGGGTGTTGATTCTCGGGGTCATCGGCGCAATCGTTCTGCGCGCCGTGATGATCCTGATTGGCGCCTGGCTCATCAAAGAATTCCATTGGGTACTTTATCTTTTCGGCGCATTCCTATTGGCAACAGGAGTCAAGATGCTTGTCTTCGCAGATGCCAACTCGGATCTTGAAAAAAATCCTATCCTAAAGTGGATGCGCGGCCATATGAATTTGACCCCAGATTTTAATGGTGAAAAATTTTGGGTTACCCGACAAGGCGTACGGTTTTACACGCCGCTGTTCGTTGTCATGATTTTGATTGGTATTACTGATGTGGTGTTCGCAGTCGACAGCATTCCTGCCATCTTTGCAATCACTGAAGACCCGTTCATTGTTATGACCTCAAACATCTTTGCCATACTTGGTTTAAGAGCGATGTATTTCTTGTTGGCGGACCTCAAAGATCGCTTCCATTTACTGACCTATGGCCTTGGCGTGATACTCGTATTCGTCGGCGTCAAGATGTTGATCGTTGACTGGATAAAGATTCCAGTCGGCACCTCTCTGGGGGTCGTTGGCGCTATCCTCGCATTATCGATGATTGCGAGTTTGTTGACCACAAGGGTTGTCAAGCATTGAGCCAACTCCTCGGTAAATAGCTCGTTCATACAGCGGGATTGTTAAACAGGGCATCCCGCTGTATCGTTGCTTATCTATTTATTTACCGAGATTCATATGTCTGCTGCCATCGAGTCGTTTAACCTCCCCACGTCTGATACGGGCGTCAGCATCGTGGGGCGCAAGCGCGGCTCGGGTCCACCTCTCCTCTTATTGCACGGCAATCCACTCACCCAGATGAGCTGGGATCGTGTTGCGCCGCGGTTGGCTGAACACTTCACTGTTGTGACCACCGATCTGCGAGGCTATGGAGACAGTAGCAAGCCGGTTGGGCTCGCGGATAGCAGCAACTATTCTTTTAGACGTATGGCCCAGGACCAAGTAGAGGTCATGGCGCAGCTGGGGTTCACAAGCTTCGCCTTGGCTGGACACGATCGCGGAGCGCGTACGGCCTTTCGTCTTGCGATGGATCATCCCGATAAGGTTACACGCGTCGCGTTTCTCGACATCCTTCCCACGCACTGTGTCTTTAAGGATATTCAAGCGCAAATGGCAATGGATCTGTATCACTGGTGGTTCATGGCGCAACCAAAGGGATTTCCAGAACGGTTATTGAAGGGTCACGAAGAATTCTATATTCGTGACAAACTAATGAAACAAGGTCCAGGCAAAGGTGGGTTCACGGAAGCGGAAATTCTTGAATACATCCGCGTCTGCACTCCAGAAAATATTCATGGGGTCTGCGAAGACTACCGGGCTGCCTTCAAAATTGACTTGCCAATGGATACGGCCGACTTTGAGGCGGGTCGAAAGGTACAACCGCCTGCGCTAGTATTGTGGGGTGCAAAGAGCCATACGTCGCATCACCATGACCCACGGATCGAGTGGCCGAAGTATTGCGCAAATGTTGTTCGAATGGTTGAGTTACCTTGCGGACACTATCCGACTGAGCAAGCTCCACAAGAGACCTATCAAGAGCTCTTTTCTTTTTTTAAGAACTGAGTCCGCAGGTGAGTAGCGATGACGTGTGGTCTATGGCGATCACACGCTAACGATATGAAGCCAATTAGCTACCTCCAATACTATGCTCAATAAATTATTTTTTTGTTTGCTTTGTACCCTAACAACTTATGGACAAATCGTCATGGCTACTGAAGAACCGCCTTACACGGCGATATTGACGGAGGGCAGCTTTGAGATCCGAGAGTATCCATCGCTCATTGCCGCCGAGGTCACTGTTACAGGGCCGCGCAACGAAGCAGTCAACGCAGGATTCCGTCTACTCGCGGGCTACATCTTTGGTGGCAACACAACACGACAAAGTATTGCGATGACATCGCCTGTCACACAAACACCTAAGGCAAGTGAAAAAATTGCGATGACCGCACCGGTTACGCAAAGCGGAGATGAGCTTGGCTGGACTGTCCGGTTCATCATGCCCCAGGGGTACACACTGAATACCCTTCCAATCCCGAATGATCCGAAGGTCAAGCTCGTGGCTCTCGAGCCCACCCGCGTGGCTGTCGTGAAGTTTTCTGGGCTGGCGAAAGAACCAGACATTATCGAACATACACAGCAACTCAAACAGTTCATGCTTGAACAAAAGTTAGTGGCGGCGGGTTCTGAAACACTTGCACGCTATGACCCACCTTGGACGCTCTGGTTTTTGCGTCGTAACGAGCTGATGATCATGTGTTTATGAGAATGCTTACACTAAAACGCTACCCTTAACCGCACAACTCCCGCCATACAGCGTCTGACCTGTCCTAGCTTCGGCAGAGACTCCTGCGTAGGCGTAGGTTCTATCGGTTACTTTCACTATCCCATACGAATCGCCCTGCACAAACATCGAGCCCGAGCGTAAGGCGTTATATGATGATAGCCATACGATCGAGAACTTAAAAATATGAATAACCCTCTTCTTTACAATCAGGCAAGCCAGATAGATATCGCTGTAGGCGCATACGATCGGACTGCGGCTCTACTAGATGGCTCGGTCCAAGTTGAAGGCTTCAACACACATTTTATTGCGGGTGATTTAGAAGAGATTTTTGCCCAAGCCTTTACGTCGGCGCCATTTCCTGTCACCGAACTCTCCTTTAGTAATTTTTTGATCTCTAGCGCGCGCAGCACTTGCCCCTACATCGCCCTGCCCATCTTTCCCTCTAGATGTTTTCGTCATTCGGCCATCTATGTTCGATCGGACGCCGGCATTAAATCGCCCGCTGATTTGCGAGGTAAACGCATTGGTACGCGTGAGTATTCCAACACACTGTCCTTGGTTGTTCGGGGAATACTGACAGATGAATATGGCTTCTCGCCGGAAGCAAATGATTGGCTGATCGGCGATGTGGATCACGTAGAGCGGAAGACGATCGACAGCATAAACTGGCCGACCAACGCTGTATCGATTAAGGCTGTTGTAGGACGTCCACTCTCCAGCCTGATGATGGCTGGCGATTTAGATGCTTTGATTTCCTATTCGCCCCCTGACCATTTCGGCAAGGATGCCTCCACTATTCGACTTTTTCCTGAGTGGCGGACAGTGGAGCAAGACTACTACCGGCGGACAAAGATATTTCCGATCATGCACATCATGGGCATTCGCCGAGATATCCTCGCAGCGCACCCGACACTTGCCAGAGCACTTGTTGATGCATTCGATCAGGCAAAAAAACTGGCACAGGCACAGTTAGATGTACATCATGTGCTTCCCGTGATGCTGCCGTGGATGACTGCAGAATTACAGGCGACCGAATCCCTCATGGGCCAGGATTTTTGGAAATACGGCCTGGCAGCAAACCGGAGCACGCTTGAAAAGCAAATTAGCTGGTCGTTCGAGCAGGGACTCATCCCTCGCAAACTTGCCTTAGAAGAAATCTTTGTTGATTGCTGATACTAAACAGCGAGCACCCGTTCAACATAAACACCGCGGCAATCCATTTCGTACTCGAGTGCGACGACCGGCGGACGATTTAAATGCCACGTCAACCCACCGCGCATCGCTCCACGCCGGGCAATCTCTTCAGACATGAGGGCGTAGATATTATGCACGGTGTAGAGCTGAGTGACAGTGACGTCTGACCAGCCGAAGCCGAGTATACGCATCCGATTTTCCATTTCATCCAGCACCCAACGCGCTTTGTTTCTTAAGCCTTCAGGCGATAGATCTCCAAGACTGATAATGTGATCTTTGTAGTTGCCCTGACCTTCTGGGGCTTCGCCGCTACCGGCAATGACAAAAGACGGCGCGGCAGACGGGTCTGGCACTGTGTAGGAGAATGCATAAAATCCGGGCTCTTGCGGAGGATCCATTTCCGGACAAACGTTACTGCGCGCAACGGGGTTACTTTTTCCATCAAACAGTCCCCATCGCGCGAGCGTACCAACATATTCCTTGTTGAACGCCTCAAAACCAGCCTCATCGAACGGACGTGGCGAGCGTAATTCGCACGCGCAAAAGGCAGAAAGCGGCCGTCCAGCCTCTTTGAGTGTCGTTTCAATCAGTCGGAATCCCTCGGCCAAGGGAACGACCTTCATCAAGCGGACTCGCTCGATCCGAAACCCAGGCTCGGCAGCAACACCTGCCGAG
>Ga0315906_10006408_pt1 | contig 14564 bp, 11 predicted proteins | sample LakEriMetagenome_4_FD_203526 | JGI IMG/M metagenome (GOLD analysis project Ga0315906, IMG submission 203526) | Freshwater fungal communities from buoy surface, Lake Erie, Ohio, United States - Buoy 2 MA122 | ecosystem: Environmental > Aquatic > Freshwater > Lake > Lake biofilm | place: USA...
AAGATGCCCCATTTACACTGCCATTTAATCCATTTCCACTTTCATCATTTGCATTCCCATTGAATGGCCACCAACCGATAAGCCCATTAGTGGATACATAGCTCGGTATTTGTGCTTGAATACAAGCAATTGGAAGTAAAACAAGGACAAGGAGTCTCAAAATAGCATTCATGATAATTCCTTTGCAGTTCAAAGTTCATTGAAAAATTACAATGGAATAATCATTACAATTATCATACCACCTTCTCTGATATCATCTGCAATGCAAGGAAAGAGATTCGGTTTACTAAAACTACATCTTCTCACTTATGGGGTTTTTAGGTCTTTCTAACCATAAAAAAGGCATCCTTGATGGATGCCTATGACAAAGGATGTGCATTGAAAGTCTAGTTCTCATAAATGTCAGTGACTGCAAATACGAGCTTACCATGTTCTTTTGGAACATAAGCCTCATCTCTTAAGCCAATTCCAATGTGCAATGCGCTATTTCCTCTGTATTGATTGGTCCAATACCAATTATTCTCATATCCATCAAGATATTGCTTCAATGAGAATATTGTGAGTAATTCGTTTCTACTAGGCATTCTCCAAGAATAACCATTCAATGTATAATTTCTACAAATGCTTTCAGCATGATTCCACCCACCTGAACCAATTGGTCGTGTTGAAGAGATAGTAATAGATTTTCTTTGGTGATTGATTGCTATCACCAATCCATCTTTATATCTGTCACCAATTCGTAATTCCCTGCAAACTCTTATTGGCCATCCATGTTGAGAGTTGGCAATGAATGTAGTAATGAGTACCATGAATAAAATAAGTGCATACTTCATGATATATCTCCACTTGGTATAAACAACAGTCTTTGTATTTTTCCTTTATCGAATCATCAATTCCACTCGACGATTCATACCTCTGTTTTGATCATTGATATTAGGAACTTTGGGTTTAGTTTCTCCATATCCTACATAGGTGAGTCTATCTTTGGAGACACTTTTGCTAATGAGATTCATATACACTTCGAATGCTCTCTTTTCCGAAAGAACTAGATTATTTTCATCAGATCCAACATCATCTGTATGGCCACCGATTTCGATTTTGACGGTTGGATTTTGTTCCAGAAATTTCACGATGCGATTCAATTCAAGAAATGACTCATTTTTCAAAGCAAATTGTTTTGATTCAAAGAATAGATTATTCATCGTGATAGATTGTCCTGATTCTATGGGCACCAATGTAAGATTCTGACTCTCTTTTTTATACTCCACCAAATTCACCAAATCCATGTTCTCACTTTGTGACAAGAATTTATCCGCTATTGCATAATATCCATACTTCTTACCAACAACCAGAATGATTTTATATTCACCAGTCTGAGAATTAGTTTTTACTGATCCAAGAACTTTACCGGTTTCCAAATCTTCATAATATACAGTTGCCGGAATCGCTGAATTGTCTTTCCTATTATATACTCTACCTGCAATCAATGCTACTGGTCTAGGTCTGAGATCGTCCGGAAGGCACATTCTGTAAATATCATCTTTCGATTGAGAATTTCTAGTTGAAGAGAAATAAATAAAGTCCCCTTTAGCCGGAATAACATAGAACTCATCATTTTCCTGAGAATTGATTTTATCACCGAGATTTATTGGCTTACTCCAATTTGTCCAAGTATTATCCAATCTTCGAGATAAGAACATGTCGCTTTTTCCATGTCCACCATGTCCTGCACTTGAAAAGTATATCGTTTGACCATCAGCAGCAATAAATACACTACTTTCTTCAGCATAAGTATTTATTGTAGGACCCAGATTTAATGGCACCTGCCAATTACCATACTCATCTTTGAGAATCACATAAATATCATTGTCCCCGACACCCCCATTCCTATTGATTGACATCAACAAGTATTTTCCGTCAACACTTAATGATCCATTATGATATTCACCTACGGTGTTGAATTCAGGAATATATTGAGTTTCCGGAATAGACCAAACACCATCTTCCTTGAACGAAATTGAAGGATTACTGCCTCGTTCGGTATATTGATTATGTAGAAATAATTCCTGCCCATCTTGCGAAACACTATACACAAAATTATGACCACTATTATTCAAAGGTGTACCGATATTAACAGCTTCACTCCACTCATCATCTTCTTTCAAATAAGATACAAAAATGTCTTCACCACCATATCCATCAGGATGATCCATTCTTGTAAAGTAAAGTGTCTCCCCATCCGGACTGATCTTGGGTGCATAATCTCGATACGCACTATTTACATTAACTCCAAGATTTTCCGGCTCACGACAAATTAAATCCTGAAACTTAAACTGCTGTACTTTCCATTCTTCAGTATTAACAAAATACCTTTTATACCTTCTAAAGTCCTTGATCGTAATAAGATATCTCACACATTTCTTTGCCAATTCTTCCAGAAATTCCGGAGCTATTCTTGCGGTTTCTATGCAATCATCAAAAGTGATTGAAATATCAACCAATCTTTTTTTGAGAGAAGTAATTCTTTGTGAATAAGTGATTTTTTCAAGGATTGTTATGATCTCGGTTCTTGTATAGGTAAGCTCTTTGTCTTGTATGATTCTATCTATGAGAAGATTTCCCGGGAACAGAGCGATATATTCGAACATGTGATTCAATGTGTACACAAATTGCAAAGCATATTCAGGCAATCTTGTAATGAATGAAGAGTATGAAAATTCTCTTTTGAATATTTTACTTTCCGACAAAGAGCGAATGGAATTGAATACGACCGAATCCAAGATTGGATGTTCGACATTGATTGAAAACATTTCTTTGACTTTCAAACCTGATGAAAAATTATTGATGGTTCCCAATGCAATCTTTTCGAGATTTTTTTCTTGCAATGAATGAGGAAATATATTTCTAAATGTGAGGATATCTTCCCTTGACTTTACATATTCAATTGCCATGGTTTCCAATATTCTGATATCAATGTATGAAGGATTGGACTTCACAAATCTTGAATACAATTGAAGATTCGTACAAAGTTGTGATACCTTCTCCTTCACCACCTCTTTATCCGCTTTTGCAATGATATCAGGATATTCGCTTGTATGATTCAACCATTCTTCAAGTGTTTTGGAACTCATGATCAATTGTAATTTGATTTTTGCGGATATGTCCAAATTTGGGAATATACTCACCAACTCTGCATGATCGCTCACGGGTATGGATGGCAACGATTTAGTTATCACTGAATCAGCATATATGCTACTGGGAAATTGCTCAGCAAAAAAACGAATATCCGCTATGTTCTCCATCACAAATCGTTTATCACCATCCTTCGGAATGGTCGAAAGAAATCTACCTTTTGAAAATTCAACGAGTTTCTTGCTATTATCATAATCTATGATCCACTGCTTTGCTTCAAAATCTGTCACCAATTCTTTGCGTGTATTATCCTTCATCATTGCATAATTCACCAAGCTCATTATCAAACCTGATCCAATACCCTGAATCAAGCGAACATCATTATCGGTTAATGTCATTCCTGCATCAGTCCCTAAATCCATCAGCGGAGTCGTAGGTGCATATTGATATGCCGCATATCCGACACCTGCCGATATTGCAAGATTTAAAGTCCATCCAAATGTGTTGATGCCTTTTTGATAATATGGCTTTTCAAATTGCTTCACTTCATGATTGTGAAGAATTGGATCCCCTTCATATTTTGGATAATATGAAGTGCAACCCTGAATGAATAGTAGAATGATACTCACTGAACATACATACATCATTGCATTTTTTCTGCAATTGAATTTTGTAAAACGCATAACAAAGCAATGTAAACTTTAATAAAATTACATGTAGAATAATCAGCCCAATCTGCATCATGCCACAGCTATGAAGAATGATTGAAGTTATACTTCTTATCCCATGAAAAAACACATGTATTCGCCATGCAACCTAAGGAGTGGAAATGAACATTTCACTACTCATTATCTACTTATTTTATGTTTTTTACCCACTATTAATACACATAGTATCATCGGCTTTCTGATGTATATATCCGATTTTCAATCATTTTTAAGATTTATTGGCACATTTTTCAAATTTTAACCATTATTATTCACAATACTGGATATTTTGGCTAAAAAACATCACATTTCTCAAATTCCACCATTTCCCTGTTCTATAAGTGATTGTCTTTTCTTAATTTGGGCACGAATAATTCATGTATCTCACCACGATGTAGCAGCATTCCATCACACATGAATTCCGGTTCTCACTCATGCAGTATTGCTTGATATATACTTAATCAACATATCAAGTGATATTCTCTCATCCAAGTATGGCTTATGCTCATTTGGCATTGCCCACATAATTGCATATCAAACATTCTGTATCCACAGAACAATTTTCCTATTCTATTCACAAGTGGAGAACGAGTATGAAGAATATCGTACGAGTCTTTTCTTTTTTGTGCGTATTGACAATGACATCCGTCATGGCGATCGCGCAAGGCGTCCTGAGCGGACAAATCACGGGTCCTGATGGACAACCTATTCCCGGAGTTTCAGTCAAAGTGACATCGGGTAAAACAACCAAAGGTGGATTTTCAGATTCACGAGGAAAGTATTCCATCAAGAACTTGGAAAATGGAAGTTATGGCGTAGCATTCAGCTGTGTAGGTTATCAAAAACAAGATGCGACCGTGAATGTTTCAGGACCAACAACACTGAATGCAAAACTCAATGAAACCTCAATCGACATGGATGTGACAGTAGTCACTGCTTCACGGGTTCAACAAAAAGCTTCCGAGGCACCTGCTTCAGTTTCCGTGATTGAACCAAGAGCGATTCGCGAAGCTCCTAAGAATACACCGGTAGAACATCTTCGTGGTATCACAGGCGTAGATTATTCTCAAACAGGTATTGCTCAGCAAAGTGTGAGTGTTCGTGGTTTTAATAATGTGTTCACTGGTGCATTGCAAACCTTGACAGATTATCGTCTTGCAGGTGTTCCAAGTTTGCGCGTGAATGTCGGTTACTTTGTCCCCGCCTCGAATGAAGATATCGAGCGCATTGAATTGGTGCGTGGTCCGGCTTCCGCATTGTATGGACCAAATGCGGCACAAGGCGTTCTGAATATCATTACTCGCTCTCCATTTGCTTCACAAGGGACAACTGTTTTTCTCGCAGGCGGTCTGCAGAATCTCATGAATGTGGGCGTCCGTCATGCAGGTACTTTAAGCGATGATTTCGGTTATAAGATTTCAGGTCAATATTTCTCAGCCAATGATTGGGCATTTGAAGATCCCGTAGAAGTTGCTGAAAGAGCAAAAGCAATTACTGCAGGTGCAAAAGCAGATACATTGAAGATTGGTAATAGAAAGAATACACATGAGCGCTTCAATGTGGATGCCGGTGCATATTATAATTTGGGTGAGAACTCGATGTTCCAGCTCAATGCGGGTGTTTCTCAATCACTCAATACCATTGAAATGACAGGTCTTGGTGCCGCCAATGGTAGAGATTGGAGATATTCTTATGTAAATGCACAGATGACTTCCGGTGATTTATTCGCTCAAGTATTCTATAATATGAGTGATGCCGGGGAAACATATTTCCTTCGTACAGGTAATCCGATTGTTGACAAATCAACTTTGCTCGGTGCTCGTTTGCAACATGCATATACTGTCAATGATGATATTCGTTTGACTTATGGTGCTGATTTCTTCTCAACAAATCCTGTGACTGAAGGTACAATCAATGGCGTGAATGAAGAGAATGACACCTATAATGAAATCGGAGCTTATCTTCAGGCAGATGTGAAGCTCACCAAAGATCTTTCTTTGCTTGGCGCAGTTCGTGGTGACAGACATTCAATCATCGAAGAAATGGTACTCTCTCCACGCGTTGCAATGATGTATAAACTTGATGAGAATTCAACCGTTCGCGCAACATTCAATCAAGCATTCAGCAATCCGGGAACCAATGATTTATTCCTTGATTTGCTTAGTACAAAAGATGCATTTGGTCTTAGTGCCGCTAATCCTGCTTTTGCTGTTAGCGTTTGGGGTGCATCCGGTGGAAGAAACGGCTATACCTATAATCGTGATGGCGGTGTGCTGCGTTATATCTCACAATTCGATCCAACTCGTTCCAATTGGATGCCAACAACCAATGTTGCAAATATGTGGTCAGCAGTAACTGCAGTCATCACTGCAAACCCTGCTCTTGCAGCTCTCAAACCATTACTTACTTCACTTATTCCTGCTCCACCAACAATTGGTGGTAGCATTGCAGCGCTCAATCCAACAACAAGACAATTCATTCCAATGCAAGCCGGCGATGTACTTGATGTTGACAAATTGCGTCAGACCAATACACAAACAATCGAATTGGGTTATCAAGGTAAATTGACAGATAAATTCAAATTCTCAATTGATTTGTATCAGTCAACAGTTACCGACTTTGTATCTCCTTTGAAAGTTGTCACTCCAAATGTATTCATGAATGCAGCTGATGTAACCGCATATCTTAAGCCGATTTTGAAAGGCGCTCTTATGCAGGGTGGTATGCCTGAAGCACAAGCTGATGCAACAGCAACACAAGTATGTGGTGCATATGCACAAGTTCCCATCGGTACAGTTTCACCAAATGAAACAACTCATAAAGGTGATATTCTTCTTTCTTATCGTAATTATGGCGAGCTTTCATACTATGGAACTGATGCGGCATTCACCTATGAATTGTCACCTGAATTCGCAATTTCAGGTTCAGCTTCCTATATCAATCAGAATGTGTTCACAGGTGAGGATTTAGGTGCTGGTGCGGGTTCTGACACAATCGCACTTAATGCTCCTCAGTATAAATCAGCACTTTCATTCATGCATCGCAATGCAGATCTAGGTTTGAATGTTGGTTTGCAATGGCGCTGGGTTGATGCATTCCGCATGAACTCAGGTGTATATGTTGGTGATGTCCAAGCATTTCACATGCTCGACTTGAACTTGAATTATACAATTCCATCAGTTCAAGGTTTGAGTTTTAATCTTACTGCAACAAATCTTCTTGATCATCGCGTACAGCAATTCATTGGTGCAGCGGCAATCGGAAGAATGGTACAAGGTAGATTCACATATACCTTCTAATCTTTTCATACAAAAGTAAAGGCATCTTCAGAAATGGAGATGCCTTTTTTTGTGATATGTTAGAGTGAGTTTTATAGTTTTGCAAATGGGTTTTGCAGTAAAGTCTATTTTGTATCAAACACAGGGATTTCAACATGAATCATTGTATGGGAATTGTAATAATTATGTTCATATTCATGAACACAATCGTATTGTTTTCCTTGCCAATTAGAAATGGCGAATCATGCTTTTCTTCATATAATTCCAAAGGGAAGTATTTTTATCTTCACATATACTTCGATGGTAGAAATATCCCAAGAACAATTAGGTATAAACAGAATTCTACTGCCATTCCGCTTTCTTACTATGGTAGAGAGGATAAATACATTCCAATGATTGGAGAGTATAGATCGGCAAGAGTGTTTTTGGAAGTGTATAAAAACAACATTACGGGCAGGCTTTATATACTTGACAGACCTCTGGTAGATGGTTTATTCATACTCTTTGAAAGAACGAAAGACAATCAACTGTTCAATTTTTATGAATGTAATTGAAAGAATTAATATTCCAGGATTAAGTCATTATTGATATTGTCAATAGATATAGATTTGAATCTTTTGAATACCGATTGTCCAACCAATAGTGGAGCTTGTGGCTCATCAATTATAACGGCTTGTACATCATACAGATCTATACCACCGATATTGACATTTTTCAATAATACTTTTGTTCCTGGTATGATATCTCCATTTGCTATGCTCAGCTTAGTTTCCGCAACATAATCATCAATCGTTAGACTTCCCTGCTTATACAATACAAATGCTTCAGCGCTGGAGATACTTACACTGCTTGCCCCTGTGTCAAAAACGCATCGTAATTTCATCCCATTGATCTCAACCATAATATAGTATACCCCATTTTCTTCTTCCATGGGTATGATTGCTATTTGTCTGTCTCTGCTGACTCGCGGATCGAATTCCTCAGAAGGCAATTCCTTCATATCATAAAACAGTTCATTTCTTGACTTCTCCCCACTACTTAAAGTATCAGCACCCGCTATTTCTCTATCAATATCATTGAACATATCTGCTTGTGGTTCTTCTTTACTACCGCAAGAAGATAATATACAAGCTGAAATACAAATGCTAAGCAGATATAATGCTAGTTGCACTAATGTGTTACGATCTTTATTCATCTGAATTTATTCACATTTAATTTCTTCTCAACTGTTTCATCAGAAATGCTCATTGAATCTATCTGATAGAGATTGGTATCGGAAACACCGGTTGTGGAAGATTCAGTAGTTGTAGAAGAATTATCTGAATAATAGGAGTCAGTTGCATAGAGGAGCAATGCAAAACTTGCAAAGAAAGCAGGAATTGTTCTAATATACTTTCTTCGAACCTGAAACTCATTCTTGTCTTTCAATTCTTCATATTCATCGAAGTATTGCACTTTTGGGATTGGGAATGGATCTTTTCCATAATCATTATCACCAATTGTTCCTCTTTTGAAATAAATGATTGGATTGATCAAGCCAAAGAACCCGGTCATATTGCAATCATGCGCTCTTTTGATTGCCTGCATATTCAAGACAAAGCCAAAAAACAGATAGATCAGCCATTGTAAGGTATACATTCCATCATATTCAGTTCCATTCAATGCATAAGTGAATAATGGTTCTCCGCCCTCCATCAACATCTCAAGAATGAGATTCAAGAATAATACAAGTGAACCAATCACCAAAACTCTTTCCCAAAACATGAGTAGTGTTATTCTTCCCTTTCCATTCAACAGATGCACTTCTTCATTCGCTGACTTGCCGGGTTTATAAGAATATATATCTGATGCTTTTGACATTTCTATTATGTGATATTCGGTTTCAAAGACATACTTAATTGAATTCTTTTTTTACAATTAATACTGCAACACTATCCTCTAGTATATTCTTCATAAGTGAGTCACTATCAACTTTTAAAATCTGCTTTAAAGACAAACTATCAACCAATACTAGTTTTTTTACATGAATACTATCATGAATAACATTGTTATTAGAATCTTTTGAATCTACGTAATCCTTAATCAATGACATTTTTTTATCATTAATAGAATAGAATGTAGGGAATATGAAAGGATAAGCGATATAGACCATCAATGTAATTACAAGAACGATTGAAGCAAATTTCCATATCATCACTTCTTTTGAGAGATCATCCAATTTCCTTGATATTCCCCTTCTGGTTTGTTGCATATCATCTTTAAGGATTGTGATTTCAGAGTGAAGATCTCTCAAATCTGAAGAACCAATTCTTTTTGAACCGGTTTTTTCATCTGTATATTGTTGATATGCATTGCCAACTTTATGAAAAACAGGGAATTTCATTTCTCCCCATTTTTGATATGCTCTTTTGAGATGATTGAAATCTTCAGTGATATAGATTTTATTTGAATCAGTTGACATTCGACCGATTTCAATGGAACCTTCAATCAGATCCGGAACATAGAAAGCGGAAATATCATTTCTTTGAAGATTTGGTATGTCCGGTGATATATTGATTTTTTCAAAATAGCTCGGCTCATTACCATTCGTGTGATCAGATATACCTCTCCAGATTTTCTTTACATCCTCAAGAAAATCGCTTTTATTGAATTTCAAACCGGAAAGACTCAATGTGGCGAATTTCTCTTTTGCAGACTTTAGCAATCGAAGATTATAGTCTGTTATTTGCACATCGCCATCCGAAAGAATGGCAACGCCATATGTGCTTCCTGACAAACGATCGCCGGCAAATGCTTGGGCACAGGAATATTGTTTCAATAGCGAATATGCTTTACCCTTGCTGGTTTTAAACACATACTTGGCAATAATATCTTTATTATCCGGCTCATCAACAGAAAATACCAATGATTCCAATTGATCAAAGTGTTTGATGATCGCATTAAAATCAGGTACTAGTCCATTCTTGTCAAAAGCATAAAACGTGAAATCTTGTGATTTCCCAAAGAAGAGAAAATAAGTATTCATAGTTTACCCAAAAATTCGTTCCCACCATGATTTAGCATCTAAATCTTTCTGTGTGCAAATCTGATACAATGCCTTCCAAAATCGAGAAGGATAATCATAATTGATGCGTACAATTTCTTGTACATTCACGCCATTGACATTACTCACAAGTAATTTACCAACTGAGTATTGTCCCCAAACAACCGCCGTATTCTTGACTGCCGCATAGATGGAAGGTCTTTTTTCACGAATGAAATCCTCCACATTCAAGTCTTCATCAGGGTTTTTGTCCCATTGAGAAACAACGATGAAAAAACGAGAATTTTTCAGAATATGAGGCTGATTTTGTTTGATATAATTCAGAAAATCATAATGTAAAGCATCTTCCCTATTATGCGCATCACGCTGATTTTCATTATCCATCTTGGCTGGTTCAAAAGGTGTGATCAATGTGAAGATGATTGGCGAATCATCCACTTTCAAACCATTGAAAACAGCATTGATTTTCTCTGTGAAAGCAGAGTTTTCACTTGTCTTGATTTTTTTAAGATCTTCACCAGCCAAATCAAGAAAAGCAAGTTTCAGCAGAGGTAATTTTGGTTTTGCCGGCTCAATTGTGATTCCGATCAGGTCCATAGTACCCGTTTGAGTACTGTCATAGAGCTTACCTGAATCAAAATAATTGATCATGCTATCAACAGCCTTTCTTCCTTTATCGAATGGAAAATCATTTTCCAGAAAAGTTCTGAATAAAACATCTTCTCCTTTTCTTGCATAATACATGAGAGAGGAGAGAAAAAGAGATTTTCCAGCTTGAGGAAATCCGACAGGTATAATCAATGTTCGATTCTGGGCCGAAAACTCTGTGAATTCTCTTGATATTTGATGAAGAGTGAGATTCTCAAGGAAATCGGTTGTCGGATAATCCACCTGACTTTCATTGACAATTTCACTACTTGTTTTTAACGGAGTTTTTTCTTCTTCACTATCATCCGAATCTATACGGATATTAATTTCATCCATGATTGCAATCCATCATTATTCAATTAAAATGTCCCGGGCTTCATATTGCGTTTCACACCTATTTCCATATCATTTTTTCTTAATAGATAGTAAATCGCCATTGGAACGATTAAGTCAACAAAAAGGCACAGTGATATGACCCACCAGGTGCTGATATCAGATATTCTCTCTGAAATCGTTTCGAATGTATGTTTGACTTGCCCAAGGAATTGTGCCTTTGGCACAGGATTATCTTTGCTATTCAATAATTTGAAAACAGGTGTACCCATTCCGCTATTGATTTGAACAACGGCGCTGTCTATACCCTTCACGGCTTTCTTCATTATCTGAATTTGTGGATGAGATTTCACTTTATCCAAATCAATGTCTCTTTGGTCTTGTTGTATCAAACCGAGTTTGGGTGAAATCTCCTTGCTTAATGTTTCAAGATGCGTGATTCCTCCATTGACCAAATCAAATTTTGACGCTGCAAGTCCCGACCCACTTTTCTCAATTCCTCTAATGATATTCTCCATAGCACTTAGGAGTTTTTTAGCTGCCGCCTCATTTGCTTTTTGGTTTTTGGTGAGTCCAATTCCTACATCTGCGTCAACATTGGTATATTTTCTGGCTATATAATTGAACTTCCTAATGTCTTCTTTTGCTTTGGGACCTTTACCATTGATCTTTGATATCTCATCATAAACAGAACTCGCGAGCGTTCGTAAATCATTCAGATCTCTTGATGTTTTATCATTTGGCTTTTTTAATGCGATTGCTTGATTTTTATATGTCTGCAATACGCTGTCCAACATGCCTGCTTCTTCAATCACAAGATTTCTACCTTGATATGCCGGATAGAAATAGTTGAGATTGGAAACAAAGAACACAAAACCACACAGAATGTAGAAATAGAGTGCTTCCTTTTTCCCATTGACTGCATACCAATATGTAATCAGCAATAACAATAATACAATCAATGCCACTGCAAGACTACCATATTCGGATCCAAACACATTCATCTGTTTTAGACCCAGATGTGTATGCCAAAAACCCACTACAAATACTATGAAGCTTAATAACCATGCTCCATTCCTGACACCCGGAGGAATCTTTACTTTCTTTGTCATTATTCACCTTTACTTTTCGCTATATCAACTTATAAGTTATTTCCCGCTTATTCTAGGTTTACTCCTTTTAAACAAACCCATATCTTGGCTTCCCGACATACTTCTTATTTTCATACGAGCATAAATTTACTTCTTCGTGATTGGATATTCAAAATATGGTTAATGAAGTTATTCACAGTATAAATAATGGCTTTTCTTTACAAAACAGACCTTATTCGTTTATCATTACTTTTTCATCTCGTAATTTGAGCTTATAAATTTGAGTTTGCTATGTCAACAAAAACTAAGAATGCTTGGACTGCTTCAAAGCTTCTGATGATCAGACCCCATAGTTTTGGCTATAATGAAGAAACATCTTCATCCAATGCTTTTCAAATGAGCAATGTTAATCTTGATGCACACGATATTTCTCAAATAGCGGTAAAGGAATTTGATGATTTGATCCATGTGATTCGTAATCATGAAATTGAAGTCATTGTATATGAGGACACGGACCATCCACATACACCAGATGCCATCTTTCCGAATAATTGGATTAGTTTTCATGAAGATGGAACTATGATTCTATATCCAATGCAGGCCAAAAATAGAAGATTGGAAAGAAGAAAGGATATTATTGATTTCTTGCAGGCAACCTATCATTTTAAATCCATTCATGATCTGTCACATTATGAATCTAAAAGAAAGTTTTTAGAGGGAACAGGAAGCATTGTGTTTGATCATGAGCATAAGATTGCCTATGCTGCACTTTCAATAAGAACTGACAAAGATGTATTTCATGAATGTTGTGATATGTTGGGATATCAGCCAATTTCATTTAGGGCATATCATGAAAATGGATTGCCTGTTTATCACACGAATGTTCTCATGCATATCAATCCATTTGTGTCAGCTATATGTCTAGACATGATATATCCTGATGATAGATCCATTGTTATTGATGCCCTTTCAAGAAGCCGACATAGGCCTATTGTATTGAGTGAGCAACAAGTCAATAATTTTGCAGGTAATATGTTGGTTGTTCTGAATACTGTTGGAATTCCATTTCTCATCGGATCAAAGCAGGGATTTGCATCACTCACAAAGGAACAAGTGAAGCAAATCCCCATTGATATCATTCAATTTGACATGCCAATAATTGAGTCTATTGGCGGTGGTAGTGCCCGATGCATGCTGGCGGAAATATATCATCCATAGATTATTTTTTGGCTTCTGTTCTTAATGGATATTCATGTTTTCCGCCTAAGAATACAGAATGAATATATGGAAGTCCATAATGCGTTGTATGATATACTCTAAATCCAATGTGGGTAATATCCTTATCTAAGAGAAATGCATTATGCTTTGGACTAGTAATCCATGATTTTAAAAACAACTTAGGAAGATTCTTTAGTACAATTCTATTACCTGCAGAATATATTGGCTTAGATTTTTCATATTCTATTGATAATAGCCTATAGATATATCTTTTAGTTTTCTCCCAAAATGTTCTCTGCGGAAAATCCATATAAATGGGAAATTCTGCAACAACAGTCATGTTTTCTCCCTGTACTTTCATTGACTCGGTTGATTCATTAAAATGAACTGCCATTCTTTGGAACTTAAAATGCTGATCTCTTCCATCCGGACAGATTGAAAATGAGTCTAATCGCTGAAAACAATCATCAATCCCTTCTGATGCTATCCTCAATCTCTCAAAGGCAAAAGAATCTAATTGCATATCATACTGTAGAGCAGGCAAACCTTTTTCTGTTCTATATGCATTAAATAATTTCATAAACTCTTGTGACAGTGAATCTTGAGAAAATAGCGTCTCACATGTGAGCAAGAACAATACAAAAAACTGTTTCATATTTTCCCCCTATTATATGGATATACTACTTCTATAAAAGTGACTTACACTACTTTTGAGCCAATGAAGAATTAAGCTCACTATTGTCCAGGAAAAACAAAAGTTGCTTTTTCATGAATGTATATGTGTGCATGGAATAAGGATCAATTGTTATAACTTTTTTACTTCTGTTTTTATACTCCTTTGAGATATGAATCAAATATCCGGTAAAACTCATTTCGATGTATTCTTTCTGAGCCAAAAAATACATTCTTGGAATCACTCTTGTATGTCCTAGAGTAAAATTAGCTCGTGCTTCAACATCATTGAATATGGTATCTCTTCGATTATAATGAATTTCATTCATTGTATGTAAAGGCAAACTATTACCAATGAAATTGTCCAAATATTTTCTAAATACAGGATGCTTTGCAATGATTTCTTCTACTGTATTTGGAAGAGTTTTTCTCCCGAAATCAA
>Ga0315906_10006409_pt1 | contig 14563 bp, 9 predicted proteins | sample LakEriMetagenome_4_FD_203526 | JGI IMG/M metagenome (GOLD analysis project Ga0315906, IMG submission 203526) | Freshwater fungal communities from buoy surface, Lake Erie, Ohio, United States - Buoy 2 MA122 | ecosystem: Environmental > Aquatic > Freshwater > Lake > Lake biofilm | place: USA: Lake...
ATATTGACTTATGTCACCCCGATATTATAGGCTTATATCCTTGCGGCGAAGGGGCAGGTTATGCGGGCGGTATTGTCTCTGCGGCCATGGACGGTGAAAAAGTAGCGGGCAGATGCATTGAGCATCTGCCCGCCGTTTAGCAAGCTAGGTTTGTAGGTTATTTCGTAATATGTAATACCTGATCTTCCGATTTCCCAAGAAGTTTTTGGACATCGTCTGCCGGGATCATTTTTCCATTGAAATCGCCGATGATGAAAGCATCCGGGCACACAGTTCCGCGTATTTTCTCTAATTCTTTCCGGGCACTTTCTACGTTAGTGAATTTTCCAAAGAGGTACTTAATCATACCATCGTCACCTTTTCTCGGTTTTACGCTTCCCAGATTGAGGTACATGTTGAGTACTTCGGTGGGAATCTCCCGGCTGAAAGAACCCAATTGAATGCTGAACGAGAGTAAGCTTTCATTAACTGATTCATTGATGATATCGTAGGTAATATCCTGCGCTGCCGGGTTAACCCCATGTCCTGCATCGCTTAAGGTTATTCTCTTGCCTCCGGAATAGGCGATTATAAATGCACCGTCGAATCCATCCATGAGCATTTCTGTTTTGTATTTTGCCGCCTCTCCAATCTCTGAGAACGATCCACTCATGTAGCGACGTATTCCATCATCCCCCTTTATCATCATAACATCGCTAACGTCAGAGAAAATGTTTTCGGAAAGCTCATAGCGAAATGCACCGATTTGCACACGGTAAATAACATCATTCGACATTGGCATAGCTGTACTTTCTTCACTTTCAAGAATATTCTTTTCGATAGTAATGGTGTTTTCGCTTACAGCGCTTAGCTTTTTTCCATCGTCGTAGCGAACTTCCCCGTTATATCCATTTTGATTGAGCTCTATTTTGCGCTTTAGAGCTTCGGGTAGGTGTTCAAAGGATCCTGCCAAAAAGACCTCTTCGTCCTCTCTGGTAACGGTTCGCATATCCTCAATAGCCAGTAAAGAGTTAATTTGTTCCTGACTCATTCCCTCAGATGCGCTGGCTAAATGGACGGTATAGGTAGGGGCAAAACTTGCGCGGGAAGGATCAGGATCCCGCTTGCCGAAATCAAGTGCGAATCCATCGGTTCCATAATATTTGCTCCAAGGAATAGAATCCGACCAGGCCAGGTAGTGAAGCTCGAGTAGTTCGTCACTTAATCCTTTTCCGAATGGGTCTGTTTCCATTCCCGCCGGCGTATTGGGCTCTGCGTCGAAATAGTCTGCAAATCCGTCACCGTCTGAATCGACAGGACATCCGAAACTATCTACTTTCGCTCCGGCAGGTGTTCCTGCACATTTGTCATTTACATCATCAACACCGTCGCCATCCCAATCGTCCCAATTTAACGCAAGGGGCATTCCCATTTCCTCCGGCATGTCAAGAGGTAGAGGTTTGCGTTCCTTAACGGGGACACCTAGATCATAACTTAAGCCAAATCCGGCAAACATAAAGTTGTCTTTACGGGAATTGCCTTCCCTGATTCCGTTTCCAGCGTCGCTAACATTGTCAATAAGGTCTGTGAATGTAAAATTCATTGTTGCGCCAATGGAGCCGTGAACCCTTTCTGTCATGAGGAAATTTATGCCGGTACTTACAGGTATAGACCAGGATCTCTCCTGATATTTGCCCAGTCCATCGGCATTCATTTCGCGCAAATCGGTTTCGTAGGTGTAATCTCTCCTTAATTTCACTGCTTTAGACGCTTGTGGAGAGTTCTGCGCTTGGTCGCGAATGCTGCCGTCGTCCCAATAGTGATACATTCGTCCTTCTTCGTCTAGCATATCCGACTTGGAAAGGAATTCGAAAGAACCCACTCCTGCTGATACCCAAGGTTCAAGAAAACGTTCTTTTGGCAAAAAATGAGCGAAATTATACTGCAATTGAACATTTCCGGACCTAATTTCGCTTCTGAAGTTGAAACGTCGGTCGGTATTGATTTCATTTACCGCCAATTGCCCGAAGACAGATTCGAAGTTAAGGCTGAAGTAGGGGCTCAGTTGATTAGAAATTCGCAAGCTATAGCCTAAGCTGCTAGACAAAGGACTGTAGCCGGCCTGATCTCCTCCAACATCTCCGAAGAAGGTAAAACTGCCTACGCCAAGGCCAACGCGCGGTCTAAGCTCAAAGAGCTCAGGTCTTCCCGCTGGGGATGATTCATTTTCAAGGTATTGCGCCGAGGAGCCGACAGCAATGAGTGTTAAAAGTAGAGCAGATAGTCTTTTCATGGCGAAAAGGAAATTGTTTCGCCTTATGGTACGAAGGAAGTCGACTAAGAGTTACATTACGCTTTAATATTTAGGGCAATTTGTGCGAGTTTATTGCCCAGCAGGGAGCCCAATGCTACTCCCATTCCTCCGAGTCTTACGGCACAGGCACTTCTCTTGCCTACGCTTTCAACAATAACTTCCCGGGTAGGACCTATACCCAGGATGCCTGCCCATTGCATTTCCACCCGAAAATTAATTCCGGGTAATATGTGGTTAATCAGCAGCTGTTCAAGTCTTGAAATAACTGGAAGGGTTGTTGCTGGAATATCAGTATCTTCTTCCCAGCCCGCAAGGTGTCTTCCTCCGCCGATAAGTATTCGTCCGTCGAGCTCCCTGAAGTAATAATAGCCCCGATCGATATGGTGTGTACCTCTCCAAAGTAAACCTGGAATAACAGAGGTGACCAAAACCTGGTTGCGGGCTGGACTAACTTGAATATGAGGCAGGATTTCCTTGGTAAATCCATTGCTGGCAAATAATAAAATGCCACAGCGAATAGTTCCCCATTCAGTCGTAACCTCAGCGTATGAATCGCACTCATGCCAGGCCTTTACTTTGAGATTAGTAAGAATAGAGCAGCCCGATTCAATTACTCTTACTTGAAGTTCTCGAATTAGTTTGCCTGTATTTAGGCTGCCTTCATGGGGATTTCGTATCGCATGTATTATTCCTTTTCCCGGTACTTGCTCAATGGGGATGCTTTCGAAAACATTGCTCGCGAACAGCGGATGTAGTAATGAGTTCCAACGGTGGAGATGAGGAAGTACCGATTCGGCGAGTTTCTGGTGGGAGGTCAGAAATAATTCTAAACTGCCTTCGCTTCGGTAGTCGATGGATTCCGGAGTACACCATGTCATAAGTCTTTTCAAACCTTGCGTCCTCAAAGAAACAAGCTCCGTCACTTTATCAGCTCCCATACCATGCTCATCTTCGCAAAGCTCACTAAGGCTGCCAAAACAAGCGAATCCTGCATTTCGTGTACTTGCACCGCCGGCCGTATAGCCACGATCGATTAAGAGTATTTTCGATTGGGGGCGAGCCGACTTAATTTCGAGCGCTGTAACCATTCCGGTTATTCCTGCTCCAATGATTATAAAATCAGGCTCACCAATTAAAATTTCGCTCTCCCAATAACTTAAATTCATAATTTTACGTTTATAAGAAGGAGGTGTTCCTCATGGGAAAATTACACAGAATTGGGTTAATGCCGAAACTAAGGTTTTGTGCGTTGGTATGGCTTTCTGCCATATTAGTAATGCCGGCGATAGCCCAGGATAATTGCGACGTATATGGAGTAGTTAAGGACCAAGACTCATTCAAAAAAATGGAAGGGGTTAATATTACCGTTTTGAAAGATGGTAAGGAGGTAGAAAGTTTCCCCACTTCTGTAAATGGAAAATACGAACTGCATCTTGTTTTGGGAAGTACTTATAAACTTGTTTATTCCAAACAAGGGTATATAAGTAAAAACGTGGTTTTGGATACCAAAGCTATACCGGAAGAAGACCGAGCAGGAGGTTTTCAAATTAATCTTGATATGACTTTGTTTCAAGAAATTGAAGGGTTTGATAAAAAAGTCACAGAGCAACCGATTGGTAAGGCATCATTTAATCCCCTTAAAAACGATCTTGAATTTGATTTTGAATATACAGCTCGGGTGCAGCGGGAGATTGAAGCTGAATTGGCCCGGTTGGCTAATGCGGCTGGAGACAAGGAAAAAAAGTTGAAACAATTCAATGATTTGGTTGCCGCAGGAGATCGGGATATGCTGGCGAAGAAATATGAGGGAGCATTCAAAAACTTTGGCGAAGCGCTGAAATTGTTTCCGGAGGACAAGCCTGTTCAGGCGAAATTGGCCGAAGCTCAGTCCTTGTGGGATGCTGAAAAGAACGCCGCTAAACTGGAGGAGGAATACCAGCGTCTTCTTTCGGAAGGACAGAGCAATTTGGACCGTAAAAATTACGAAGCGGCTAAATCTAAGTTTACCGAGGCGTCTGCTAAAAAACCGCAGGAGCGGCTTCCTAAAGACAAAATCAAAGAAATTGATGACCTTCTGAAGGGGCTTGCCAATCGCGATGCCTTTAATGCATTGGTGGCAGAAGGCGACAAAAAACTGACGAGTAAAGAATATGCTCTCGCGATAGAGAAATATAACGAAGCGCTTAAGCTTCTTCCTGCTGAACAATACCCCAAGGACAAGATCCGTGAAGCTCAGGCAATGCTCGATGCTCTATTGGCCTCGGAACAGGAAAAAGCAGAGAAAGAAAAGCGTTACAAAGAGTTGATAGCTCTTGCGGATAAAAATTTTACTTCGTCTAATTTCCAAGAGGCGAAAAAACAATATAACGAGGCACTTGGGATTAAATCGGGCGAAAAACATCCTACGGACCGCATTGCTGAGATCGATCGAGTATTAGCTGACCTCGCCGCAAAAGAAGAGGCCAACAAGAACGCAGCTAAGCTGGAGGAGGAATACCAGCGTCTTCTTTCGGAAGGACAGAGTAATTTAGATAAGAAGAATTATGAGGCAGCTAAAGCCAAGTTTACCGAAGCTTCCACTAAAAAACCGCAGGAGCGCCTTCCCAAAGACAAAATCAAAGAGATTGACGATATTCTAAAGGGACTTGCCAATCGCGATGCCTTTAATGCATTGGTGGCAGAAGGCGACAAAAAACTGACAAGTAAAGAATATGCTCTCGCGATAGAGAAATATAACGAGGCGCTGAAGCTTATTCCTTCTGAACAATACCCCAAAGACAAGATCCGTGAAGCTCAGGCAATACTCGATGCTAACGTTGCATCAGAACAAGAAAGGGCAGAGAAAGAAAAGCGTTACAAAGAGTTAATAGCACTTGCGGATAAGAATTTTACTTCATCTAATTACCAAGAAGCGAAAAAACAATATAACGAGGCCCTTGGGATTAAATCGGGCGAAAAACATCCTACGGACCGCATTGCTGAGATCGATCGAGTATTAGCTGACCTCGCCGCAAAAGAAGAAGCCAACAAGAACTCAGCTAAGCTGGAGGAGGAATACCAGCGTCTTCTTTCGGAAGGACAGAGTAATTTAGACAAGAAGAATTATGAGGCCGCTAAAGCCAAGTTTACCGAAGCTTCCAATAAAAAACCGCAGGAGCGCCTTCCCAAAGACAAAATCAAAGAGATTGACGATATTCTAAAGGGACTTGCCAATCGCGATGCCTTTAATGCGTTGGTAGCAGAAGCCGACAAAAAATTTGCGAATAAAGATTACGCTCTTTCGATAGAGAAATATAATGAAGCATTGAAGCTTTTCCCAAGTGAACAATATCCCAAAGATAAAATACAGGAGGCTAAAGAAATGCTAGATTCCATGCTGACATCCGAGCAGGAGAAAGCAGAGAGGGAAAAACGGTATAAAGAGTTAGTCGCTCTAGCGGATAAAAATTTTATTGCAGCAAACTACCAGGAGGCCAAAAAGCAGTATAACGACGCACTTGGTGTTAAGCCAGGCGAAAAACATCCTTCGGAGCGATTAACGGAGATTGAAAGAATTTTGGCTGACCTTGCCGCAAAAGAAGAGGCCGAAAGAATGGCGGCCCTGGATAATGCGGAGAAGGAGAAATTGGAGAGGGAATACAACGAGAAAATTCAATTAGCAAATAGTCTTTTTGATCGGAAGGAATACGAAAACGCGAGAATTACTTATTCGGAAGCGAGTGAAATGAAACCTCTGGATAAGTTTCCCAAATCCCGGATTCAACGAATAGATGAAATTTTAGCTGAACAGGAAATGGCGGCGAAAAATGCCGAAGAAGAGGAAGCTAGGAAAAAAATGGAAGAAGATCGTTTGGCGCAAGATCGAGCTAGAATGGATGATGATCGCAGGGCCGAAGAAGATCGACTTAGAAAATTGGAAGAGGAACGACTTCAAAGGGAAAGAATAGCCGAAGAGGCGAGAAGACGGAAGGATGATGATGAGCGCAGACGAAGATCACTGAACAACACAGATACCTCAACGGAAGATGAGGTAGAGCGATATTACCGAGAGGCAAAAGCTAGTGAAGATGCGGCAAAATACAATGAAATTAAAAATCAGAAAGATAGAGAGGAGTCCTTTTTTGCTCAAGAGACTGATCAAAGTAGTGATCGTCGGAATTCAAATATAGATGCAGCTTCCGAAAGGAAAGATAACATGGAAGTGATTTACAGAAAGGGGACGGAGCTGCAATGGGAAAGTAGCAGGGGTAAGGCCGAGGAAATAGAGCGGTGGGAATCTCAAGATGTAGAGCGAAACGAGAATCACGGCATGAAACGACTTATGAGCAGCGAAATAGCGAACGACATTAAAGCGCGTTTCCAAGCTATTTCCAGTAAAGATTCTATCAGAGGAGAATATTTGGCGGAGGCAGAAAGGAAGAAAGCAGAAAGTCAAAGCAATCAACAAGAATACGAAAGTAGAGGTAAAACATTAGCTGCCGATAATTACAATGATGTGACAATCGAAAAGCAAAAAGAGTCTGTAACGGCGGAGAGAGGACATCTGGTATGGCTTGATAAAAAACAAGCAAGCGAGGATAGAAAGGAACAGGTGAATACGGACCAGATAGATGCGCAGCTCGCTGCTAACGAGGGTTTGGCCAATCGTTATGAAAGGAAAGAGCGTGAGAAGGATAAACTTGAAAGTATTGGAAATGGGAAAGAGGATGACGCCCGGGATAAGCAAAAGAATGTTGAGGAGAAAAAGGAGCGTGAAGCGAGTTTTCAGGACTCTAAATCGCGCGATAGCAATCTTAGACGAGATGCGTCAAGATTTGATCGATTTTCTAAGGATTCAGGAGGACAGAAAGATCCAGAGGACTATAACTTGCCCGAGGGAGCCGAAGATCTGCAGGAAGGCGTAAACGAAACTTCCTACGAACTCCCTGGAAAAACGGTAATTGAACGAACTGTAAAAATTGGCAATAAGGTCGATGTTTATCGAAAAGTAGTATCCAAAACGGGAACGTTCTACTTTAAGAATAATAAGAGCATAACTGAAGTTTCCTGGAAACGGGAAACGCTGAATCTCAAAGATTAATACTCACCCTGATTTGAAGTTACTCATTTTAAATGGCCCTAATCTCAACCTTTTGGGGACAAGGGAGCCGGATGTTTATGGTTCAGAGAATCTGGAGGGAGTTGTGTCCGCTGTAAGAAGTAGGTTCCCGGAAATTCAATTCGATCATTTCCAGAGCAATATTGAAGGAGAGCTTATTGATGCTCTCCAAAGCGCCGAAAGTAATATCTATCGTGGAATTATTTTCAATCCCGGAGGATATACTCATACGTCTGTAGCCATTGCAGACGCTATTGCGGCTATTCCTCTGCCGGTTCTAGAGGTTCATATTTCAAATTTGTATGGTCGTGAAGACTTTCGGCAGGTTTCCTTAACGGCAATTCATTGCATCGGTGTAATTCAAGGTTTAGGAGTTTCGGTGTATGCCCTTGCGGCACTTTATTTCAAGGAACTATACAAACCCACTTAGCGCATGTGTTTTTCCAGCAGACGAATAAGTGCTGTAACTTCCTTATCTCCGAGCTGTTTAGCGAAGCGCACTCTCTTTCCCATATAGTCAAATCCAATTCGCTCGCCCCCCAGACTCCAAAATGCATTATCGAGGACGTTCATAAAATTTAATTCATTCTTAGGAATCATTCCAAATCGCTGAATATTTACCAAAACATACCTAAATCGCCTTTTATATAGACCGTAATCGAAGCAAATTTCAAAGGTATTGTCAGCGATACGCAGCGACTCCTTTCCCTTTATTCTCCATAATAGCGTCTTCCCAAATCGAATGAAGAAAAATGACCAGAAGGTCAGGCTGATAAAAAGAAATGTCTTAAGTCCGGAGTCTTCAGCAATGGCAAGTTCATACATAAAATAAATGCCGCAAAATGTCCATGCTGCCATCCATGCCATGAACAAACTTTCTTGTATCCGGGGAATTTTTCCGCTGATGTGTACTTCCAAGCTCTGGCGGTTTCCCTTAAAGTCGATTTTGTCTCCGATCTTTCCCTGTGTTGTGGAACTCATTTCGTTATAGTTCGTGTCTTTGCCAATACTCTTTCGTAAAGAGATTCATACATGGGGAGGATTTTGGTAATTTCAAATTCCCGGGCTTTATCAAAGGCCTGATCTCGGAAATGTGCCAAACGCTTGTCATCAGATAATATGTATACCGCATTATTGGCCATTTCTTCTACTTGACCCACATCGCTAAGAAATCCAGTAACTCCTTGAACATTAACCTCCGGAATTCCTCCTGTATTCGTTGAAATTACTGGCACTTTACATGCCATCGCTTCCAACGCTGCCAAGCCGAAACTTTCAATTTCTGAGGAAAGGAGAAATAAATCAGAAATAAAAAGCACCTCTGTTGGATTCTTTAATTTTCCTAACATGATAACATCTTCGCAGGTTTGCAGCTGGCGACATAAATTCTCTATTTTGTGCCGTTCAGGACCATCTCCCACCAAAAGTAATTTACAGGGAAGTTTTTTGCGGACTTCTGCAAATACTCTTATCACATCTTCTACACGTTTTACCGGCCTGAAATTGGATATGTGACAAAGTATTCGTTCCCCTTTAGGAGCATAGGCCAATCGCATATCTTCATTTATATCGCTCTTCATGCCTTCCAAACAAACGAAATTTGGAATTACCTCTACATCTATCTTAACATTACGCAGCTGAGCATACGTATCCCTTTTCAAACTGGCTGAAACAGCGGTAACGGCATCACTTTTATTAATAGCGTAAGTTATTACAGGCTCAAATGAAGCATCTTTGCCCAACAGAGTGATGTCCGTGCCATGAAGGGTAGTAATTACCGGTAGCGATATACCTTCTTCCTCCAAAATTTGTCGTGCCATAATGGCAGCCGAAGCATGAGGAATAGCGTAGTGAACATGAACCAAATCTAATCCTTCATACTTGGCAACATCTACCATTTTACTGGCCAGTACTAACTCATACGGAGGGTATTCGAAGAGCGGGTATTCCGATATGGCTACCTCATGATAAAATACATTTTTGTGGAATAGTCCTAAACGAACAGGCTGATTATAAGTTATAAAATGGACCTCATGCCCTTTATCGGCAAGTGCCTTTCCCAATTCCGTAGCGACCACTCCACTACCACCGAACGTTGGATAGCATACAATTCCGATTTTCATCCCTTACTTGCCCTTGCTGAGCACCCCCTGATCTGCCGGATTGCGTGGCGAAATGCCATATGCTTTATATATAACCTCCTGTATCTTCGTCCGGATATTTAGCTCCAATAGCTTTTTATTTTCCGCATCAGGGTATACCCTGTTCGACAAAAATACATAAACGAGTCCGTATGATGGATCGGCCCAGGCAATAGTTCCGGTGAACCCGGTATGCCCAAAACTCTCGTACGACGCCTGATCGCATGTCGGACCCGTGCCTAATTCTATCGTCGGTTTGTCGAATCCTATTCCGCGTCGGTTATTGCCATCGCAATAATGACAAGTAGTAAAGTAACCTAGCGTTTCCTCCGAGATGAAGCGATTGCCGCCATATGTTCCGCCGTTAAGGAACATTTGCATTAAAGTACCAAGGTCCCGCGCATTGCTAAATAATCCGGCATGACCACCGACTCCCCCAAGCATAGCTGCCCCCTGGTCGTGCACATACCCTTGAACTAATTGCTTGCGGAAGTTCAAATCGTTTTCCGTTGGAGCAATTTGGTTACGAGGTATGTTTTTCAGCGGATTATAGCACATAAAATCCAAACCTAACGGGCTATAAAACATAGAATCTACATATTGGTCTAAGGTTCTTCCCGTTCTAGACTCAATTATATCTTTAACGAAATAGTAGCCGAGGTCGCTGTATTTATATTCTTTGGCATCGCGGAGAGCAGTCTGAAGCAGAGCTTCCTCCATTTCCATCCTGTAGTTTTCTGAAATAAACATATTGTCGGCTACACGGATATTGAATTTATCACTCTGCACCGTATCGTAGATGCCGGCTTTCCATGTTCCCTCATCTAAGGTGTTCAGATAAAAAGGAACCCATGGCTGAAGACGCGCATAATGCGATAGAATCTCTCTAAGGTTTAGACCGTAGTACGCAGATGTATCGCACAGATCCAGGTAATCGCATAAGTTATGGTCTACGTTTATTATTTTGTCATCCTGAAGTCGCATGAGGGCCGCGGTAGATGCCGCTATTTTCGTGATAGAAGCAATGTCGTAAACTGTATTTCTATCTACCGCCTGATTCCCTTCATAAGTGAATTTGCCAAATGATTGTTCATAGACCACTTGCCCATTCTTTATAACCATAATTTGACAACCCGGATATGCCTTGGCTTTAATGCCTTCTTCAGCTATAGCGGATATTCTATCCAACGAAGATGCCGCTATACCGGTGCGTTCTGGGCAACTATATCGCACACGGACCGTTTCGTAAATAGGCTCACCTGAACCGGCGGCAAAAAGAGGAGAGGCACTTACAGGTAATTTTCCCGTGGCTTTGCATGCTCCTGCTATAGCTTCAGCCATTACCCGCTGGGTGGTCTCATCGTCCTGATAGGCAATTACAAAGCCTTCACAATGAAGCGGTGAAGACATGTTTGCCAAAGCATAAGGATTGGCGTATAGATTGGCAATTACTGATGTTCTTTGAGCGAGCTCGCTAATGAAGATATCTGTTGCATTACTGATGCCATAATTCTTTTTTGGCTTATTGTTAGTCCCCAAAATATTGACAACCACCCGGTCGAAAGCAGATAAGGTGCTCAGCATTTTCCCGTATCCCGCTGTATCGCCATTTCCGTTGAGGCGAAAAACATCAAAATCAAAATAATTACCGAACATCCTATTGAAGCCCTCTCCGCTCTCGCCTATGTTTAGCACGGCGAGTGAATTTCTGTCTGGTTCTGGCAGGGGAATTACTGATTCATTCTTCAGGATGGTTAAAGAAGCCTCTACCAGATCTTCGTGCAATAATCTGGCATCGAGGGTATTCAGATCTTCGTTGAGGTTAGAGGGGTTTACGTGACGCATTTGTTCCACTCCCAGCCAGTCCTTGGCACGTAATATTCGGTGACAACGAGCGTCAATGTCAGCCTGACTGATGGTTCCCTTTTCAATAGCCGATTCAATGGCGGCAATCGCCTTGGGAACGTCTTCGGGGAAAAGCAAAACATCATTCCCTGCCTGAAGAGCTAAGAGATCCACTTCGCCGGGCTTGTAATAAGCGCTTACTCCTTTCATATTCAGCGCATCGGTAAAAATAAGCCCGTCGAAATTTAGACTGTCCCGTAAAATGCCGGTCACTACCTTAGGATTAAGCGTTGTAGCGCGGTCTTTCACTGTATCTAGGCTGGGAATGTGCAGATGAGCCACCATTATGCTTCCCACCCCGGCATGTATAAGTTGCCTGAAGGGCCTCATCTCGACGCTATCCAGGCGTTGGTAGTCGTGATTCACTAATGGCAATGAGTAATGACTGTCTGCATCCGTATCGCCATGTCCTGGAAAATGCTTTGCATTTGCAAGCACACCGTTATCCTGTAAGCCCCGCATATATGCCACTCCAAGCTCTGCTACCCTATCCATCTCCTCACCAAAAGAGCGATTGCCAATAACCGGATTGGATGGATTAACATTAATATCCACTACCGGCGAAAAACTTACACTTACACCGAGCCTTCGAAGTTGGCGGGCCATTTCAGTTCCGAAACGATATACGAGCTCAGGATCTTGAATGGCGCCGAGCGACATTTGCCGGGGAAAAGATATCGTACTATCCAAACGCATTCCGAGACCCCATTCCGCATCCATTCCTACCCATAGGGGAACTTTTGCCGATGTCTGCAGCCTGTTGTTCAACGCAGCCTGGCGCTCCGGCCCTCCCTGAAAGAATATAAGCCCACCAATGCCGTAATTTTTTACAAGCAAATCGAGTTCATTTTCATGAACTTTATCACGGTTTGAGTAGGCTGCTACCATAAATAATTGCCCAATTCTCTCCCTGGGACTCAAACTTGCCATTACGGAATCAGCCCAATGCGACGTTTTTGCCATGTAAGGGGGAGGAGATGCTGGAAGCATCCCAATACCCGAATGGTTACAATCGATGGAAGCAAAGGCTCCCAGTAGAACTATGGCCAACCAGCCACCGCCTGCGCGCATGTAGTTTTGTAGCGTTTTTTGTATTCTCATTGCAGGTACAAGGTATTACGCCTGGAGCCACTAAACTTGGCAGGCACAGCCTTCTTTTTAACAACGCAATGAGGGGAAAAATCTTGCCCTAATCCCTGGAAGGGAGTGGGGCAGCCTTTTGACCGGCGTTCACTTTCCTTACCTGGTTTAGAGCAAATTGAAATTGCTCGTCGAGTGTAAGCGCTGAATTATCAATAATAACAGCATCTTCAGCCATTTTAAGCGGGCCTACTTCTCTGCTTGAGTCGATGGTGTCCCGATGCTCAATGTTGGACAGTATCTCATTATAGCTAACTGAAACGCCTTGGGAAATCATCTCCTCGTAACGCCTTTTGGCTCTAACTTCGGTTTCGGCGGTCATAAATAACTTCAACTCTGCATCGGGCCATACTACGGTTCCTATATCGCGCCCATCCATTATTACGCCTCCGGATTCCCCCATACGTTTCTGAAGTTTTACCAGTTTGCTCCGCACCGCTGGAATGGCTGCTATAACGCTCACATAACGCGCCACCTCAGGATTGCGAATCTCAGCCTCCACATTTTGCGTATTCAGGTGTGTTTCCGAAACCTGCAAATCTGGATTGTAGCGAAAACTAACATAAACATTGGGTAGTGAAGATATTAAGGCATCCTCATCTACTTTTCCCTCTTGGATGAACCCGGAACGAAGGGCAAATAGGGTTACCGCGCAATACATCGCTCCTGAATCCACATAAGCATAATGCAATTCCCTGGAAAGTGCTTTAGCCAGCGTACTTTTGCCGCAGGAACTATAGCCGTCGATGGCAATGTTGATTTTCTTATTCACCGTGTAAGTCTTACTACAAATTTATCGAAATCTTTCCGTAAAGCCTGCAGAATTTACGAAAAATCAGCTTCCAAGAGCCATACTTAGCGTAAAATGATTGGAAGGGCCGGCAAGGTGATATACAGATCGTCCATAGTTGAACTGCATCTTTTTAATCCTGAATCCAAAACCCCAGGAAAAACCTGCGGTTCCTGGTCGCTCTTCCAACTTCATCTCCTGTCTGCGCTTATAGTTGTAGCCGAATCGCAATTGCATATTACTACTTACCAGAATTTCCGCCCCTACCGTAATATGCCGCATCAACAGATCGCCGAATACAAAGTCGTTGGTTTCAATAACCTCACCTGTTATAGGATCTACCTCAGATTCTTGTTCGTCTTCTTCCGGACGCAAATCCCATCGTTGAAGGTTGTTTGCCGTTAAGTTAAACCTGAGTGGGGCGTATTTTAACTCCTTGGTTATTCCAACCTGAATATCCAACGGAAGTTTTTCGCGGAGATTTTCGCTGAAATAGTTAAATTGGTATCCCAAATTACGTATCACCATGGCCATGCCCAGTTTTCTTTTGGGCTGGAGATAACTTCCGGCGATATCCATTGCGGCTCCGCTGCTGCTGAAACCTCCAATTGTGCCATAGAGGAACTTTGCATTTACTCCTATACTGAATAAGCTATCTATTCTCTTGGAGGCTCCCGCAATGAACGCATAATCCCCAGCGCTGAACTCTCCCGTTTCCAGTCCCGTTTCATCCCGTTGGCTTTGTTTGCCATAGGAAACAAATTGAACCGATCCAGATATCGTCCAGGAAGTATCTATTCGATGAACGTAGGAGGCAAAGCCGAGATTTATATCAGCAAAGTAATTTACGTAACTCAGCGATAGATTCCGGTGCATGAGGGAATCCAACAAGGCAGGATTACTCAGTGCAAGGGAAGGATCAGAATCCCATGCTGATACTATATTGCCTCCTATCCCCGCCTGTCGGGCAGAGGGATTGATGTTTAACGATTGAAATACGGCATTTCCGCCAACCTGGGCCTGAGCTATCGATGCAATAATGCAGCAAAGGGAAAAAAGGAACGACTTCACAATGGAATTGGTTAACGAAATGCGAACGCAATTTACGAAGCATTAGTATAAACGAAGCAAAATCAATTCCGTTACTAAACGTTTAGGCAACTTGCAGCGGATTAACTACTTGCTCTTCCGTGAGC
>Ga0315906_10006411_pt1 | contig 14559 bp, 11 predicted proteins | sample LakEriMetagenome_4_FD_203526 | JGI IMG/M metagenome (GOLD analysis project Ga0315906, IMG submission 203526) | Freshwater fungal communities from buoy surface, Lake Erie, Ohio, United States - Buoy 2 MA122 | ecosystem: Environmental > Aquatic > Freshwater > Lake > Lake biofilm | place: USA...
GTAAATATCTAATCTGCAAACTCCCGTGTCATACCCTGAAAGCATGACATCAACCCAATCTGATGAAGGATTTGGAACTAATGATATTCGTGGTTGTTTTACAACTGCTGCTATTGCATTTCTATAACTCATTTATATGCGCCAAAAACCAGCTTTAAATATTCTAAAACCGTTGTGTTAGCGCAGTTTTTTATCTGGATATTGTAAAGGTATTACTTGGCTGTAAAAATGTCAATAGCTTAGCATTTTTGACAATTCCTGTCGGAAAAAAGCCTACTGAACAACCACTTTCTGCGAATACCCTTCGGTCTCTTCCGATGTAAGTTGAAGCAAATAAATACCCTTGGATAAGCTAGAAAGATCCAGCTGAAACGCACCATCCAAATGGATCCAGTGATCGGAAAAAACAACTGCGCCGGTGAAGTCAAATACACGGAGTTGATATGAATTTGAACTTGTGCGCCTATCACTTGCGCGGATTTGAAAAATTCCATTTGAGGGATTGGGATAAACCTGCAGTGTTTCGGAATTCGATGGATCAACCGGCGCAACCGAGGTGGTTAGATATTGCCCTAAGAAAGCTGTCAGATCCAACCGGTGCATTTTCTGTTCGGTGGTTATCACCGACTGCGTGAACCGTTCGTTGGTACAATGGTAAATCAGGCCGTCGCCGGTGCCGATTCCTTCCACTTGGTGAAACGGCAAGTTCAAAGCGAGCTTTCGTTTGTTGCCCGCCAAGAAATCATAATCAGGATAATCGTACAAGAGATACAAAAACGGCTGGAGAACGGATGAATAGCCGATGAGGACAACCACATCCAAAGAGTCAACCAGTGTTGCGCCAGTCACCAAACCCTGTACCTCCAACTGGAACTTGCGGTTGGCCACATGCGTGCCAGGCACCTTAGGCAATGAGTACACCGTGGTTTTCTGAGTCACCCACATCTTGGAGAACAACAACATGCTATCCTGGGTAACCACCATGGCCTCGCAATCGAAGTCTGTGTTGTTAGGGCCTGTGGAAACAACCGGAACCTGGTCGGAATAGCTGAACCAGATGGTATCAACAACCGGAGATCCTGATAACAACGACTGCTTTTCAATCCGCAAAATCCGCAAGTCGGTTCGTGCCCCGTTGCTGTTGTTACCAAAATCGCCTACATAAAAATAGTTGTTGTCGCTGGCCATATCCTCCCAATCCACATTGGAAACGCCAGTAACAGGAAAGGCAGCCATTCCAACCGTATCGTTCTTGCTGATACGGTAAAGCTGGACGTCGGAGTTGTCATTGTGGGTCCAAACCGAATCGCCATCGCAAACCAAACCCGACGACTCGTTCAAAAACACCGGCAGCGCAAAATTAGAAATCGGAGTGACCGTCGCATTGGGATATACACACGATCCATCGTTTACCGTAGCGCCGGGGTTGAAGTTCGATGCGGGCGGATCCGTACAGCCGGGGGTTTGGGCGATTGCTGGTAAAGCCCAAGTTAAACAAAGTAGAAAACATATTGAAAATCGACTCAAATCAAATGGACTTCTTAAAACATGTGCCATGGAAAACCAAGTCTGGAAGCAAACTGACTGAATCGATAAAATACGCAAAAACGGGGAGTGATTGTGGGGATTGAAGTGTCACGAAGCTTTCGGCAGAGGAATCGCTACTCTCCTCCGGGAACGGATTCCAGAGTTGCCCGATAAATAATTTTGGATCCGTCGGAAATTTCGACTTCATAAATTGAATCGCTTTCACCAATCAACTTCGGACCTGACACAACGAACTCTTTGTTTTCAAGCAATTCGATTCCAGATTGTGAGAAAACAACCTCGCCACTGTTGGACTTGATGTTGACGGTTACACTTGAGTACTTTCCTGTCAAAATCAGCTTATAGGGGTCGCCGTAATTGACCCAATAATTTCCATTATCAGACTTGTACATGTCATGCCATTTGCCGTCTCCTCCCCATTCTACTAATTGTGTTTTTAATTTAACTTGGATCGTCTGCTCATTGTTCGCCATAGGTAAGGGCTCACCAGTCATCTCCGTTCCATAAGAGCCGGCTTGACTGCCCTCGGCACCAGATGGAACAGGACTTTCTTTTTGTTTGTTGGCCGGATCGGCACAACTGAGAATAGAAGATGTTAACAGAAGGCAGAGAACTAAAAGTGATTTCATCATTTCAGATTAATTTAAAGGTTAAAATTGGCTTATTATGGCTTGGGGAATAGACTGCCTAATATAAATATCATCTAGTCAATACAGAACACTATAACAACTATTGGCTGATTAACTTGCTTGATTTGAACATCGGCCGGGAAAACGCAGCATGATAACGGAACTCTTGGTATTCCGTTTCCACTTTCACAAAACTATGAAAAAACAGAAGCAAAAAACAATCTAACCCAAGGCCACATCCAAAATCATCATCACCACAAAACCTCCGATGAAACCAAGCACGGATATGTCGGTGAATTTGTCTCGTTGCGTTTCGGGGATCACCTCTTCCACCACCACGAAAATCATGGCTCCGGCGGCAAAGGCCAAAGCGAATGGCAATACGGGTTGCATGTAGATCACGGCTATGGCGCCGATGACTCCCGCAATCGGCTCCACTATAGCCGACATCTGTCCGTACCAAAAGGATTTGAACCGGGATAAACCCAGCCGCCGCAACGGCATCGCCACAGCGAAACCCTCGGGAAAATTCTGGATGCCGATTCCGAATGCCAGTGCAATGGCTGCTGGAATCATCTCCTCACCGCCTCCCATGAAGGCCGCACCAAATAACACCCCCACCGCCAAACCTTCCGGAATGTTGTGCAGCGTGATGGCCAACATCAGCAAGGTGTTTTTCTGGAACCGGGACTTCATACCCTCCGTTTCCGCATCGCCAAAATTGATATGCAAGTGCGGCATCATCTTATCCAAAAAGAAAATGAACAACGCACCACCCAAGAACCCGGTGGCAGCAGGGAACCACTCCCAGCCGGGATATAACTCCTCGGAATATGCAATACTCGGTGCCAACAACGACCAGAAGCTGGCCGCCACCATTACACCGCCAGTGAAACCCAGCATGACATCCAACACCGCGCGGTTACTGGATCTGAAGAAGAAAACCAACGATGCACCTAAAGCCGTTAATAACCAAGTGAAGGTGGTTGCGATCAGTGCGGCATATACCGGTCCGATTTCCTTGAAAAACTCGATCAACTGATCCATAAGGGCAAGTTTAAACAATTAATAATTGAAATCGATAAAGTTAATTTAAGTCTTCACCAATAGCACCATGAGGGAACACGGATATGACTGATTTGGCTGATGAACACGGATTTGATTTTAGTCTGAAATTTCATTTTCGCCTGTTTGTGACTTTCCATGCAATTCGTGTTCATGGCTCGTAATGCGAATCAGGATCAAGCAGGTGTGGTTGGAGTCGGTAATCAAATCCGTGTAAATCCGCGGCCATCCGCTCCGTTCGCGTTCACACGGTGATTGACAAGCACCTAAAAATATTCCCTAACTTAGGCCTCCCAATATATCGACTGTGCAGTACTGGCTGGTGAAATCCGAACCCTTTGTGTATTCTTGGGATGAGTTCGTCGAAGAAGAAGAAACATGCTGGAGCGGCGTTCGCAACTACTTGGCTCGCAATAATTTAAAAGCCATGAAGAAGGGCGACTTGGTCATGTTTTATCACAGCAATGAAGGACTTGCCGTGGTTGGTATTGCAAAGGTGTCGAAAACAGCCTACCCGGATCCTACTATCGAAGACGACAGGTGGGTTGCTGTGGACTTAAAGCCCTATAAGCCATTGAAAAATCCGGTAACCTTGAAGACTATCAAATCAGAGCCTCGCCTAAAAGAAATTGCCCTAATTCGTTTAAACCGCTTATCGGTCATTCCACTTACCTCGCATGAGTTCGATACCATTTTAGATTTATCCACCCGAAAAGCCTGAAGGCTTACCCAAACAAACTATGATTTCCAAACTAAAAATCACGCTGATCGCATTTATGTGCGTGATGTCATTCTGTTCATCAATAACCTCAGCACAGAATCCGGGCTCGGTAAAAGGATTTGTCTACTCGAAAGAAACCGGAGAACCCGTATTATTCACCAATGTTTATTTGAAAGGCACAACCTTGGGCGCGGCCACCGATGTAAACGGTTACTACTCTATCACCAAAGTGCCAGCAGGAGATTATGTTTTGATGGTAACCTCTATTGAATTCGATACCCTAAGCACCAACATCACCATTGTTGCAGGTGAAATACTTTCCAAAAAACTGTACTTAGAAAAACGCACTGTAAGCCTAGCCACCATTAACATTTCGGCAGAGAAGCAGGAAGCGAAAACGGAGGTGAAAGCATCCGTAATAAAAATTACACCCAAGGAATTAAGCCAGCTTCCGTCTGTTGGAGGAGAGCCCGACTTAGTTCAATACCTACAAGTGCTACCTGGAGTAGTGTTCTCCGGTGACCAGGGAGGTCAATTGTATATTCGTGGAGGAACTCCGATTCAGAACAAAGTGTTGCTAGACGGAATGGTTATCTACAATCCATTTCACAGCATAGGATTGTTCTCGGTGTTCGATACGGACATCATCCGCAATGCGGATGTATATGCAGGGGGCTATGGCTCTGAATATGGTGGAAGAATCTCTTCTATCATGGATATTAAGACCCGTGATGGAAACAAAAAAAGATTTGGTGGTAAGATTTCCACGAATCCATTCGTGTCGAAATTGTTAATTGAAGGACCTATCAAAAAAGCAAAAACCGAAGGCGGTGGCGATGCATCTTTTGTCATCTCAGGCAAAACATCCTTTTTGGACAAAACATCAAAGTCACTTTACTCATACGCGGGTGAAGATGGTCTACCCTACTCATTCAACGATCTTTATGCTAAACTTGTAACAAGCAATGCAAATGGAAGTAAATGGAGTCTGTTTGGTTTTAATTTTAGCGATAGGGCACAATATGCCGGAATAGCCGACTACAAGTGGGACTCGCGAGGTGTGGGATCCAGCTTTGTGTTGGTTCCAGGAAGTTCCACAGTACTGATGGATGGAAATTTTGCATTTTCACAATATAAAATCAGCTTGGAGGAAGCAGATGCCAGACCTCGAACAAGCCTTGTTAATGGATTCAACATCGGATTGAACTTCTCATACCTGCTAAATCGCAACGAGATCAAATATGGCATAGAGGCCTTAGGATTCAAAACGGATTACGAGTTCTACTCCTTTAATGGTAGCCCAACTGATCAAGAAGAAAATACAACGGAGCTCGGCGCTTATTTAACAGGAAAAAAGATTTTTGGCAAGAATCTGATTATTGAGCCAGGTATACGCCTCCATTATTTCGCCTCCCTTTCCGAACTTTCCATCGAGCCCCGTTTAGGAGCGAAATACAATATTTCAAATGGTGTTAGAATCAAAGTCGCCGGCGGAAAATATGCGCAGAACCTCTTGAGCTCCGCCTCTGATAGGGATGTTGTCAACCTCTTTTATGGTTTTCTTTCCGGATCGGAAAATCTGCCGGAAAAATTCCGAGGCGAGTCTGTTGATTCAAAACTGCAGAAAGCGACACACCTGATTGCGGGCCTCGAAATCGATTTGCCATTGCATCTATCTGTGAATCTAGAAATCTACACCAAAAAATTCGACCAATTGTCCAATGTGAATCGCGACAAGATTTTCGATGTAGGTGATACGGAACAGCCGGAGGCTTTGAGAGAGCAATTTATCGTTGAAAAGGGAACAGCCAAGGGTTTGGATATAACCTTGAAATATGACCATAAAAGAGTCTATTTATGGGCTGTTTATTCATTGGGATTTGTTGATCGGCAAGACGAATTCCGTGAGTATGTACCCCACTTCGATCGACGCCACAATCTCAACTTAGTAGGTTCGTACACCATGGGGAAAAAGTTGGATTGGCAATTCGATGTCCGTTGGAACATGGGCTCTGGTTTCCCTTTCAGTCAAACTCAAGGATTTTATGAGTACCTGAACTTCACCGGTGGATTAAACACCGATCCCAGTCAGGAGAATGGTACTTTGGGTATCATATTTGGCCCGTTGAATGAGGGTCGATTGCCCTATTACCATAGGTTGGATGTGTCCATCAAAAAGAATTTCGAAATTGGGAAAAACTCCTCTTTGGAAGCAACAGCCAGTATCATCAATGTCTACAACCGAAATAATGTGTTCTATGTGGACAGGATTACCAATGAGCGCGTAGATCAACTACCGATTCTACCCGCACTTGGATTGAGTCTGAAATTCTAAAATGGCTTAATTCTTAACCTCGCAACTTGTCGAGCAATCGACTCAACTCCTTGGCTTCCTCCTCGGAGATGTTTTTCAAGTGAAACTCCAACATACCTATGGTGTCGTCTATATGTTGCAATACACCCATGCCTGCATCGGTAATGCAAACATCTACCGCGCGCTTATCTTTTTTATTGGTTTCCCGCTTAACAAAACCTTTGTCCTCCAAGCGGTCCACCAAACGGGAAGCATTGCTGCTTTTATCAAGCATGCGTTGCATCAAAAGGTTGACTGAGGCCGGCTTGGGATGCTGACCTCGTAGAATGCGCAGTATGTTAAACTGCTGAGGGGTTAACCCTAACGGCCGAAGAATTTCCGTATTCTTGATATTCAGCCACGATGCCGTGTACAGAATATTCACCGCCACCTTGTGGATGTCGGATTTGAATTGGACGGTCTGGCCTATCTCTTTTTCAATATCCATGTATTCGAAAATGAGGCGCGAATATAAACACGCATTAAGCGGAATGACTTAAAAATTCCGTGAACGGATCAATTATGGAAGCGGAACTCTGTAAAAAAGCCCTGTTTTGAATAATACTCCTTGCGATTCTATACTCCCAATACCGCCCGATTCAACGAAATAAACCTCCCTCATGGCGGAATAACCAACCTCTACCACTCCAACTATGCGATTAAAAATTTTGAAATCCACATAAGTGAAAAGATGGTTGTCCAATATTTTCACATAACCTTCGCTATCACTACGAAATGAATTGGTAAAGCTCCTGAATGAAATACCAGCGTTTGCCCGATCGGAAATGCGATGCTGCAATCTTAAATTTGATGGCAACAACCCGAACAACCTCCATTTGTCTGAAATCCTCCAATCACATCCCACCAATGGCAAAAAATATGCGCCGAAGAACTCGGTGTTGTAATACAACCCTATTCTTCCAGTGAACCTAGGAGAAAATTTACGCGATGCCACCAAAGCACCTCCCAACTGCCATGAATCGTCGAGATTCCAATCGCCTACCACGCTCATACGATTGATCAAGGTGGCAGAGATCGAATGTACAGAGTCCTTCGAGTAACGAACCAATCCGAATGTAACTGTGAGCCCCGACAAGTATTCGTAACTGCCCTGGTCTGCATTCAACAACTCGCGGTACTCCATACTTACGCCCGGCAATAAAGTGTATTGGGAGCTCAAGCGTAGCGGTACTGAAGTGGAAAAAGAAAAATAACTCTCCCCTACCGAGTCGGGACTAAGGTTTGTGGGTGATTGCCAATATTGAACACCTGCCACATCAAAATAAGGTTGGCAAAGTCCAAACTTAGGAACTAACAACAGACCACAAAAGACAAGTGTTAATTTCTTGGCAGGCAGGTGCTTTAGGCTGTATTTCAGCATATTAGAAACATATATGAGGGTATGCCTGTTTAATTCGTAAATTAGCAAACAAAAGAAGCACAGAAATGGGTATTAACAAAGCAACAATCCTTTCCGTATTACTTATATTCTCATTCCTGGTATCCAATGCGCAGGATTTTTCATTTCAGATGGACATCAAGTCTCCCAAAATGCCAGCAGGCATGAGTATGAAGGTAGCTGCTTCATCCAAGAAAGTGGCTATACAGCCCCTGGGTGGTCCGATGGGTTCTATGCGTATTATTATCGATGGTGATGCCAACAAGCAGTATGTCTTGATGGAAAACAAAGGTCAGAAAACCGCAATGATGGTGGACCCCTTTGATTCAAAAAGTTCCTCCACCAAAAAGCCCGTTGTAAAATCAACCAAGGAAACCAAAACCATTCAAGGTTCAAAGTGCACCAAGGTTGTGGTAGAAGGTGAGAATGGCACATCTGAAATGTGGGTAACCAAAGATGCAGGCATCAACTACCAGCAGTTTTACCAAATCTTCAACAGCACCAAGGGAACACCAGGCGCCTCCAATATGATTCCCGATGCATCCGAAATCAATGGGTTTCCGATGGAAATCGTTAGTAAGGATAAAGAGGGTCAAACCACCACCATCAGCATGTCTAAGATCAGCAAGACAAAAGTCGACCCTGCACTTTTCAGCATGAGTGGATACAAGCAGGTGGATATGACCAAAAAATCCCGTTGATAGCAACTATTTTAATGGACCCCGACGAACAACCCCGCACCGCGTGTGCAACACTCTCCGTTCAACCTTTTAAAACCTTATTGAATGGCCTTTGAACTATTTCTCACTTTCGTATTGCTATTGCTTAACGGTTTCTTTGTTGCAGCCGAGTTTGCCATTGTAAAGGTGCGTAGCGCCCAAATTGATTTGAAGGCGAATAAAGGCAACAAGATTGCTGGCATCGCCAAACACATCACCGAAAATCTAGATGCTTATTTGTCGGCAAATCAGCTAGGCATTACCATGACGAGCCTAGCCTTGGGATGGTTCGGAGAAGAAGTGTTCTCACAACTCATCATCAAAATTTTTGGGTTGTTTTCGTTCGAAGTGAGCGATGCCTTCATGGACAAGGCTGCATTCCCATTGGCATTCGGACTGCTTACCGTCTTACACATCGTACTCGGTGAGCTGGCTCCAAAAACAATCGCTATACGCCACCCGCTCACCACCACCATGGCGATTTCACTGCCATTGCGGATTTTCTACATCATCTTCAGTCCACTGATCTGGGTACTTAACAACATGGCTAACTTGTTGCTTCGCATCATCGGTATCAAACCAACTATTGGACATGATATACATACAGAAGAGGAGCTTCGCTTATTGCTTACTGAAAGTGAAGAAGGCGGTGCCATCAAACAGTCGGAGCACGAGTTGATTCAAAATGTGTTCGAATTCGACGATCGTGTGGTTCGCCAGATACTTGTTCCTCGTGTCAAAGTGTCTGCCATTGATATCGATGAGGAAAACGAAAAGATTCTCAACAAAGTCATAGAAGACCAGTACTCCAGATTCCCTGTATACAGCGATACGCTCGATAACATCATCGGCATCATTCACACCCGCGACTTGCTGAAAATTTTACGCACTAACAACTTCAGTGGCATCCGGGACATCATCCGCCCTGCATTTTTTATTCCTGAAACAAAGCGCATCAACGAACTATTGCGCGAATTGCAAACACAGCACATTCAAATGGCCATTGTGACCAACGAATTCGGTGAAACCGCCGGAATTGTCACCATGGAAGATATCATAGAGGAATTGGTAGGTGAAATCCAAGATGAATACGACGAAGAAAAGCCTTCAGTGGAAAAGAAAAGCGAAACCGAGTTTATAGTTAACGCGCAAACCTCCATCAGTGATGTGAATGACTTACTTCCTGTAGCCATTCCAGAGTCACCAGAGTACGACACCATATCGGGCCTGCTGAATTTCATTTTCGGAAGAATTCCGGCCTTAAATGAAAAGAGGATTTTCGCCGGTTATGAGTTCACCATACTCAAAAGGCTGAAACACTCGGTTGAAACCGTTCATCTGCGTGTTACCGAGCAGGAATCAGAAGCGGAAAGTTGATTTAAACCGGTTGAGCCGCATGGATGCTCTCCAACAGTTTGTTCGCCGACTCCACAGTACCTACGCCTGAAAAAGATACTGAAAGTTTTCCATTCTTCTCACTCATTTTGGAGTTGCGCGGATTCGATTGCACATATCCTATCAGGTTCCGGAACACTCCGGAAGTATAAAATGAAGAATTGGGATCGGAAACGAAGTAGGCCTTGAATACACCTCCCTTGAGAACCACTTTTTCAATGCCAAGCGTTTTTGCTTTCCACCGAATCCGTACGGCGTTCATCAACTCATGCACTTGGGAAGGAATGGGACCAAAGCGATCGCGAAGGTTCTCGAGATATTCCACCACTTGAGACTCTTTTTCTAATTCATCAACCTCCTTGTAGATGTGAAGCCTTTCGGTGATGTTGGATACATAATCGGATGGGATGAGGATCTCCAAATCGGTATCAATCTGGCACTCGCCCGCAAAAGTTGTTACCTCGCCTCGCTCCTCACCAAAAAGTTCCCGGTAGTCGGAGTCTTTGAGTTCCCGAATGGCCTCATCCAATATCTTATGAAACATCTCATAACCTATTTCGGAAATGAATCCGCTTTGCTCTCCACCCAACATGTTTCCTGCACCGCGGATATCGAGGTCACGCATCGCTACACTGAATCCACTTCCGAGCTCAGAGAATTCCTCAATGGCCTTGAGCCTACGCTTTGCTTCAGGAGTTAATAGAGTAACAGGAGGAGCCAACAAATAGCAGAATGCCTTTCGATTGGACCTTCCAACACGGCCACGCATTTGGTGCAAGTCGCTTAAACCGAAATGATGCGCTTGGTTAATGATGATGGTGTTGGCATTGGAAATATCTATACCCGATTCGATGATAGTGGTTGCCACCAGAACATCGGTGTCGCCTTCAATGAATTTAACCAACACGCGCTCCAACTCTTCACCTTCCATTTGTCCATGACCAATACCTAACACCGCATCGGGACAAAGTTTCCGTATCATATCTGCCACCTGGTGGATATCCTGCACCCGGTTGTGTACAAAGAAAACCTGTCCACCCCGCGACAATTCATAGTCGATGGCTTCTTTGATAATTTTCTCGTTAAAAACATGCACCTCTGTGGTTACAGGATAACGGTTCGGAGGAGGCGTGTTGATGACTGATAAGTCGCGAGCACCCATCAGTGAAAACTGGAGTGTGCGAGGTATGGGAGTGGCTGTGAGGGTGAGCGTATCCACATTCAAGCGAAGCGCTTTCAGTTTTTCTTTGGAGGCCACACCGAATTTCTGTTCCTCGTCGATGATAAGCAACCCAAGGTCCTTGAACTTGATATCCTTGCTAAGCAACCGGTGTGTGCCTATGATGATGTCTGTTTTTCCAGAAACCAAGTTTTGTATGGCAACCGTTTGTTGAGCTGTCGATTTGAATCGATTGAGATAATCAACCTTGCAAGGAAAATCCTTCAATCTTTCAGAAAAAGTCTTGAAGTGTTGCAATGCAAGAATGGTAGTTGGCACCAATACCGCCACCTGCTTGCTGTCGTTTACGGCCTTGAAAGCAGCGCGGACAGCTATTTCGGTTTTGCCGAATCCTACATCACCACAAATCAATCTATCCATGGGATATGGCTTTTCCATATCCTTCTTCACATCAGCGGTTGATTTGACCTGGTCGGGGGTGTCCTCATAAATGAAGGAGGCCTCCAATTCATTCTGCAGGTAGTTGTCTTTGGCGAAGGCAAAACCTTTTTGAGCTTTGCGTTTGGCATAAAGCTCTATCAAATCCTTGGCGATGTCTTTGACACGCTTCTTGGTTTTCTGCTTGAGGTTGGCCCAAGTTTGGGTGCCCAATTTGTTGAGCTTGGGTTCGGTGCCCTCTTTTCCGGTATATCTAGAGATACGATGCAGCGAGTGAATGCTTACATAAAGTATGTCATTGTCTTTATAAACAAGTCGAATGGCCTCTTGCGTTTTCCCATTCACATCTATCTTCTCCAATCCTGCAAATTTGCCAACACCATGATCGATATGTGTTACAAAGTCGCCAGGCTTAAGGCTGTAAATCTCTTTGAGCGTCATGGCCTCACTCTTGCTGTAGTTTTTACGCAAGCGATAACGATGATAGCGATCAAATATCTGATGGTCGGTGTAACAAGAAACCTTTAGCTCATGATCGGTGAAGCCACTGTGAATAGAGACATAAACGGGTGTGAAAGTTACTTCTTCGCCAGGTTTCCTTGTGGGGATGTTTATATCACGGAAAATCGAATAAATACGCTCGATTTGCTTGGCCGTATCGGAAAAAATAATGTTTCGATATCCTTGTCGTGTATTTTCAAGGAATGCCGTACCGAGCAAGAGAAAGTTTTTATTGAATGGAGGCTGTGGGCTCGAGTTGAACTCAACCATTCGATTACTTTCAAACACGCATTTGTTTCCCGATTCAATCATTCTGAATTTCTTCACACCATCCAGGATTTCCTTTTCGGTATTGAACACCTGCGAAGGCTTTCCGGGAAGCCTCTCATTACTTTCCTCTTCCATCACCTCCTCATCGACCTTATCCTTCGCTACCGAATCCATCATCGAATCGAAGCCGGAACGCATCACAGAGAAGACATTTTCAGAATCAAAAAACCAAATGATGGTATCATCAGGCAGAAAATCAGGAAACGACTGGTGCTGCTCTTTCACCAGTTTCGATTGCACATTAGGAATAATGGTAATGTGGTTCATGTTTTTTTCCGATAGCTGTGATACGGGGTCGAATACCCGTATCGACTCTACCCTATCGCCATCGAACTCCATCCTATATGGAAGTTCATTTGCGAAAGAGAATACATCCACAATACCTCCTCGAACAGCATATTGTCCCGCTTCCATAACGAAGTCGGTGCGTTCGAAGCCATGTTCATTCAAAAACTCTATGATGAAATCAACTGAAAGGGATTCACCCACCCTGGCCTCCACCGTATTCGATTTCAATACACCGGCCGTAGCCACCATCTCGTGGAATGCTTCGGCATAGGTTATAACAGGTTTGGGGCTTTTGTTTTTCCCTATATGTGTGAGTACTTCTGCGCGCAGCAGGACACTATTGTTGTCGGTGTATGGAAACCGATATGACTTGCGGAGCGAAGAGGGAAAATACAAGGCCGATTTCTCGCCCAAAATATTCTCGAGATCGTTGAGAAAGTAAGCGGCATCCTCCTTCTCAGGAAAAACGAAAACCATGTGCGAACCTGCCATAGAGAACACCGATGCAGCAACAAAAGCCGATTGGGATCCCGACAGTCCCGAGATGTGCGTACTACAAGAGGCTTTATCGAGTGAAGCCGCAATGGTGCGGACACGATCGGAGCCCTTGTATAGGTTCAGGATATGGGAAAGGTCCACTTTGAAAAAGAGGGGAAAGTCTGGTGTTAATTGCTGGGCGCGTTGGATAAAAAGGACTCAGCCTTCTCTACCATGTGTTTAGACCCAATGAATAGTGGAGTACGCTCATGCAACGACCCGGGTTTTTTTTCAAGGATGCGCATAGTTCCATCGGATGCTTTACCACCAGCTTGCTCGATGATCCAGGCCAATGGGTTGCATTCGTAAATAAGTCGAAGCTTTCCATTGGGAGCCTTGGAAGTTGGCGGATATATATAAATACCGCCCTTGAGCAAATTACGATGGAAATCGGCCACCAACGAGCCGATGTATCTTGAGGAATAAGGTCGACCGCTAGGCTTGTCTTCTTGTTGACAATAGGAGATATAATCCCTCACCCCTTGCGGAAACTGAACAGCGTTCCCTTCATTTACTGAATAAATCTTTCCGGTATCGGGAATACGCATGTCGGGATGTGATAAACAAAATTCACCAATGGAGGGATCCAAGGTGAAGCCATTAACACCACAACCCGTAGTATATACCAACATGGTGGAAGAACCGAATATGACATACCCTGCAGCAACCTGCTTCACGCCCGGTTGTAAAAAGTCATGCTCTGTAACGGACTGCTGCACATCCAACCTCCTGTATATGGAGAAAATGGTGCCGATGGACACATTCACATCGATGTTGGAAGACCCGTCGAGCGGATCAATGCAAACAACATATTTGGCGTTCTTCGAAACATCTGTTGAAATGGGCACCAACTCCTCGTTTTCCTCGGAGGCCACTGCACAACACTCTCCGCCGGATCCCAATGCCGCAATGAACTGCTCGTTTGCAAAAACATCCAGCTTCTTCTGCTCTTCACCCTGAACATTGGAAGTACCCATTTCACCCAATATGTCTACCAAACCGGCCTTGTTCACTTCTCGGTTCACGATTTTGGCCGCTATGCCGATGTCGCGCAGCAACCTCGATAACTCTCCTTTGGCATAAGGGAAATCGGCCTGCCTTTCGATGATGAACTGACCAAGGGTGGTGACTGACCTTTTAGTAGCGGTATTCATATTGGTGGTTATTTGTGGTTCAAATATCGGAAAAACACCTCTTTGCATCATAAGTAAGCCCTATTTGCGTTATGCCCTCGAAGATAGATTGCTAACTTTGCACCGCCCTTGGGTAATGCGCTGCATATTAACCCTTTCGCTACACTTTGAAGCCAAAGACTAAAAAAGCCATAGTTGCCGTAACCAACGACCTGATAACCGATCAAAGGGTGAACAGGAGCTGCTTGTTACTGAAGGATCGTGGTTATGAGGTTTGTTTGGTGGGCCGACAGCTCAACAGCAGTCCAAAAATGGACGAGAGG
>Ga0315906_10006412_pt1 | contig 14559 bp, 9 predicted proteins | sample LakEriMetagenome_4_FD_203526 | JGI IMG/M metagenome (GOLD analysis project Ga0315906, IMG submission 203526) | Freshwater fungal communities from buoy surface, Lake Erie, Ohio, United States - Buoy 2 MA122 | ecosystem: Environmental > Aquatic > Freshwater > Lake > Lake biofilm | place: USA: Lake...
GTGCTTTTTCGATCTCATCCAATAGAATTATAGAGTAGGGGCGTCTGCGGACAGCTTCTGTTAATTGGCCTCCTTCGTCATATCCGATATACCCGGGAGGTGCTCCGACTAGGCGAGATACAGAATGCTTCTCCTGGTATTCTGACATGTCAATTCGTGTCATGGCATTTTCATCGTTGAATAAGAATTCTGCCAGTGCTTTTGCCAGTTCCGTTTTTCCGACACCGGTTGTACCCAGGAAAATGAAGGATCCGATCGGTCTTCGTGCGTCTTGCAATCCTGCTCTTGATCTCCTTACGGCATCTGAAATAGCGACTATTGCCTCTTCCTGTCCAACAACTCGTTTTCCAAGTTCGTCTTCAAGCCTTAATAATTTGGATATTTCGCTTTCAATCATTTTATTGACAGGGATGCCTGTCCATTTAGAAACCACTTCGGCAATCTCCTCGACATCAACTTCTTCCTTGATCATCTTTGAGCGTGATTGCATATCAATCAGAACCATCTTCAATTTTTCCAGGTTTTCCTCAGACTCTTTGATGCGTCCATATCTTATCTCTGCTACTTTCCCGTAGTCTCCTGAACGTTCAGCCTGGTCCGCTTCAAACTTGAAGTTTTCGATCGCTTCCTTTGTTTTTTGTATGCTGTCGACAACATCTCTTTCTGCTTGCCATTTTGCCTTGAAGGAATCCCTTTGTTCCGTCAGATTCGCTAATTCTTTTTCTATTTGTTGAATCTTTTTCGTATCGTTCTCTCGTTTTAGTGCTTCTTTTTCAATTTCAAACTGCATGATTTTTCTCTCCAGTTCATCCAATTCTTCAGGTTTGGAGTTGATCTCCATGCGCACTTTGGAAGCTGCCTCGTCAATAAGGTCAATCGCTTTGTCCGGGAGTTGACGATCGGTAATGTAACGTTGTGAAAGTTCGACAGCAGAAATGATTGCTGCATCCTTAATAAGTACTTTGTGATGATTTTCGTATTTTTCTTTAATGCCCCTCAGTATCGATATCGCATCTTCCGTGCTTGGTTCATCTACAAGAACGGTTTGGAAACGTCGAACGAGAGCCTTGTCCTTTTCAAAATACTTCTGGTATTCATTCAGTGTTGTGGCACCCACTGCCCTAAGTTCCCCTCTTGCTAATGCTGGTTTTAAAATATTAGCTGCATCCATAGCGCCTTCTCCGCCACCTCCGGCACCTACCAGGGTGTGGATTTCGTCGATGAACAAGATGATCTCTCCCTCAGCGGCAATTACTTCTTTCACAACTGATTTCAATCGTTCCTCAAATTCACCTTTGTATTTAGCGCCTGCTACCAGGGCGCCCATGTCAAGAGAATAAACAATCTTTGACTTTAAGTTCTCCGGCACATCCCCATCGTTTATCCGATGAGCCAGACCTTCTGCAATAGCAGTTTTACCAACGCCGGGTTCACCAATTAGGATTGGGTTGTTCTTGGTTCTTCGGGTTAGGATCTGTAGCACTCTTCTTATTTCATCGTCGCGTCCGATAACCGGGTCAAGTTTGCCTGCTTTTGCCAGTTCGTTAAGGTTCTTTGCATATTTCTCCAATGATTGGTAGGTTCCTTCCTGACTACTTGAGGTAACTTTCTCGCCTTTTCTAAGGTCCATAATGGCTTGTTTTAAATTTGGTTTTGTGATCTTGTTATCCTTTAAAAGTGTACCGACTGAATCTGTAGCATCTAATAAAGAATACAGCATCATTTCCACTGAGACGTATTCGTCTCCGAAATTTTTCAGTTCCTTGAGGGCATACTGCAAAACTCTGTTTGTTTGTTGTGAAAGGTAGGTTTGACCACCTTCTACTTTTGGATAGGTTTGCAGGATACGGTCCAAGGCCGATTCAAGAATATTCCGGTTAACATTTAGTTTTCCCAACAGGTAAGGGGTTACTTCCTGATCTGTTAAAAAGATAGATTTCAGAAGGTGGCCGGTTTCAATTGTCTGATTCCTGTTTTCTTCAGCTAGATTTTGTGCTTGTTGAAGCACTTCTTGCGACTTAGTTGTAAACTTATTGAAGTCCATTGTAAAGGTTTTTGAACAATTGAGATCGTCAAATTAAAAGCCACATAGATTCGTGCAGTAAAATCATGAAAAAATGTCCGAACTGAACAGTCTAGAGTGACTAAATGTCCGTTGAATAAAGAATTCCGTGGTTATGAACATGAAAAAATGACTTATTAACAAATTTTGTAACCTATGTGAACAAACCCCGTATTCCTTTTAACAAAGAAATACACCATGAAGAACTTGTCCGTTGGTATAGGTATTGTTGTTAGCAGTTTCGTATTTGCAGGGAATGCAGAAAGGCAGATCTCGAAGAAGGAATATGTTGAGACTTGGCGAGCCACTGCTGTTCAGCAGATGGTGCAATATAAGATTCCTGCAAGTATCACGATGGCTCAGGCGATCCTTGAATCAGCAAATGGAAATTCTGAATTAGCGAGAAAAGGTAATAACCATTTTGGAATCAAATGTCATGATTGGGAAGGGCAGACAATCTACTTTGATGATGATCAGAAAGGGGAGTGTTTTCGGGTATACAATAGTGTTGATGAATCATATGTTGACCACAGCGAATTTTTAAAGAAAAAACAGCGGTATAGTAATCTTTTTGTCTTGGAAATGACTGATTACAAAGGATGGGCAAAAGGATTGAAAGAGGCCGGATATGCTACAAATCCGAAATATCCTGAACTTCTCACTGGGATCATTGAAGAGCTCAAGTTGTATGAACTTGATGTTTTGGGTTCTCCCAATAACGAAAAGGCGCCAGACCTTACAGTATCCGCAGGAAACACTGTTGATCTCAAGCATTCGGTAATGACACACGTAAATAGGGTAAAGTATGTAGTTGTCCGGAAAGGTGATACGTTCTATCGCATTTCAAAAGAGTTTGGATTGGGGCTTTGGCAATTGTACAAATACAATGATTTCGGTCAGCGAAAAGATGTGCTGGTAGAAGGTGATATTGTTTATATACAGCCTAAACGCAATAAATCCAGAAATATCGGTTCAGTTAAACTGACGAAAGAGATGAGTCTCAGAGAGCTGTCACAGGTTGAAGCAATCAAATTAGAGTCATTGATAAAACTCAACAATATTTCTTCCGGCGATAAAGTACTTCCAAAGGGAGAAAAAGTTACCCTCCGCTGAAATGGTTAATTCCGGCCTGTGCATCAACAGGTTATGTGAGGTTTTTTAGTTTGTTGTTGTTTGTTTGGAAAGCTTCGGGGAACCGAAGCTTTTCTTGTATTTCTAAATCAAACATTGTTAATTGGGATTGCAATAGAAATGTAGTATTTAGATTCTATTAAATCGATTTAGCCTCTCAAAAATCCCATTTAGGCATTTGATTTTTTATTTGAATCTTAATTCCTAAATTAGCATTTCTCAACTTGTAATCCTATGAAGCCATCAACAGAACTTTTCAAACTTATAAAATCGCTAACAAAATCCGAAAAGCGATTCTTTAAACTTTCTTCCTCGCTTCAGGCAGGTGATAAGAACTACCTGAAGATCTTTGATTTCATTGAGGCTCAGTCCCGGTATGATGAAGATGAACTCAAGAAGGCATTCAAGAATGAAACGTTTATTAAGCATCTGCCATCAGAAAAGAATCATCTCTATAAACTTGTTCTTAAAAGCTTGAGGTCATATTACAGTGAGCAGTCCATCAGCAGTATGCTGAAGCAGGAGATAAAAAATGTAGAAATCTTATACAACAAAGCATTGTATAAAGAATGTGAAAAGTTTGTATCCAGAGCCAAGCAATTAGCAAGAGAACATGAAAAGTTCTATTATTGGTTCGAATTGTTATCATGGGAAAAAAAGTTGCTTGAGGAAGCCTATGAATCAGGGGAGTTCTCAACCAATCTGGATGAACTTGTAAGTGAGGAAGAAATGGTAATATCCAAATTAAGGAACCTGGCGGAGTATCAGGTTATCTATTCCAAGATCAATCTTGTTTTCAGAAGCGGAGGCTTCACAAGGACTCTGGCAGAACGAAATGTTGTTGAAGGTATTGCAGATTATCATTTGATCAAGGGAAAGAATACTGCTCTTTCAACCAGGGCTTCATCGATGTGTTATTATATCAAAGGGCTCTGTGCTGCGACGAACAGGAATTACGAAGACAGCTATCAGTTCTTCAACCGGACGAGAGAGATCCTGGACAAAAACCCTGATATAAAAGCTGATTCCGGACAGCGTTATGTAATGACCTTATCCCATCTGTTACGCTGCTACATAGAAAGTAAAGATTTTGAAAAGGCAAGTAGTTTGATTCATGACATGCGCGCCCTCGAGGGTAAAAAAGGATTCAATTCAATGGATATAATGGTTCGCTTGTTCACAAGTACCTATAACTTAGAGTTAATGCTCTTACATACAAAGGGAGATTTCAAGAGCAGTGTCAGTTTGATTGCTGAGATAGAAAAGCAGCAGGAAGAACTTGGGGACAAGGTTAGCAAGGAGCAAGAGATCCTCTTAACCTACAACAAGGCCTACAGCTTTTTTGGGATTGGTGATTTTAAAAAAGCGTTGTCCTATATTAATATTGTGTTGAATGATAATGAACAGAATTTAAGACAGGATATCTATAGTTTTGCAAGACTATTCAATCTTGTCTTACATTACGAATTAGAAAATTATGATTTCCTCGAATATATTATTAAATCGACAAACCGCTATTTAAGTAAGCAGGAACGTGATTTTGAAGTAGAGAATGTTTGTATTAAACACATTAAAAAACTTTCAAAAACAATTTCTTCAACGGACCGTGTTATCATTCTTGAAAAAATGAAAGATGAACTAGATGTGCTGCTCAAGGATCATAATGAGCGTGTTGTGTTGGAATATTTCAATATTACAGCGTGGGTAACCAGTAAGATATTTAAGATCTCTTTTTCGGAAGCCGTTAAGGAGGAGTTGCTATCAGAAAAAACAGTTTAAACCTTTTCGTATTGGATCGCACGAGGTTATTATTGTCCAGGCACAAATAGCATGGTGATCATACATTGATATAACTGCGGGTTCGCTTAAATTTCTAACTTTGTACAATCGAATAAAGAGATGAAATACTAGACTTAATATGGCGCAGAAACACACAACAAGAGCGGAAGATTATTCAAAGTGGTACAATGAATTGGTTTACAGGGCAGATCTTGCTGAGCATTCAGATGTAAGGGGTTGCATGGTTATCAAGCCATACGGATATGCTATCTGGGAAAAGATGAGGGATATTCTTGATGCCAAATTCAAAGAGACAGGACATTCCAATGCTTATTTTCCGTTGTTCATTCCAAAGTCATATCTGAGTAAAGAAGCAAGTCATGTAGATGGTTTTGCTAAAGAGTGTGCTGTTGTAACCCATTACAGACTGAAGAATGCCGAGGACGGAAGTGGTGTAGTTGTTGATCCAACAGCTAAACTGGAAGAGGAATTGATCGTTCGACCAACATCTGAAACCATCATTTGGAATTCTTACAAGAACTGGATCCAATCCTACCGTGATTTGCCGATTCTCATAAATCAATGGGCCAATGTTGTGCGTTGGGAAATGCGCACACGGTTGTTCTTGAGAACTGCTGAATTTCTTTGGCAAGAAGGTCATACGGCCCATGCTACGAAAGAAGAGGCAATCAAGGAAGCCGAATTGATGCTTGATGTATATGCAGACTTTGCAGAGAATTACATGGCCATGCCTGTGATCAAAGGCAGAAAGACAGAAAGTGAACGATTTGCAGGTGCGGATGACACCTTGTGCATTGAAGCAATGATGCAGGATGGGAAGGCTCTTCAGGCCGGAACTTCACATTTCTTGGGTCAGAATTTTGCAAAAGCATTCGAAGTGAAATATGCCGATAAGGAAGGTAAATTAGAATATGTTTGGGCAACATCTTGGGGAGTTTCTACCCGATTGATGGGGGCTTTGATCATGACGCATTCAGATGATGAAGGGTTGGTATTGCCTCCGGCCTTGGCACCAATTCAGGTTGTTGCCGTTCCTATACACAGATCAGACGAAGAACTTTTGGCTATCAATGCAAAATTTGAAGAATTGGGTAAAAAGTTAAAAGCCCTTGGTATCTCATTCAAATATGACAATGATGAAAATAAACGTCCTGGCTGGAAGTTTGCGGAATATGAATCTAAAGGTATCCCGGTTCGTTTAGCAATGGGACCGAGAGATCTTGAGAATGGAAAGGTGGAGTTAGCACGACGTGATACAAAAACAAAGGATGTTATCGACTTCGAGGGGATCGAGTCGTTTATTCAGAAATTACTTTCAGAGATCCAAATGAATCTGTTGGATAAAGCGAAGAAGTTCCGTTCTGAGAATATGCAGTCAGTAGAATCATACGAGGATTTCAAGTCTCAAATCGATAAGGGCGGATTTTTCCTTGCACATTGGGACGGTACAAAGGAAACTGAAGCCAAGATCAAGGAGGAGACCCAGGCAACGATACGCTGTATCATCTTGGATCAGCCAGAAGAAGAAGGGAAGTGCATGGTAACAGGCAATCCCTCGAAACAACGAGTAGTATTTGCAAAGGCATATTGAAATGGCAAAGAAAAAAATAGAAGAGAACAGACAGGCAATATTAGATCTTCTCCTTAATAAGGCTGCGTTGAAACAAAATATAGCGCATGATGTTTCGGAGGTGTTCAAACAGTTTAAGGGATTGATAAAAGATGAGATAGAGTCTTTAAAGATTCACGTTGAAGATCCCCGAATACGTTTGTTTTGCAAGGACATTGGTGATTTCGAAAAGCATGTTTATGTGGGGAGTGATGTGCTTATTTTTCATCAGCACAATAATGTCTTTAGGATGCCGGACGACAATCCTCTTTGGGGAACACAATATTTCAAAGAGGATGACGACCGCGGGTTCTTCGGTGTAATCTATATCTACAATTTCCTGGCGCAGTCATTTTTGCAGAACAGAACCCATGATCATGGATACTTGATAGGAAGAATATTCGTAAACAAGGATCGCCACTTCATGATAGAAGGGAAGGGTCAACTCGGATATATGTTTAGAGATGTCGAAAATATGTTGTTGACAGAAGAGGCTATAAAACTAATTGTTCAGCTTTCTTTTGTTTTTGCTATCCAATTCGATCTTTTAGTACCACCTTATGAATTTATTGCTGAAATGACAGTCGGTGAGGCCCAGTTGATTAGTAACAATCTTCAAATGCAAACCGGCAAACGATTAGGATTCAAAATGAAGGGGGAGGATAATGAATTTTTTTAAAAAAAAGCAGGCAGTCTTTGTGATTAAAGATTTTCACTTTATATTTGCACTCCCAAATAAATAAGGGATTTTGAAATACGGCCCATTCGTCTAGTGGTTAGGACGCCAGGTTTTCATCCTGGAAACAGGAGTTCGATTCTCCTATGGGCTGCCAAATAAGCATATTTGGCCCATTCGTCTAGTGGTTAGGACGCCAGGTTTTCATCCTGGAAACAGGAGTTCGATTCTCCTATGGGCTGCATTGTAAAACTTTATAAAACAAAACAAAAAAATGGCGAATCACAAGTCAGCTCAGAAAAGAATTAGAACGAACGATACAAAGAGACTTCGTAATAAGTATCAGCACAAAACAACGCGTAATGCTGTTCGTAAATTACGTTCGTTGACAACTAAAAAAGAAGCTGAAGGGTTGTTTCCAAGTGTTGTTGCAATGTTGGATAAACTTGCTAAAAGAAATATTATCCACAAAAACAAAGCAGCGAACTTGAAGTCAGGTCTTCAGTTGAGAATTAACAAATTGTAATTCATTCTATTTGAATATTTTTAGGGGCTCATGCCCCTTTTTTTTTATCTTTAGTTTTATAGTTGATAATGCGCTTTTGGTTGTTTAGCCTTTTCTTTAGTTTCTGTTCCATGACAATCGGACAGTTAGCGCATCCCTTTATTTATTCTGACACTGTAAAAGTTGATCGCAGGATTGGAGGAAAGCTTGACTCTATTGATCTTATGTTTAAATTTCAGTCCTCTACAATTCCCGGAGGAGCAGGTGCCGGATATAGTGACAATATCCTTAAAACAAACTGGCTTCGAACAAATCCCAATGGTCAACGATTCTTTTCGTACAATGCTTGGTCGGGTTACAGATATTCAGGTATTCCTCATGTCGGTTTTGCATATGCTTTTGGTGCTCAAGGAACACAATTGGTCATGGCGCAGTATGAACAAGGTTACCGTGGTAACGTTATGTTAAATATTGACTTCCTGAAAAACCGATCGAATGGTTTTCTACGAAACAGCAGGTTTGACCACAATGAATTACAGTTAAAGCTTTTTAGAAATGGTGAAGTGTATTCATTTGATTTAAAATCTTCTTTTGAAAAATCTTTAGTATCGCACAGCGGTGGGGTAGCGCTTGACTCTGTGGCAGATGAATTTCCTCTAATCTTTATCCCTGTGAACAAGCAAGTTGCGGAAGTTAATACCCAACGTTCACGAATTGAACTCATCAATTATTTTGATTTTTACAAGGACACAAATAAAGCTTTTGGTGTTTATACTTCTCACGATCTTAAAATAAAAAATTACAAATACCTTGAAAACGGAAACCTGGCAAGTTTATATCCCGTCATTAACTATGATAGTTCGAATACGTTTGATCAGCATCAATGGTCGCAAGTCGGAAATGGTGCCGGCTTTTTTCTTAAGAAAGGTTATCAGTTTCTGAGTTGTGGTGCGGATGTGCAATTTTGGAACTTTCAGAATCTAGGCTTTTATGCGGATACATTAGAAGTTGATCTTGTTGGAAAGTATTACGTTAACAGCGAAAAAATCAGTCTTACAGAAGACATGTCCTGGAATGTCTTAGGTGCACAAAAGGAGTTCTACAATGATCTTCATTTAAAATATCACCTTCCTCGCTTCGATATTTTCGGTCAATTACTTTACCAACATTTACTGCCTGAATATTACCAGCGTTTCAGTACCGGTAATAATTATTTTTCTGCAGAAAATATTGAAAAGCAACAGCTTATAGATCTTAAGGTTGGGAGTGAGTATGATTTTGGCGCACAATGCATTCAGTTAGAATATGAATGCGCAGGCGCAAACAATAACTATTGGTTCGTGGATTCGATATGGCGAAATGATACTCTGGATAATGTGGTGTTTCAAAGTATTGAGTTTAGTGCGGATCTAAAAGTGCGGAGATGGTCCTTTCATCCTGAATACAAATTGACCTTGAATGAAAAGAATCTGGGGATTATTCCTGTCCATCAATTCAGAACAAGAATACTGGTAAAAGGTGGATTGTTCAAAGCCAAAAAAATGATAGCATATGGAGGATTAGATCTGTGCGCATATTCTTCATTTTCGTTGATTGGAATGAATGCGATCAACTCCACGTTCAGACTAGATGGTCCCGGTAATTTTAACAACGGATGGACAAATGCACACCTTTTCGGTGGATTTCAGATCGAGGAATTCAAGTTTTATGTGAGGATTGAGAATCTTGGTTACTTCTGGAATGATCCTAATTTAGAACTAATGAATCGTTTCCCGATTCCGTCAACATCATTCAGATTGGGTTTGACATGGGACTTCTTTAATTGACAATAAGTAAGTGTCTCAACAAACTATCTCCTTTTAAACGTCGAAAGGAGCAAAACAGGCGTTTTACTCCTTTCAAACCTAACCTAACCTACCTTTTACAACTAAACCTATTCAAATATAGCAGAATTTTCAGGAAGCCACAATTTAATACATGGTTTTTTTGAGACGAGTCAATTGAAATATCAACAAAACCTTTTTAAATCTTTTATTAGTGAGCTGAGAGATTAAGGCTTCATTATCTATATTTGATTTAAAATAGTCGGAATGAAATTGTTGGAAAATAAAGTTGTGCTCATTACAGGAGCATCAAGAGGAATCGGAAAGTCGATCGCCGAGGAATGCGTTAAACAAGGTGCCAAGGTTGCCTTCACTTACTTGTCATCTGATGAAAAGGCAAGAGCTTTAGAGGCTGAGCTGACCAAAAATGGTGGTGTCGCAAAAGGGTTCAAAAGCGATGCTTCAAAATATGATGAAGCCCATAAGCTGGTAGATGATGTTGTCGCTGAGTTTGGAACCATCGATGTTCTCGTAAACAATGCGGGAATCACGCGCGACACTTTGCTAATGCGTATGACTGAGGAGCAGTGGGACGAAGTAATCAATACTAATTTGAAATCGGCGTTCAATTTAACCAAAGCGGTTCAACGCCCAATGCTTAAAGCCAGAAGCGGTTCGATCATCAATATGTCTTCAGTTGTTGGGGTTACCGGAAACGCAGGTCAGTCTAACTATTCGGCTTCAAAGGCTGGATTGCTTGGGTTTACGAAATCTGTTGCTCAGGAGTTGGGATCCAGAAATATACGCTGTAATGCTATTGCCCCTGGATTCATTGAAACGGAGATGACAGAGGTTTTGGATCAAAAAGTGGTTGAACAGTGGAGGAATTCAATTCCATTAAAAAGAGGAGGTACGCCAGCTGATGTTGCTAATTTGACTGTCTTCCTTGGTTCAGATATGTCTGCATACATTACCGGACAGACGATCAATGTTTGCGGCGGTATGGTAATGGCTTAAGGATATTTCATTCTAAAGTAGAGCCGTTCACTATTGAGCGGCTTTCTTTTTGAATCGATTTTTCCAGTATTCGAGAAAATCAAGAGATTTTCTTAACCAGTCGAAATACAATGAAATAAAAAAGAAGATTGAAAAGCACCAAAGGATGATCGTGTTTGACCAAAAAGTTGAAAGAATTATCCCGAAAAAGTTTTTCTCAGGCGCGTAAAAATGTGCATTAAAGAAAAAAGAATTCTTTGCAGAATGATAAACTGGATTATCCTTTCTGAATAGTTCTTCTTCATAAGTGATGATCTTATTTGTTTCTAGACGGTTCGTCACAATATCATTCAGAGCTTCATTAACATACAAGTCCCTACGTAAATTGTAGCTTTTTTCACCTGACAAGTTCTTTTTCAGGTCAATTATTTCCGATTGTTCGTTAGAGGTTTTAGTATATTGAATTTTAAGTAGTTGTATGAAATTATCTATTTCTACGGTTGAAATCTGATCACTATTTTCTTGAAGGGAAAGAAGCTTTTTAACGCAATTTTTGCATGTTAAATTCGCCCATTTTTTTTCCTCTTTTGAGATTTCATTCATTAGCAAATTCCTTGCACTAAGTTTGTTGTCAATTGTACCTTGTGTTGAATTTGCTTTTTGAAAATTTTGTTGCATCTCAGGTATCCAATAGTCCTTTTTCCAGGAGGCATCGTACTTCTTGCAATTCATTTCAAAATAGTCCTTCTCAAGTGCATTCTCCGCAGACTGTGTAACCGCCATCGCTTCATATGACCAGCGGGAGATCATCAGATTACCAATCCACGGAACTTCTGTTGACTTTGAAAATATAGGATGAAGTTTATCAAACTTAACTATGACACCGCTAAAAAGTAATTGTGGAATAATTAGAATTGGAACGACGATATAGATCACTTTTGCAGAATTAAAACCGCTTGATATATTAAGCCCCAATATATTTGCTGCGCATGAGGTAGAGAAAAGTATGAGCCAGTATTCGAACCACATATTCTTTATCTCAAGAACCAAATTCCCAACCAGAACAAACAGCAATGATTGAATCGCTGATATGATGAACAACAGGTATATCTTAGAAGTCAAATAGCTCCCTCTGGAAAGGTTCAGAAAAGACTCACGGGCAAGTATCCTTTTGTCTTTATGTATTTCTTCAGCGGCAACGGTTAATCCCAAAAACAATGATACGACAATGGAAATGAATAAGTATTGCGGTATATTTTCATTTCGATAAAATGAATAGATGTTCGAACCATCCTCACCGGCTCCGAAGAATTTAACAAAAAACGAAAGGATCAAAGCCAGTGCTGGTGCCTCTAGAAATGTAATGAGCATGTATTGAACATTCGACATTTTACTCAGAAAGTCACGTTTAAAATAAACACTGAACTGTTTGGTTTTTGATGGTATTTTAGATTGGGCTCTTGGTTCGTCTTTTCGATCTTGAATCAAATTATTTAGCTGATATTCCTGATACATTTGATACCATTCACCTGGAGATGTTTTTCGATAATCGGTAAGGTTTCCGTATTCATCAACAATTTTCGTGTCGATGATATTGAAAAGTTGTTCAGGATTCACATTTCCACAGAGAGAACATTCCCTTTCATCTGCATCTCCATGATGAATATGATGTTTGAAATAGACGATCGAATCAATCGGATTACCATCAAATATCGGGTAGCCCCCCTGATCCATCAAAAATAACCTGTCGAACATTTTAAAGATATCAGAAGATGGCTGATGGATAACCACAAAGATCAGTTTTCCTTTGAAGGTCAATTCCTTCATAAGATCCATGATGTTCTCGGAGTCTCTTGAAGATAATCCTGAGGTAGGTTCGTCAACGAAAAGTACTTCTGGCTCACGAATGAGTTCCAGTGCTATATTCAATCGCTTTCGCTGTCCGCCGGAAATTGACTTTTCCAGAGGGGTACCAACTACCAGGTCCCTTACTTCATAGAGTCCAATTGATTGGAGTAACTCTATAACTCTTCGTTTGAGCTCCATATCCGAGAGATCAGCAAAACAAAGCTTGGCATTAAAATAGAGGTTCTGAAAAACAGAAAGTTCCTCTATTAAGAGATCATCCTGGCTAACGAAACCGATAATGCCTTCGAGTTTAACCTTTTCTCTGTGGACATCAACCCCATTAATAGTTACCGATCCTGATGTTGGTCGATAGTTTCCGTTCAGGATGTTGAGTAGGGTAGATTTTCCTGTGCCTGATCCCCCCATAATACCAACAAGCTTTCCGGACTCTTCGGTAAACGTAAATGGAAACAATCCTTTTTTGCCTCCTTTGAAATCAAACGCAATACTGTCTGCCTTGAAAGTTAATCGCTGTTTATCCTGAAGATTAAAGAACTGACTGATTACGTCACTGTAATAGAGGTGCTTGCTTTTTTGCGTGCGCAATGTTGAGCCTTGTGTAAAGATATGCGTTCTATCATTGAAAACGAACTGCCCGTTAATGCTAAGTTCATCCTTCCCGAAATAACGGAAAAAGAGTGTGTTGATACTTTTAACCTTAAGCATTCGGATTTCGTCATCGAGCCCTTCTAAGAGCAGCTGCTTTCTGTCGTCAATCTTTTTGTGTGCATAAACATAAAGGATGTCCGGCGAGTCGATTCTATGCACATTTGAACTTAATACAAAATCAGTGATCAAGTCATATTCCAGTTTGGAAATATTAAATGCCTCCGCTACGGTATTAACAAATTCAACCTCTTGCTCAGTAACATTTTCGTTAGACTGAATAAATTCTATTATTCGGATGAGAACAATGATCTTTTGTTTCTGCGTCAATTCCTCATTTATTTGAACACAAATACGAAGAATTTTTACTGAGTTCAGAGAAGTTCGCTTTCTTTCTTTATCCTTTCTGGATGATTTTGAATGTAAATTATTCAGGTAATCATCAAAAAGATCCAAATATTTCTGTACCATCACAGAGCTCAATTCAGCCTGCAGAAAAGAGGTGATAATGCGCTTACCTTTTGAACTCCTGATAGTTGCCGATTCAATGCCACTATCAGATTGATCATCTACCTGAGCGATGATCGCAAAAAGTTGCATTAAGGCACGGAGTATACGTTCGCTCATCTCTGAGTGTTGTGGCCTACTGTTTGAAGCCAATGAGCATTACTGCACATCCGGTTACTTTTTTATCCAGATCAAGTTCTGTTTCAATGATAACCGGTATAGTTTTTTGAACTTTAAAATCCCAATAGGGTGAATTTTTGTAGTTTTTATTTGAGAATAAGACATTTCCCTGCATGTCTCTTACAGTGAAGATTACATAGGAATCATCAGTGCCTGCACTTGCTGCTACTCTGTATGTGGAGCCGCCGAAAAAAGTGGTCTTAAATTCAGCTTTTTCTCGATCAAGGAACGCTGTATACACCTGCCCATCGGATACAAACTTTTCTTTTCCTTGTTTTCCCGTTAAGAAGGATTCACATGCTTTAACGATCTTTTCACAATCCTGAGCATAGCTGTCTGTACATAGCGCTGCAATCGAAAATAATAGTATGATGGAATTTTTCATATTTTATTGAATTATGCTTCCGCGTATCTCATTCACCTTCAATGTGATCTGGTTCATGATATCGGTATTAATTTTAACAGTCATTTTATGCTGTAAGACCGTTATCTTATTTTTTTCATCAGTCTTTGGCTTAACGTATTCATAGTTTATTGTAACCTTGTCGAAATAGAATTTCAAGTCTTTGAGATCACCAATCAGCCCATCATTTCCGCCCGACTTATTGTATTCTGTTAGTATGTCGATAATGGTGATTAACGTTTGCTGCTGCTCTCCAATACGCTCGACTATCTTTTCATTTCTTTTTTCTCTGTTAAGCTCGCACGCAAAATAAAGCGACTCGATCCATCCACCTGTCAGTATAAGCGATGATG
>Ga0315906_10006423_pt1 | contig 14538 bp, 25 predicted proteins | sample LakEriMetagenome_4_FD_203526 | JGI IMG/M metagenome (GOLD analysis project Ga0315906, IMG submission 203526) | Freshwater fungal communities from buoy surface, Lake Erie, Ohio, United States - Buoy 2 MA122 | ecosystem: Environmental > Aquatic > Freshwater > Lake > Lake biofilm | place: USA...
ACTTTCAAGATCATCGTAACTGATGTATAGTTTCAAACATTCGGCAATTTTAGTATCGCCATTACTCCAAATCTCTAATGGTTGTATGTTTCTCATATTATAATACTTCTTGATATTCGATTGTTGAACCTGCTCTCAGGGTTAATAATGCAGCAGTTGCACACCTAACACGAATGGTTACCGTTCCGTTTGCCGTTGGTCGAATCATTCCTTCACCAGTCACAATTCCATTGCTACTCATTGCAGCATTTGTTCCAGCGTCATAAGCAGTACCATTAAAAATAGTTATAGTAGTTGCAGCATTCGATACGATATAACGATAGGTATTGAATGTTGGTGAAGCTGGTCCTGTAATGCTAAATGTAGCAGTTGCAGTAGCAGTGAATGAGAATGTAGCACGCCACTTATATGTCTTGTTTGCAGTTACCGCAAAAGATAAATCGGTTACACTTTCGAAACCAGTTCCGACATTTGTAAATGCATTTGCCAGTATTGCCGTTTGCATTGCCACAATGGACAAGTCGGTTGCAAGTTGTGCAGCACTAATACTACTAACCGAATTATCTGCATTCACTCTCAAATATCGAATGGCGTTAGGATTGGTTAGAGTAGCAAGGTTAGTACCTACTGTTGTTAGTCCTATGTTGTTTTGCTTACCATTGAACGTAGACCAATCCGCACTACTTAAAGCACCACGATTTGACGCTGATGCCGTTGGTAAATTGAACGTGTGTGTACTGCCTGCGCTACTGATTGCAAAGTCAGTACCCGATGTACCTACTGCGAAATTTTGCGTGCTTTCAGTTAAGCCATTCAAAGAACTTAAACCGATTGCATAGGTAGTATGCACTTCACCTATCTTGCCATCTTCAGTGTAAAGAGTGACAGTCTTACCATTCGTGTTTTGAATATCGAATTCAATATGCACACGATCTGTTGCAGCTGTTGCTGTGGTCGGCACTGAAATAGTAAAGCTGTACAAATCAGGCACGTTGCCGTTTGTGATTTCTTCCATAATGGAAGTGGCAATTAGCGTGAACGTGCTGCCATTGTATGTGTAAAGCTTTGCAAGTATCTGCGCATGGTTAGCACCACCACCTGTTTCACTTAAATACACATCAATAGTCCATACACCTGCAGGTATGATTGTATGGTTAGGTGAGCCTACATCAGTAATGAAACGAGCAATAACGCCTGTAGTTGCACGTGTAAAGTTTGCTGCTGGTCCTGTGTTAGCAGCTGTGCCTAATTCATAGTAGGCATTACCGCCTATTGTACCCTGCGATACGTTACCATTAAAGTAGAAGATTTGACCACCACCACCACCTGTAGATGGAAAGGTTCGCAATGCTCCTGTACCATCTATATACTGATCATTTGTGCCATTAGCTGCAACTGCAAGTGTTCCTGATGTAGTTACAGGTGAACCGCTAACTGTAAACGCTGCATTGCTTGGCGCAGGCATGGTAAGCCCTACCGATGTGACTGTGCCACTACCAATAGAAGGCAGATTATCAAGATCATTGTAGTCATTCGAATATGCAACTGCACCAAGTTGTAGGTTTTGCCATTCGTTTGCAGCTGTATTGTAAATTAATGCGTCGTTATTTGCTACAGCACCAATCGACACATCTAATAAGTCATCTATTGCAAGACCACTAATTGCCAGCCATTGTGTGCCATCGTATTGAATTAAATCTTTCGCAGCGTTACCAGCTAACAAATCTTCCAACGTTGTCGGTATGGTTGGCAGATTTGACAAGTCATTGTAATCGCCTGTAGTGGCAACTGTTGCAAGTGTTGGCTTATTCAGTATTTGATAGTCACCTGTGGATGCATTCCAGTCAACTGGTGTTTGACGCAAACGATAACCTACCGCTTGTAATGTCCAATATGATGGGTTGCTAGGGTTAATACCATCATTGTTTGCAATGCATCTGTACACGCTACCGCTATACCATACTCTATCACCTACTTGATAAGGATTGCCCTGCGCTGTAGTGTGGTTAGCATTCCATTCGGTGCTAACATATTCACCACCACCACCCCCACCACCTGCTGCATCAATGGTTACACTTCCATCACCGTTATCGGTTATGGTTATGTTCGTGCCTTCTACTAAGTCCAGTATATTTTGAACTGCGTTATCTACGCCATTTGTGCGAAGTGTAATGCCATACCCGGTACCGCTACCACCACTTGATGCACCGCCTACTGTCCATACTGCAGGAATATCACACGCAGACCAATCCCAAGGCACTTCTAACTGAATAGTGAAAGCTACACCTGTTACTGTGTTCTTGTATTCTTCGATGAAAGGTTCAAACGTTGGATTGTTTACCAACTGCACATCGAAACCAAATAACTGCAATCCGTTACGCACTTCTGCTATCAAGTCCTGCCCTAAGCGCACGCAATCACTTATTACTTCACGCTGGTATTCTGCCTTGTATTCTTTATCACGTGGGATATCAGCAAACATGATCATAAAGCCAAACTGCATACCGCCCTGCACAGGTGTGATTGTGTCAGGTGTTACGTGCATGAATGGGTATTGATCATCTTGCAGCTGGTCAGCTAAATCGATTTGACCATGAGTGAATCGCTTAATCAAGAAATGCCCGGCAGCAAATGCTTCCAGGCGATTGATGAGAACGTTATAGCTGTAATTGTAGCTAGTCATTATCTATTGCGTTTTTTCATTTCCATTTTCTGCACATACACGTAATCGGCTAAATACGTTAAGTGCGTAAACACTTCATAACACCTGCGCTCAGTAACTGCATCGAACTTTGTGATATCTCTATCTGCCAAACTTTCGATGATATGAAACCAACCGTATACACCTAAGCCGTCTGGTGTTGCTGTTCCTGCATCTCCTTCACTATCTCCGTTATCTCCTTTGCCAAATAGACGAGGGAATCGTTGTATAGTTCCATTTCTAAAGTCGAAAAAAAAAGCAGCGTATTCAACACATGATCTAAGGTTAGTTCGCTTACTGCATCTTCATACTTGCGCTTATCTACATTCTTGTATGGCTCAATATCGTAATACTTGCCAAACTTTGCAACTATAGGGCGATACAATACACACATCATTTTGTGTGCAGCTTCAGCCATTATTTCGCCATCCTTGTAGATGTTGGTGCAGTATGTATCTAAGTCTACGTATTCACCAAATGACATGCTGCTCAAATCAGGGATAAAGCCTAATTCGTATGCACCCACTCGCACTGTGCGTTCAAATTCACCGCTACTTAATCTTACCGCAGCTTCAAACTGCTCAATGATTTCATCTATCACATGCACCTGAAGCAGTCTAATGCTCTCTGTGCTTTTGCCAGTGATCACACGCACACGCTCTACCTTATCGACTGCGTTTTGGTAGTCGATGTACTTGCCTAGCGTGATGCCTTTGGCGTTTGCTGCTATGCTGAAATTCAATTTCATGCTCTGTTGTATTGTAGTTTTTGCTTCCGTTTTGTTACAAGTCCGAATGCACCTGGATAATAACCTTATCACCACCTGCACCGGTTACTTCTTGTCTTTCTACATATCCACGCTTCTTACCTTTAGTCTTCAGTCGGAAAATGATTGCAGCTATTTCACCTTCTTCTATTGCTTCCATTAACTTAATTTCGGCACGATCTGTAGCTCGTTCATCTTCGATAAGTAAATCTTCAGTTAATTCAAACTCTTTGATATACTTATCTGCAGTGTGCCAATCGCATTTTAATCTACGGGCTATTTCGGATATGTAACCACCCGAACCTTGTATAGCCTTTTTAATCTCGGATTTTTGGAAATTGTAAGCCATTGTTTTAGAGTATTGATAGTTGTCTTTTACGCTTTTCAATAAACAAGTTATTGTAAAACATTGGTGATTTATATATCTTATTAATAAACTTTTCTGCTTCAGCGTGTGTTTCCTTTTGGTTGTACATAGTGCTTAAATACTGGAACAAAAATGGTATTTCATCAATAAGAAACTTTGCTATTGTTTGGCTGATTGTACCACCATACACTTTGAACTCTTTACATTTCAGATTTAGCTTGTATGTGTATTCAGGATCATACATGGTGTATTTTCTCTCTCTTTCCTTATATCGTCTTTTTGCTTTAGACACCATAGGCATTTGCCAACCACCACCACCAGCAACAAGATTCATAACGTGTTCAAGTTTTAAGAAGTCAGGATTGACATGCTGTGCTTCTGCTTCTAATACTTCTTTGCGTGTTGAATAGTGGCTTATAATTTCCTTAGTAAAATTTTCCCAACCATGCTTTTCAATCTTTTTACGTAGCAGTGTACCTGATCCTTTATATCCATCATTGAGATTGTCGGTGCTATGCACACCGATATACACGCTATTGTCAAGATTGCATGTTACTTTATATAGGTAGTTGTATTTCTTTTCCTTCATATGTTATTTATTTTCATACTGCGCAATGCATACCGCAATGCGCTGTTGTGCATCCGGGTATTCGCTTTGCGTTTTCGCATCACTCATGCAACGTGCGATGAATGCGTTCTTTTCTTCTTCGGGTGTGGGTGTTGGTAGTGGCATGTTATTATGGTTTATCTACTTTTCCTAATTGTCTGCGGAATTCTGTTATTAGATCACGTATACACGATGCGCATCCGCTTGGCTTCTCATGCTTCTTTGTAATCTTGCTGTACCAATAATAGAGCAAATTCAAATCTTCCTGTTCTATTTTGTTGGCTTTGCTCACTCGTTTAATGAATTCATCCAGCGCAGCTATTTCTTCTTCCTTCATGTCTTGGGCAAACCACTTTCGTGCTGGGCATGATGCAAAACGGAATTTAGTCTTTACATCCATAAAGCATCCGCACAGCCTTATCTTTTCTTTGTAGTAGGTTACATCATTTTCTTCAGGATTGACGTTGTTACCGACTATAGGTGTACCGCATGTACCAAATGTACCGTTGTAAAACTTACATTTTTTGCAGATATTCAATCTCTCTCGCTGAATTTGCGATGCTACGTTGAAGTTTAACATGTTCTCTTATTCGTTTTAATGCTCTATGTATTGATGTGCGCAGGTAGTTGTATGGTATACCTGTTTCAGCACTTAATTCTTTGTAGTCAAAATCGGGTTTTGAATATAGACGCAAAAGGATTGCATCAAATTCGTTTAAACGCCCAATGGCGTTATATAAATATTCACCATCTATGAATGCACCTATCCACGTTTCATCCTGTTTGCTATCATCAACCTGCTTTTCTACGTGCAGTTCGTAGTATTTGCGATACTTAATTGCGTAATCGCTACGTGCGCTGTGCCATGATAACCACAATGCCCTGTTTACATATGCTTCTACCTTTCCCCTGCACACTATATCTTCAATGTCTTCACGTGGTCTATCCATCAACCGGGCTAATACTTCATGTAGCAGATCACTTCCCTTCTGTTTATCGTGTGCAAGTCTAGTGGCTTTGTCCAGCCATGCGTTGTAATGTTTCCCTATGTGGCTACTTACGCAGTCGATTTGTTAAAATTTAAAAATAATCGTGTAAAAACTTGCACTACTAAAAAATTGGTGTACATTTGTACCCGTCAAAGATAAACAAAAACAAAGCAACATGAGCTATTTCACTTTTGAACACGACTGCAGCAATGCACCTATCACACTAACCATTGGCGTTTCTTATGAAGTGTCACATTCACGTGGCGATTACTGGACACCTGAAGAAACTGTTATCAGTTATTTAAAATACACATTGTTTTGCGCTGGCATTGACATGACCGAATGTATTCTAGATAGCAGAAATCAAAAGCTAATCAATGAAATTGACCATGCAGTTACTGAAGCTGCTTGGCAAGATCATTTTAATCAGTAAACAATTTAAATCTCAATAACATGAAAATCGAAGTAACACACACTGCGCCTGTTCACGTAGGCACAACCGAAATCACATTGCCACATTACTACATTGATGGTGAGCATGTAAAGTTCTACTGCTGCATGACTGAAAATCTGCAGCTTATTACAGTCTATCAAAGCAAGCATGCTTGCCAAATCGAAACCAAGCAGTACGATGATAAAGACGATGTAGCATTCCGTTTACAGCGTGACATGCGTGATAAGCTATACGAACCAATAGACGCTGCTGTGTTCATGCATAAGTTTAGCGAAGCGCATCGAGAAATCTTTTACGTAGCCAATCCACAATTAAAACCAATCGAATGAGAAAGCGACAGGAACTAAACCAACTAATTGCACGAACAGTGGGCAGTAAAGCTGCCCTACTTCGTGCGATGCAAAGGAGCAACACGCCCATAGTAAAAAAGACTCTGCATAACTGGTGCGATGATCCGGGCAGTATTAAGTTGCGTCAGCTGATTAATCTTAGCCGGGTGATGGAACTACCAGTGTGCGAAATAGTCGATTGTATAACCATTAAACATGAAGGTGATGAGTGATTACAAAACATATCTAAAATCTAATAAGAAGCTGCGCACTACTAAGCTACCTACACGCAGCGATATCTTGACCATTATGAAGAAATTCAATAAGGTTAGCTTTGCTGATCTGCGCAAAGAACTGCACGTGAGTAATACCAAATTGATGGAATGGTGCAAGTTGATATTTAGCACAGATGATAAGGAGAAAAGATGGCGTGAAATAGAGCAGAACCTAAATAACCTGGAATTCCATGAAAGCTTCAGTGATGATATGCAGAGTGAATACGATGTACATGATTATCGCACAGTGAATGGTGTGAATATGTATGTAGTGAAAAAGAAAGTAGTTAATGAGAATCGTATGTGCTACCTTGTAACGCTAAATAACAACCAGCATGTTATAGTTCGCTTTGATATTCCTGTAGAAAGAAGCAGCGTGCAATACTGCCCAATCACATTAGGTTGTGATTATCAGGTAAATTCGCTTGGTCAATGGGAGTATATGCAGCTAGAATCACATTTACCTGTGATAAACATACAAGCAGATGAAGATTACGTAGGTAAGTTTTGGTTAGCCATATCTAATACACTACAGCATGAAGCATGAAGAAAGCAAGATACAACAACGCTGCGTGGAATGGTTCCGCTATTCCTTCCCACGTGTGCTTATCGCTTCCTTCCCCAATGGTGTGTACATCGGTGGTACACCTGTGCAAAGAGCCAAACGCTGGAACCTATTGAAAGCTGAAGGTGCTATGCCCGGTATGCCCGATTTAATGATCTGCATGAGTAGTGGACCATACCATGCACTTTTCATTGAGATGAAAACCGAAAAGGGTAAATTATCCGACACACAAAAAATCGTTCACGCACAGCTTATAAATGCAGGTTACTGCGTAAAGGTGTGCAGGTCATTTGAAGAATTCACAATAACAATTAAAACATATTTAGAGAAATGAGCAATCAACTAGATTTATTTCATGGTATTACTGACACAAAGTTTCCGCAGTACCACATGGAGAATCCGCATATCTACGATGCGTTTAAAAATTACACATGGGAACTAATTAGAGCAGGTAGAAAGTACAGTGCATCAAAAGCTATTATTGAACGTATGCGATGGGATAGCTTGATACGTGGTAATGATGCCTATAAAATTAATAATAACTATGCACCATTGTATAGCCGTATGTTTGAGAATGAGCATCCAGCTTACAAAGATTTCTTTCGCAAGCGCAGAAGCAAATTTGACATAATAAGTTCAATAATCTAATTAAAGTAAAACAATGACAACTATCGGAGACAAAAACAAGACAAAAGAAAAGTATATGAATGCGCTGCTCTATGCATGCAATCAACGTGAATTTAGTTCTACTGATTTTAAACAAGCATTCAAAATCAATCATAATGTATTGACTGCTATGATTGAATTAGGCATAATTTATAAATTTAAGCCAGGTCAATATCGTTGGCAGTTATGGAGAGCCCCTTTAGCGACTGATGTGGAAGCGATACGTAAGAGAATTACTGCATACAATACTCTTAAAGAAAAACCATCTTTACAGCCAATCATCGAACCTATTAAAAAGTTTGAACAGACACAGCCAGCACCGCTACGTGAAGAACCTATCTGCGATAACAGCAATAGCAAAATCCTTTTGATAATGGCTGTTGGTGCAGCTATCGGATTCATGATTGCCACAATTATTTGGAAGTAGATATAGTTTGACTATATTTGCCATGCGTACCCTATGAAAACATTTTTAAATCCCATCACTACCGCATTGCCATAAGCTATTCAGCTGAGGGTACGCCTTTGTGTGTAGTGGTGGGTATTTACTTTTATGAAAGATCCAGCATTCCTTTTTTATTCATCGGATTTTTTAACTGGTACTATGCTCCTGAACATGGAGCAGAAAGGTAAATACATCACATTGCTTTGCCTGCAACATAACAAAGGCAAGCTAACCGAAAAAGATATGTTGAGCATATGTGGTTCATATGATGCTGATGTGTTTGCTAAATTCACCAAAGATGAAGAAGGTTATTTTTTTAATGAACGTTTAAGTATTGAGATTCAAAAGCGTAAGGCATATTCCGAAAGCCGAAGAAACAATAGAATTAAAAAAGATGTGTCGAACATATCTAAAACATATGTTTCACATATGGAAAATGAAAATGAAAATATAAATGAAAATATAAATAAAGATGAAATTGTAATTGAAGATGCAAATAAAAAAAAGACTACCCGGAAAAAGTTTGTGAAGCCTGATGAGAATGATGTGTACAACCTGATGGGCGAACTGAATGCGAAAGGTGGTAGCTTCCTTAGTGAAGATAAGTTGGTTACTTTCGCTCGCACTTTTATAGATCACTACGAAGCCAATGGCTGGATAGTAGGCAAGACACACATGAAAGACTGGCAAAGCACAGTCCGTAACTGGATGCGTAGAGAATGGGAAAAAATCAAAACCAATAAATCAAAAAACATAATTCAAAATGAAAGAGAAAAACGAGCTAGCGATCTCGAAGAATTCCGCAAGCAATACCGAAGTAGCGTTGCAGCAAATTTTAACATCGAAGACATCACCAGCACTGAGTGAGATTAGAAGACATAAAGGTGAACAAGCTGCGTTAAGTGTATTGATTGCAATGATGGATGAATGCCAGCAGTATTTTAACCTTCAGCAACCAATGACACCACAACAGTTGATGCTAACAGCTGAACTGATTATGGAAGAATACTACTACCTTCGAGTAGAAGAATTTAAAATTTGCTTCCGTATGGCGATGAAAGGTGAATTCGGACCAGTATACAACAGAATCGATGGGCAAGTATTCTTTGAATGGATAAGAAAGTTTTTTAGCAAACGTGATGCAGTAACTACACGCATGGTGAAGGATCAGCAAAGCAGCAATAATCTGTACGAAATGTTCCAACATCCGCAAGTGATGGAAGCAATGCAGCAGGCAGCAGATAAGTTGAGCATACGAGAGCAGGTTATTGATAACGTGAACAGACCAAAGCCAAATGAACTAGAGCAAATGCTATTGGATGAATATGATGCGCTGCAAAGTTGGGATAACGATATGCGCTTCCGGGTGTACAAAAACAAGCCGTATCAGTTCACAGAGTACAGGAAGGAACGCTACCGAGAATTGATAGAAAACCAAAACGAATACTAACATGAAAGAATACGATAAAGCAAAAGAGAATGAACTGCTGCGAAAATTATTTATCTTAGCAGCACGTAGAAGCATGCGCCCATCTATGCAAGAAAACCGAGATATGTGGGTTATCTTCCAACAGCTGGACATGCTAACTGAAAAAGATGAATACAAACTATGACCATTGGTGAATTGTGGGATAAGCTTGCGCAGTACCCTGATGAAACGGAAGTGTTTATTGGTTTCATCGAAGGACACAGCATCCAGCACATGGACTTTAAAATAGTTGAAACTGCCAGCTTTCAAGGAAACACCACAATATCACTGATGCACGAAGACATCGCAATAATTAATAATTAATACAATGAGTAACTACACAATGCAAGAAGGGCAGTTTACCCTTTTCAAGAACAACAAAACAACCAACAATGCACCTGAATACACAGGTGAAATCATGGTGAATGGTAAGAAGATGCGACTGGCTGCATGGGTTAAAGAAGGAAAGAATGGTAAGTTCTTTTCAGGCAAGATGAGTGAGCCACGTGAAGCGCAAACGCAAAACAGCAATAGCAATAATTCAAACGATCTACCCTTCTAATGAACCTGCCTATCCTACCCGAAGACAAAGCTAATCATGCCCTGTATGGTTTAGTGATTTATGCACTATCTGCATCTTTGTTCGCTCCACCATTTGCAATGTGCGCTGTGTTTGCCTGCGCAACTGCAAAAGAGATATACGATTCAGTGTGGAATGATAGACCATTCAGCAATGCAGACATGATAGCAACGCTTTGTGGTGGATTAGTGGGCATGTACATCGGGCTGTTTACATGATTGAATACCTGCCTAAACAAAAAGAAGCATTACGTGTGCTGGGTAACTCACACCCGGCACGTGTAGTGCTTTTTGGTGGCGCAGCAGGTGGATCTAAGTCATTCATCGGTTGCGCATGGCAGATAAGCCGTAGATTTAAATATCCAGGTACACGTGGGTTAATCGGTCGCAGCAAATTAGACACGCTAAAAAAGACCACGTTAAAGACTTTTTTTGAAGTGGCAGGTATGTTAGGGCTTGCACCTAATGAACACTACACGCTAAACAATCAAACTAACATCATTACCTTCAGTAACGGTAGTGAGATTATTCTAAAAGACTTGTTTGCCTATCCATCGGATGCAGAATTCCATGCATTAGGCGGGTTAGAATTAACAGATGCCTACGTAGACGAATCGGCACAGGTAAGCAAACGTGCAATAGACATACTACAGTCACGTATTCGATATAAGCTAAACCAATATGACCTTAAACCAAAGATGCTGCTCACATGCAATCCATCAAAAGGATGGTTGTACAACGAATTCTACGCACCATTTAAGGCGCAAAGCTTACCGCAACATCTTGCGTTCATACAATCATTGCCAAATGACAATCCGCATCTACCCGAATCGTACATTGAAACGCTGCGCATGCTGCCTGAAGTGGACAGAAGGCGTCTACTGGATGGAGATTGGGAGTATGATGAATCCATAGATAACCTTTACCAGTACGATGACCTTGTACGCTGCTTTCGTGATGAAGAAAGCAAAGGTGATAAGTACATCAGCGCAGATATTGCACGTTTAGGAAAGGATAGAACTGTCATATGCGTGTGGCATGGGCTGCATCTAATCGAAATACACGAACTGCGAAAGCAACCAATAACAACTGTAGTCACTACCATACGCCAACTATGCGATAGGCATAGCGTAAGATTAACCAACGTGATCTGTGACGAAGACGGTGTAGGTGGTGGTGTGGTAGATAGCTTAAAGTGCAGGGGCTTTCTTAATGGTGGTAGAGCAAAACAGCCGGATAAATTCATCAATCAAAAGGCTGAATGCTACTTCAAGCTGGCAGAACTGATAGAGCAGAACAAAGTAGTATTTAAAACAGCATCATTCCGGGATGTAATTGTGCAAGAACTGGACATGATCCGCAGGCGAACACCCGAAGCAGATGGAAAGCTTGCAGTAATCAGCAAAGAAGAAATAGCACGTATGCATGGTAAGTCACCTGACTACGCAGATGCCATAATGATGCGCATGTACTTCGAATTATTCCCGAACTACGGCAGCTATTCGTGGGCGTAGCGTACCCTTAAAGGTATAAACGCAGGTAGTTATTTCACTTTTGTACCCTTCATGGTATAAATCGGAATTGAAATTTTAACACTTTTTTACTTGCGTGTGTAAATTTTTACACTACATTTGCCCTATCAATTTAAAAACAACACACATGAAAACAGTATCCAAAATCCTTCGCTACATTTTAGCAGCCATCATTCTTTACGCAGTGCTTAGTTACTGCCAAGAGATAAACGATTGCCTAATGAAATACTAATCAATAACAATAGCAACATGAATTTTCACAAAGACAATTTAGAAGCCCTGCAGAAGTTCCAGCAGATGCTGAACGCAGAACCTGACCAGGCAGGTATCGAATCCACACCCGATAAGAAAGCACGCACGCTGGTCATTAGCCACGTTGAAACAACCTTAGATGAACTGTTCTTTGGACATTGGCGTACTGAAAACTTTAAGTGGGCAGTATTAGCTAACGAAGTACAGGCATCACTTGACCTTGTAGTAATCCATCCGATAAGTGGTTATGAGATTCGCAGGGTAGGTGCAGCTTCAGTTATCATTATGGTAGATCGTGTGCCTGATGGTGTGACTGGTACCGAACGCAATAGGTGGGCGTTGAATCCCGATAATAAGAAAGCGAACGCTATGGACCTTGCATTCGGTAAACTCAAAGCAGAATGCCTTAAAAACGCAGCGTTATCATTGGGCAAAGTATTCGGGCGTGACATCAACCGGGTAAATAAAGATACCTACAAGCCATTCAAGTTAAAGGGTGCATTAGGTAGGGGGCATGAACAGGATGTAGCGTATGTGCGTGAACTAATCCAGCAGGCAACCGACCTAACACAGCTGCACAAAATCTTTAAAGCTTGCAGTCCTGAAGTGTTAGCCGAAGTAGGCGATGAACTGAACGCCAAGAAGGAGCAGTATGGCATCAGCGAATAAATGTTAAAAATGATAGCAGGTGGTTACAGATTGTAACTATCTGCTATTTTTACCCCATCAATACAATAACAACATGAACAACACACTATTTAGGGCATCGCAGCTTGGTAAGCTAATGACCGATGCACGCACGAAATCAGGTTTATCCGAAACCACTAAAAGCGCATTGCTGGAAGTCTATGTGCAGCAGAAGTATAATCGCTACAAAGAGATTAGCAATAAGTACATCGAAAAAGGTATAGCCGTAGAGAATGATGCCATTGACATGTGGCGCAGGCATCGTGGTGAAATCGTATTTAAGAATGAAGAAATGTTTACTAATGACTTCATCAAAGGCACGCCCGATTTGCTTATCAAAGACGATGCAGGAGCAGTAATCAATGTGCCTGATATTAAAAGCAGCTGGGATATACATACCTTCATGGATGCGAAAGCTAGTGATATCAGCAAAGATTACTATTGGCAAGGGCAGGCGTACTGCTGGCTAACAGGCGCACCACGTGCTACCTTCTGCTTCGTACTAGTTAGCGCACCTATCGAAATGATTAACGATGAGAAGTATCGACTATCACGAAGACTGAACCTGATAGATCCGCAAGGTGATCCTGTATTCTTAAAGAAGGCAAAGAGCATCGAACGTAATATGATATATGATATGCCACGCTTTATGCGTGAATACCCGGATGCTAACCTTGAAACACCACAGGACGAATGGGCATTTGACATTCCCATCGCTGAACGCATCCACGAAAAGGTTGTGGAGTTTGATAGTGAAGCTATCGCAAAGCTTCAGGAGCGTGTGCCTATGTGGCGTGAATACCTTAATACTTTAGGACTATGAAAAAGCAAAGAGCAGTAGATTATTTTTTTAGTCAATTAACTGTGGTGCCAGTTATTGAAAAATATGAAATGAAAGGCATATTTATTTCCTTAGAAAACTATCATGATATTTTGGAAACAGCCGAAGCAATGGAGCGTGAGCAGATTAAAGCTGCATTACCATCGAAGGACGATGCTGTTAATGTTGGATTTAGAAAAGCTATAAATGCAGACTATAACCTTAGAAAGGTGTGTAAAGATTCAGACGACGATTTATATTATAGTGGTTGGATGGATTGTTACGATTGGCTAAACCAAACATACAAAGGAGGTGAGCAATGACAACAATACTTGGAATTATAGGATTTGTAGTGATATGGATAGCAGTTGCCAATTTCTTAAATAACTTAATCAAAAAGATAGGAGGTAAGCAATGAACGCACTCTGCACAATTATCATTTGGTGTGGGATGCATTACGCAACACCTGCATGGATGAAAAAGCAGATACCTGCATGGATGTGGTCACGCTATGAAATACACATTGTGCCATATGGCACTAAGCTATCCAGTATCGCAGATATCAATCCAAAGACTACCGCACTAATTGGTTTTAGTGCTGGTGGTTTGGATGTGCTGCGTAACTATTCCCAAGATTATGCACTTGTAGTTTTGCTTGATCCAACCACAAAGATTCATTATGCCAATACTGACTACGGTGATAACACATACATGTTTTATAATCAAGCCAACTGGGGCAGAACGAATCGAAGTATGATTGAAGTAGCCGACCAAATTAATGTAACAGGTGGCAGAGCAGAAAGCATTAACTTACCGCACAACAAAATACCAGCATATTTTTTTAGCATATTTCAATCCGATGACAACTGAACAACTTAAAGACCACGTGCGCAATAGCATGCAGCACTACTACAACAAAGAACAGGTTATAGAACTAATCAATAAACTAAAAGATGAAAGCAAAAGAAAAGGCATGGCAACTGTACTCGAACTATTTTGATATAGTCGAAGCTGGTGATCAGCATGGAGATTTAGC
>Ga0315906_10006428_pt1 | contig 14528 bp, 13 predicted proteins | sample LakEriMetagenome_4_FD_203526 | JGI IMG/M metagenome (GOLD analysis project Ga0315906, IMG submission 203526) | Freshwater fungal communities from buoy surface, Lake Erie, Ohio, United States - Buoy 2 MA122 | ecosystem: Environmental > Aquatic > Freshwater > Lake > Lake biofilm | place: USA...
GAAAGTAGTATAAAAAACGAAAATTCATTGAAAGAACCAACAATAATCGAAAACATATTATGTATATGTTATTATTATAAAGAAATAGATAGTATATTATTTCAAATTCTAAATAAAGAAGAAGAAATATCAATTATACATTACGTATTAATAATTTGGATAATAAGTTTAAAAAATATTACATCTTCTCTATTTAAAGAATTTTATGAAAAAAATATAAATAAATTTACAATAGAAGAATATGATTTTGAATTTAAATGTAAAAAACACAAAGAATTATTTAATCATAATTTAATCGCGTTTACTTTATTTAATTTTGATAATATAACCGAAAATAATCCTATAGATAATAATATTTTTTTAATATGGAGAAAATTGTTTAAAACATATAAAGAAACATATAAAGAAACAAAGTCAAATGGTAAATTTACTGATTTTTTTAATATGCTACCAATTGTATATATTGAGTTTTATGATATTGATAGAAGATTAACATTATATTTTAATGGTGAAATTATTTCTTATATTTTAAATATCATAAATACGAAAGATGATATAGAAGTAATAATAAACCATCTTAAACTTGGAAAATATAAAAAAATAAATGAAATAACAAATATAATCAAAGAATTAGAAGAGTTAAAAAAGTCGAAAATAAAAGAAGAAGAAGAAAAAAGTAAAGAAACAGAGAAATTATTATTAGAAGAATTAGAAAAAGAAGAAAAAGAAAAAATTACAGAAGCAGAGAAAAAAGGAAAAAAGGAAAAAAAGGATAAAGAGAATAATATTATAAGTAAAATAAGAAAGGAACTTTTTAAAGAAGATTATGACAAAAATATAATAAAATTTGATGATTTCGATAAAATAAGAAGTGAAAATATGTTTGCAACAAATAAGATATTTGGATTAATAATATTTAATTACCTGAAAGATTACTTGGTTTATTTTATAAGTATTTTTGAAGAAGAAAAAAAAGGTGGTATATTTATGTTACATGGAGGAGTATGTGTTCAATATTATTCAAATAAAAATTATAAAACATACGATTTGGATTATAAATTTATATCTGAATTTGATGAAAATTATATGAAAGATTTATTATCTGTGGATCTTATAAAATTTTTAAATAATAACATTGATGAAACTGGAATGGAAAATATTTTAAAAAGAAATTCAGAAAGTGAGTTAAATGTATACATAGAAAGTTTAAAAAAATGTACTGGTTTTGAGTTTATTTCAATAATCGAAAAAGATAGACCTATAATTAAATTATTATTAAATTTTAAAGATAGAGGACATGAAATGAAAATTCAATTGATTGACATAAAATATGAAAAATATGAAAAAGGTGATATCATTTATGATTCTGTTAAATATAATTATGATAAATCAAATATAACTATTCATATTTTAAACAAAGATTATATGATTACACAATTAGAATTATATATAAGTGATTATAATAAATTGAAAGAACTTTTACATAAAGATATCAAAAATGATATAGATGTTAATAGTTTGACAAAAGATGAAAAAGATATATTGAAGAAAGACTTCAAAACAGACAATATTCAGAAAGTTAAAAGTGAAGAATATGAATATGAGTTATATGAAAGTGTAATTAAATATGGAAAGAAATCTATTGAACAACTAAAAAAAATAACATTAAAAGATGGAAGAAAGTCATTAAGAAGAAAGTCAAAATCAATAAGAAGAAAGTCAAAAAGAAGAAAGTCAAAATCAATAAGAAGAAAGTCAATAAAAATAAAATCAATGAAGAAAAGAAAAAATAAAATATTTGAATAAAAGAAAATGGTAATAATTGATGAAAACTACAACATATGTAATATATCTAATTATGTAGATAAAGTTAAAGGATTAAGAACCGGTAGTTCTCCTACTGATGCATGGATAATAACGTTTAAACCGAATGTCTTTTATAAAAATATTAAAATAAAAAAAGGTTTCTTAAAGATATATTCGAATTTATCATTTTTTGATTATGATAAATACAGCGAATTTAATACAAAATATTTAGAAAAAGCAGTTCAAGGATTAACATACGAAACAAATGTGTATAAGTATATTATAACACCTCTCGTTGATTATAATATATGTCCTAATTTTATAAGAATGATTGGAAGTGGTACGTTATGTAAATATGATGATTTATTTAAAATCTTGAAAAATAATTATTATGGTAAAAGTGATAAAACTGTAAGTGTTGAAAAAATAAGAAAAAGATTAAATCGTTCTATAACAAATAATATTTTAAATTACGAACATGATAATATAAGTTTTGATGAAAGTGTAAAAGCATCAGTTGAAACTAAATATGATTTAGATGATTTAATATTTGATGTTAATTTAACAGAAACATATGAAAATACTATATCTTTTCATGAATTATTAAATAGTGATTATGTTCAGGAATTAAATATTTTTAATATTTTATTTCAAATATTTGCAGCGTGTTATTCAATGTCTTTATCTAAAATGGTTCATAATGATTTACACACTGGAAATATAATGATAAGACCATTAAAAACACCGAAAGTATTAACATATATAATAGAAGGAAATAAATATATATTAAAAGTTTATTATTTTGTTCATATTTATGATTTTGATAGAGCATATGTACAACAATTAGGAGATAATAAAGTATTAACTTTATATGACGTATATAGTCAAAATAATGAATACGTTGATAATAAAGATGTTTTAAAACTGTTATGCAGTGTATATAAATATACGCAAAATTTTATGTATCTTAAATGTCTGACCGATAATAAAAAACATTTTACACAATTGGTTGAACTATATGATTTAGATAAAAGATGTAATTTTCAATTAAAGAAATATAAGCCTGTCAAATCTTCATTTTTTTATAATTATAACGATACATTAACAATAATAAAATGTTTATCTGAATATTTACCAAAAATTGATGAAATTTATATTGATAAAGACGATTTTTTTGTATGTCAGCAAAGTTTTTTTAATGAGAAAGGAGAGTTAGATATTAAAGAAGTTCAGAATACAAGAATGAAATATGTTTCTATGTTTAAAAATAATAGAAAAAGAATTTTAAGATCTCGGTCGCGTTCGATTAAGAAAAACAAAATAAGTTCGAAAATAATATCACGTTCAAGAAAATTAAAATTATAATATTATTTCTATTAAAGGATTTCATTTTCTTCTTCTTTCTTTTAAAGTTTAGAAATAAAAATCTTTTCTCAAAGGATTTCATTTTCAAAGGATTTCATTTTCTTCTTCTTTCTTTTAAAGTTTAGAAATAAAAATCTTTTCTCAAAGGATTTCATTTTCAAAGGATTTCATTTACAAAGTTAAAGGATTTTCTTTTTCTTCTTTCTTTTAAAGTTTAGAAATAAAAATCTTTTCTCAAATACAAATTTAATTTTAAAATTATTTCATTTACAAAGTTAAAGGATTTTCTTTTTCTTCTTTCTTTTAAAGTTTAGAAATAAAAATCTTTTCTCAAATACAAATTTAATTTTAAAATTATTTCATTAATAAAGTTAAAGGATGTTTAAAATTCTTTTCTATTTTCTGGTTCAATATATTTTAATCCTACGTATTCAAATATATCTTTTTCTGTTTTTAATCCTTTTACTTCTGGTGTAAATTTATGTTCATTTAAACTTAAACCTAAAGATAAACAATGATTTCTAAAAGAAATATTGAATTCTTTTGGTCCTGTAAAATATAATTTCATATATGGATATTCTTCTTCTGTATTTCTTATTAAATCAATTCGTCTGAATTTTTTATTCGGTAATGAACATATTCCTAATAATTTTTTTTCACCTCTTGCTAATGTAAATTTTATATATTCTAATTTTATCAAGTTATCAATATATTCGTTAAATTCTTTTAAATTCATATTTAACATAATGTCTATATCTCCACTATCTTTTTCTTTTCTTCTAAAACTTCCTACAATTTCACCTTTATCTTTAAGATTTAATATTTTTTGATGTTCTAACATTTCTTTTCTTGGAATACGTTCTAATAAATCTTCATAACAATTGAGACCAATTTTCTGTGCTTCTGTAAGAATTGATGGATTTTCTTTAACTTTAATTCTAAGATTTTCAATATTTGTTATATTATGAATTTCAATCAATTCTTTTGCTTTTTTTGGACCTACGCCATATATTTTTAATAATACATCATTTTTTTCTGTTTCTTTATTTCCATAAATTATAATTTCTTTTAACTTTTGTTTAATACTTTTTCCGACGCCATCTATATTTTCAATTTGTTGAAACGAAATAATTGGTTCAGTAATGTTATTTATATTATTAATTACTTTTTCATATGCTCTTATTTTAAAGAATTCACCTTCTACTTTCGCATTATTTTTAAGAATCGTTAGAGAATCAATAATATTTTTTTTATTATCCATTTGTAAATAATATTTAATATTTTAAATATCTTCTACGCGAAGGAGAACCACCTGGAGGTCTTTTTGGTGAAGAACGTGGAGAACCTCCTGGTGGTGGTTTTTTACCATCGCTTCTTTTTCTTAAAACGCGTTTACATGCTGGGTGTTTTTTACCAACTTGCTTATAAGAAACAGCGATGGCTTGCGAACGTGTTTTATAACGACCTGTTTTATATTCATTCATATTAATTGCAATTTTCTTTTGTAAATATTTTTTACATTTACTTTTACTTCTTTTTCTTTTTCCATCTAAAGATTTTCGATATGTCAACATTTTTTATTTAAAGAAAGAAAATTAAAAATGATTTAAAGAAACAATTCCTTTAAATAAGAAATAATGTCTATTGAAACAGCCGTAAATCACTTGGTATATCCAAAAATGGAGAATATACCTGTTTCTACTAAAACTTTTATTGTTATGACAAATCTTATTCTTGATTTACGTAAACTTTATGATAACTTACCTATCACTGAATATAATTTTATCCCAAAGAAAAGGGGAAGAAAGAAAAAGGTTATTGATTCTGATGCAAATTCTTCTGTACCAGAAGGTTCTATTGTTACGATGAAATACGAGAACAAATGTAAAGGTATTGATTTGAAACCAAAGAAATCACATAAGAAGAAAAAGAGTAAATGGTTCAGAAATTCATTTACCGTTGTTATGATATTAGATGATAAACCTATAAATTTCAAGATTTGTCAAAATGGTGTACTTCAAATAACTGGTTGTAAAATTGATTTACATGCCGAAGGTTGCGTTAAACATATATGGAAAAATATTTTACACGAGGAAGGCAATATTTTTAATTTTTCAAGAGGTACATCTCTTGAGGCTATTTTTATTCCTGCCATGAGAAATATTGATTTCAACTTGGGTTTCTGTATTGACCGTGAAAAACTCGCTAAATATATGACTACCCAAACCGAATTTCATTCATTATTAGAAACATCATTCGGCTATACAGGGGTGAACATCAAGATCCCATTGGGTCGCAGTATAACAGATTTAGTTTTGAAGAAAATAAAATATGTCGAAGATGATTACATTGAATCAACCTTAACTTACGGTGATTATTTAAAGATGCTTCCTGAGAAGGAAAGAAACAAGAAACTTAACAAATTTAGGTATACTACATTTCTCGTCTTCCAAAGTGGTAAGATTATTTGTAGTAGTATTTCAGAAGACTACGCCTCCGATGCCTACGATTATTTTATAAGAATCATAAAAACATGCAAGCATATTATTGAGGAAAAACTTGATATTTAAGCATGATTTTGTGGTTGCTTTTAAAAATATAAATATTTGAACTGTATTTATATTTAATGGAAATCTAAATAACTTAAATTATTTAAGTTATTTAGATTTAAAGAAATGGATTCTATTATAAAAATGGATGAAACTAAAATAACTAAGTACACTTATGTGGATGAAAATTTTGAGAATATAGATTATTTTATTGGTTCTCAAATAGCAATGCTTTTCGGATATAAAAATACAACACAAGTCATACAAAAAACAGTATCAATTGAAAATAAAGTATCTTTTAAAGATTATATTGGTATAAAAGAACCTAAAATATATGCTAGTCAAATATTAATAAATAAACAAGGTGTTAATGAACTTTTAAAAACAAATAAAAAAAATCTTACTGATGAAATAATTAATATTTTAATAAATTTAGGTATTAATGTTTTAAATGATAATGATAATGATAATGATATTGATATTGATATTGATATTGATATTGATAATGATATTGATAATGAACTTAAAAATGAATTAACTATGTATTCTTATATTAGTAATCATTTTTGTTTTGAGTATTTTGTAGGTTATGAAATAACTTCGCATTTAGGATATCAAAATCCATCAAAAACTATAAAAGATAATGTATCTAAATCCAATCAAATAGAATTTAGATATTATCCTGGTATAAAAAAACCTGAATTAGATCCAAGAACTATATTAATAACAAGAGATGGTGCTATTGAAATTTTATTAAAAACTCGCAAAAAAATTACACCAGATGTTTTTCATTTATTTAAAGAATTTGGTATAAGTACCACAAACAAAAAATGTTTAACGAAAGAACAACAAACTTTATCTGCAATAACAAATGTGTTTAAAACCGAGAAAATCGAAGACCAATTTAAGGTAAATAGATATTATTTAGATATGTATTTTCCAGATTATAAAATAATAATAGAATGCGACGAAAATGGACATCGAGATAGAAAACCAGGAGATGAAAGAGAAAGAATGGATATTGTAAATAAAATATTAGATATAGACGATTCATATTGGATAAGATTTAATCCGGATGAATACGATTTTGATTTATCAAAAGTTATTGGTAAGGTTTATAGAAAAATAGACGAATTAAAACAAGAAACTAAATCGGAAAATATCCTAGAGAATACAAATCAGATATCTTCTAAATGGTTAAAAGAATATGAAATAAAATTAAAAGAAGAAATTAAAAAAGAAGAAGAAGAGAAATATTTAAAATTATTAGAAGAAGAGAAAAAGAAAGAACCAAAAGAACCAAAAGAACCAAAAGGAGAAGAACCAAAATGGAAGTTGCAAATTGAACCAATAACGGGTAAATTCACAGCACCACCAAAAGAATATTTAATCGAAAAACTTAAGACACATAATATATCAGATATAGCAAAAAGTTATGGTATATCAACAAATCCGATATCTAAATGGTTAAAACAATATGAAATAAATATAAAAGATTTTCATAATTACGATGCTCCACCGAAAGAAGAATTGATAGAACAATGTCGAGATAAAACACAAACAGAAGTAGCATTACATTATTCAGTTTCAAATCATATAATACGAAAATGGATAACAAATTATGGTTTAGATTTTAAAGAATTAAAATCCGATACAAAAATCATACATAAAGAAGAATTGATAAAATTAAAAGGTGAATTTTCCGAAGAAGAAATAGCCGAAAAGTTGAATATGACGATAATAAATTCACAAAAATTGATGAAAACGCATAATATAGATAAAATACCAAGTAAAGAAGAACTTGAAAAAATGTTAAATACGAAAAACAAGGAAGATATAGCAAAACATTATAATTCTTGTAGGACTACTCTAAGAAAATGGATAAAATCATATGGACTAGAACATATAAGATATCAAATCACTACCAACGTAAAGATAAAAGCAATAAAAAACGGCGAGACAAAAACATATTCAAGTATAAAAGAATTATGTAAAGACATACATATAAGTAAAAGAACATTATACAAATTTGTGGATACAGGAAATGAATATAATGATTATTTATTTCACTATGTTAAAGAAGAATGAATATTTTATTTTGACTTAAAATAAAATATTATTTATAATAAATGTTAAGTGATGTTGTTTTACGTAAACTTAGTTTACTAAATGGTTTTTCTAAATGAAACTTCAATAGTACAAATTTATAAAAAAACTGAAAGGCATACTAGATATTTTTTCGAATATATAAATATTCTCTATACTTCCTAAATTTAATAATAAAAGTCTTTTTTTCTGAACAAGTCTGTTCCATGCAGATTTTTTTATAAATATTCTTTTTATTATATAATCTTCAAAATTATCTGTCACATTTTTTATAATAGAAGAGAATTCATCATAATGTTGATTTTCAAAGGCACGTCTGTTGTCTTCACGTAATTCACGTCTTTCATCGTCATTTAAATCGTCAGATGACGATGACGATGACGAGTCATCTTCATATTTATTTTCAAGTTCCCATTCATATTTTTCCCATAACCCTAATAACGAATCTCGATGATCCAGATTAAATTTACCATTAATTGCATAAACAATTTCATCATCATCATAAATAATAACATCGTTTTCAGATGTATTCACAACATCGTTTTTTAAAAAAAAATCTCTATCATAATAACTAATATTCAAATTACCTATATTTTTTACAGGTGGTAGTTCTGCATAATTATAATTACTTATTTGATATTTTTTAATTAAATCCCATGTTGGATCCGGATGGTAGTAAATAGGTTTTGCATAATTACTTATTTCATATTTTTTAATTAAATCCCATATATTAGGTGATGATTTCGGAGAACCTTTTAATTTATTTTTTTTAGATTTAGGCGATGATTTCGGATAACCTTTTAATTTATTTTTTTTAGATTTAGGCGATGATTTCGGAGAACCTTTTGACATTTTATTTATTATTATTTTTTTTATTTTTTATTATTTTAATTTTAAAATTATTCATTTACAAAGTTAAAGGATTTCCTTTTTCTTTCTTTTAAAGTTTAGAAATAAAAATCATTTCTCTAATACAAATTTAATTTTAAAATTATTCATTTACAAAGTTAAAGGATTTTCTTCTTTCTTTTAAAGTTTAGAAATAAAAATCATTTCTCTAATACAAATTTAATTCTTAAAGTTTAGAAATAAAAATCATTTCTCTAATACAAATTTAATTTTAAAGTTTAGAAATAAAAATCATTTCTCTAATACACATTTACAAAGTTAAAGGATTTTCTTTTCTTCCTTCTTTTGTAAAATTATTCATTTACAAAGTTAAAGGATTTTCCTTTCTTTTAAAGTTTATAAATAAAAATCATTTATCTGATACAAATTTAATTTTAAAATTTACTTTCTAACAGATTTGTAGAAACCCAATAATATTACAGCGACGACAAAAATAGATGTAGGATATACTGAATTCTGTACATTATTTTGAATAGTTTTTGCTTTAGTTTCATCTTCTCCAGAAACTAAATCAGTTGATATAGCAAAATCTAAAGAACTTGATACTAAAACAATAGAACTAATAATTAAACCTAAATATAATACAAATTGAATAATACTTAAAATGTTATTTCCATCTTTAAGAGCTGAAAAACTTCTAATGCTTAATAAATTATTAAAAGTTGTATCAATCAAAAGAGGATCTAGAAAAATAAGAGAATAATATAGTAGAACTACAATAAATATAGTTAATACAAGATTACGAATATCTTTTTTAGCATCATTTACTGTTTGCTTAAAGTTAGGATCATTTTGAGAAGTATATATGAGTTTAATATAACCACCTACAAGCATCAATAAACAGTAAATAATTACTATGAGTAATAAATCTTTAAATCCAATTCTTACCATAGAACCTACAGAATTAGCGGATTTAAATTCATCAATATATTTTTGACCAAAATTTTTTATCGATTCCATTTTTTATTTAGAGCAATAAAAAAAAAAATTATTATTTAAACAAAAAATAATTAAAAAATAAATATATTATAATGCCGAAAAGAAGGTATTTTTCTGAATCAGAGTCGGAAGAAGAAAAAATTATTCCTTCTAAAAAAAAGAAAACTATAATTCAAAGACCTCGTATAAAATTTGAAGAATTACCTTCAATAAAATCTTTAGACGATTTAATAAAAATTGCTGAAACAAATAAATGGTATAAAAATATAAATAATGTTATGTTATGGGGTGTTTTACCCTATTTAAAAGAATTACAGTCAATGATCGGAATGAAATCAGTAAAAGAATCTATTTTCTTTCAAGTTATTTATTATCTTCAAGGATTACATTTAAGAAATATAGATGGTGATTATCTTCATACAATTATAACTGGTAAAGCAGGTACAGGAAAAACAACTGTATCAAAAATAATTGGTCATATATATCAACATATGGGTATTCTTTCTTCTTCTTCAAATAAATTTAAAGTTGTATCAAGAGAAGATTTCATTGGTGAATTCTTAGGAAGTACAGCAGTAAAGACAAAAAAATTATTAACATCATGTTTAGGTGGATGTATATTTGTAGATGAATTATATTCATTAGGTCCAGGTCAAAAAGATAGAGATTCATATTCAAAAGAAGCGATTGATACGATTAATTTATTTCTTTCAGAACATAAAAATGATTTTTGTTTTATAGGGGCTGGATATAAAGATGATATAGAAAAATGTTTTTTCTCTGTTAATCAAGGATTAAAAAGAAGATTTCAATGGTATCATAATATTGAAGATTATCAACATGAAGATTTAGTTGATATATTTTTAAAAATGGTTAAAGATATACATTGGAATATTAACATTGAAAAGAAAATTTTAGTTGAAATTTTTAATAAAAACAAAGATTTATTAATTAATGGTGGTGGTTCATGTGAAAATTTATTATCTAAAATTAAAGTATGTCATTCTATTCGTGTTTTTGGTAAAGAACCTGAATATAAATTTGTTATAGTAAAAGAAGATGTTGTTGATGCATTTTTATTATTGAAAAAGTTTGATATGAACAAACAGCCTAAAATAACATATGATTATTTTACTTAATTGTATTTAAATAAAAGAATTATATAAATATATAATGGAAGGAGATGCCGAAATACAATTTATTAGTAATTCATTTTATTGTGAAGTAAGAGGTTTTATTAGTGATATTAATTATAACAACATGTTTGATGAACTATTGGATGATATAAAAAATGATTTAATATTAGAAACAAAAAGAGTATATAATATTATAAATGAAATTCAAAATGATACAATTAATATGTCATTTTTTCTTGATCATGTAAAAGAAGTTAGCGGAATTAAAATTGATATTGAAATATATTATACAAAATATATACACAATGATACAGAACATATAAAACTCGGATTTAATGTATATTTAAGAGATACACCAAATATATCGATGCAGTGTTTAACTTTTTATGTATCAAACGTAAAAAATTTAACAAATCATATTTATAATCTTTTATTTTATGTTTATGTGTTTGTAAATAATTTTAGTTTTGATAGTTTATTTAATAATTTTTATCATAAAGATGATATTATTATTCTAAAAGAAATGAGGTCAAGAACATTACGTTTATTCGGTAATTTAGACAATTTAGATTGTTGTGTGTGTTTAGAAAAATCGACAACTTTAACAGAATGTAATCATATATTATGTAATAGGTGTTTTTCTAAATTAGTTCCAAAAATTTGTCCTTTATGTAGAACAATATTAGAAAACGATATTGACGACGAAGGATACCCAGTTCATTTTGTTGTTGGATAATATATATTATTATTTCCAACTTTGTTTATATGTTTTTTAGTTAATCTATGTTTTGATAGACTCGAATATGCTATTGTTTCTTCACAACAACATTTAACTTTTCTACCGAGTCTTTCTTTTTCATTTAATTTAAATTGAGCTACTTTTTCTTCGTTTTTATTTAAATTATTTTTACAATATATATTTTCATGATTGTATAAAAAATTTTCTATGAATTTTTTACAATAATTACAAAATCCACTTTGAACATTTTGATTAGATGGTTCAACGTTATTCGAAACTGCCATTAAAAAATTATTATCTAAATAAATTGTAAAATCAATTGCATTAGGTAAATGTTCAATTATATCTAAATTATTTTTTGCTACTATTATATTAGTCTTCATTTTATTATCTTTAAATAATTTTATATTCTTTTCAATATAAAATTAAATATTTAAAATCCTAAATCAACATCTTCAACCAAAAACTTTATAAAATTATCTTGTGCTTCCTTTATATCTTCAGTAATACCCGCATCCTTTCTTGCTTGCATATACTTTTCATAATAACTTTCATTAAATGTTGGATGCTTTTCATCCATTTCAGTTATTATATTTCTCGTCTTGATTATTATTTCTTTTACTTCTGCCATCTTCTTTTGATGTTCAAGATATGTGAATACCAATTGTGCTTTCTTTACTCTTTGTGTTATATATTCATCATATGGATCAACTTCTTCTCTTTTTGATTCTTCAATCAAATTCTTTTCTCTTTGTTGAATTTCACGTATCTCTTTCAATTCTTCTTCTTTCTTATCTTTAATTGAATGTGAAATATTTTTAGCCATATCCTTCTTTATATCAACTTCTGATACGTCTGCTGAATATTCAGATGATTCTGTCAATGGAAATGGTCTACCAACATATGTATGATATATTTTATGATAAGAATCAACATTTCTTATCAAATATTCTGCTCTTTGTGATGCTTCTAATTCACTTTGATATGAACCTCTTATCTTTGCATATCCATATACACCATTATCATTTGGGGATGAACCTTTTGCTGGTATAAAAGAAAATAAACCATAATTTTGCATATTAACAGGCGGGTCAGCAAATGTGCGATCTACCTTAGGAAATCTATCTACAAATGATGTAATATTCAATTCTTTCATCGCTTCTGATGTTTCTTCATTTGTTAGAGGAGGAATGCTTTGTTCAGGTCTCCATTTATTCTCAATATCTCTATCTTCTGGTGTAGTTAAACTTGATTCTTTTGACATTATTATACTAAAAATAATACATCTTTAAATAAATAAATAAATTATTTAGCCATTAATTTTAATTGTTCTATTTGAGCGTTAGATAATATAGGATTTCTTTTCGTATTTGAAATTAACTTCTTTTGTCCTTTACCTTGTTTTTCATATATTAAATATTGTTTTCTTGTTATTTCATGTATTTTCATAATGTTTCCTCTTAATTTTTCAAATAAAATAATTGTATCGTTTTCAGGTGGTAATTCTCCGAAACATTGAATACCTTTCCAAATATAACCTTTATTATTAGGCATAGTTTTTAAGTTTTCTTTAATATAATCAGGTATAGTATCACAATTAAAGAAAAAACGTTCAGTTTCTTTTTGTAAACCAAAAGAAGAAATACCATCATGTTTACGAAAAGTTTTATATTCTAAATCTAAATTTTTCTTATCTTCTATTTTTTGTTCGTTCTTTATTTTATTTTTCTTATCTGATATATATTGTTTATTTTGAGCAATAACATTATTTTTTGATAAATTGTCGTTCAATGTTAAATCATATAATCCGTTTGTCACATCTTCTAATTTCTTTTCTAAATCAATTAATTTAGATTCATCTTCTTTGATTTTATTGTTCAACTTATCAATTTGTTTTTTATAAAACTCAACATTATCTTGTATATTTCTTAAACGTTTTATAGTTTCATTGTTCTTATTAATTAAATTAGTCGTTTCTTTTATTTTTAATCTAATATTATTCTTTTCATTTATTCTAATTTGTTCCATTCCAATATATATATTAATATTTTTTTTTTAAATAAATGTATTCAAAAAAAGATTTTTTATTCTAAAAATTAAAATTGATTTTTGTATTTAAAATATAAATATATTTGTACAGAATGTCATCAATAAAAGTAGAAGATTATTCAAGTAAATCTATTGTTGTATATGGAGAAACAAAAATATATAAAGAAAAATTAAAGGAGTTAGGAGGTAAATATAATGGTAATTTATCCGTAGGACCTGGCTGGGTTTTTAGTAATAAAAAGAAAGAAGAAATAATAGAATGGCAAAAATCTTTACAATCTAATGTTCAACAATTTCAAAGTCTTGTTGTTGATATTGAAAAATTAAAAGAAGAAAATGAAAAATTAAAAGAAGAAAATAAAAAATTATTGGAAGAAAATCAAGATTTAATAGAATTACTTGATAACGATAAATAAATTTAATTTAATTTTAAATCAACTGATTTAAAATTAAAACTTGCCTCCACTGAGAATCGAACTCAGGCTTGCAGTTCACTAGATTGTTTTTTTACAAGACTGCTGTTATACCACTTAACTATAGAGGCTCATATATAAATATATATGTCTTTAAATCAATAAACAAATATTTTTTATTATCTTCAATATAATGAAATATAATATCTACGTGCTTTTCTGTTATATTAATAATTACATGAGATATATATAATTTTTTTAATTCTACTATTTCTGATGGTAATTTAGTATGTAATGAATTAGATTTTATGATAATTTAGTTAATTAATATTAATTACAGCCAAATTTTTAAGAATAGGACACATGTAATTAAACTATGATTACACAGTCCAATTCTTATTTTCGTGTTATTTACCTTAAAGGTAACTAAACACTCAATTCTTTTGTAATACCGACTTTCACGGTTTCCCTATCTTCTCTATAGGTTGTATTTGTTGATCTACAATACGCTTTAAGT
>Ga0315906_10006430_pt1 | contig 14526 bp, 5 predicted proteins | sample LakEriMetagenome_4_FD_203526 | JGI IMG/M metagenome (GOLD analysis project Ga0315906, IMG submission 203526) | Freshwater fungal communities from buoy surface, Lake Erie, Ohio, United States - Buoy 2 MA122 | ecosystem: Environmental > Aquatic > Freshwater > Lake > Lake biofilm | place: USA: Lake...
CGTCAACATCTTCCGCGCGTCGAGGTCTCGTCGTCTGCATCGCGTCGAGCCCTGAGCTCGGGTGGACGAATCTTCCCGTGAAGCCTCTCATGGTGCCGCTCTTTCAGGAAGTCGTGCGCATGGGCCTCGAGATCTCGCGTGGAGGAGACAGCGTGCTCGTCGGAGAGCCGCTGCGAGCTTCCGAGGGACTCTTCCGGCTCGAGCGCATCGACCGCACCGCTGCGGCGATCGAGACCGGTGCGTCGGGCGTGTCGCGCGACATCGTTCCCGTCGCCGGTATCTGGCGTTCCGATACCGACGCGATGGTTGCTGCGAACGTGCGGACCGAATCGATCGCGACCACGCCCTCGTCGAGCGAGGCGGTGCGTGCGGCGTTCGCTCGTCTCGGCGGTGTACGCATCGCGCGGCAGTCGACGGAGGCCGCGGGCGTGACGACGACGCAGCCGCATGCCTCGGGCTGGTCCTTCGCGCTGCTCGTGGTCGCGCTCGCGGCGCTTCTTCTCGAAGGTGTTCTGAGCAGGATCTTCTCGCACGCGTCGATGATGCGCGCGGGTGGACGCGACGGAGGCATTGTCGCGGTTGGTCGCGTGCGTAGGCCGGGTGGAGCGCGCGCGCAGCTGCGCGAAGCCGCCGGGAGCGCGCAGGAGCGCGTCGGCGCGGGAGGCTCCGCATGAGCGGTTCGATCCCGGCACACCGTGCGGCGCGACCGGCGCTCAAGCGATCGTGGCGAGGCTTCGATGCGTCTGCTGGAGCGTCGATCAGTGCATCCATCGCGGCACTCGGAATCCCGATGCCCGCGATGGCAAGTGTCGGCGATGCGGTGAACGGTGGCCATGGTCGCGTCGGGACGCTGATCGAAGGACTCGTGCGGGTGTTCGTTGGCGAGGTTCCACGCGATGTCGAGGCGGTCCGGCTCGTCTTCGAGCGACCGCTGCCCGCGTGGGGTTGGTTCCTTTCGGTGATGGGTGCCCTCGCGGTGGGTTGGTGGAGCTATCGCCGACTGACCGGTGGTTCGCGCACGTCGTCGCGCGTGTGGCGTGGTTCGCTCGCGGTGGTGCGAGCGGCCGTGCTTGTGCTCGTCGCACTGCTTGTCGCAGGACCGAGCCTGCGGTTCGAGCGCACGCGCACGGAGCGCGACCGGCTGATCGTGCTCGTTGATCGCAGCATGTCGATGTCGATCAAGGATGCGCCTGGAGGAGTCGCGCGCGACGATCAGGCGGCCGCTGTGCTTGGAAGTGCGGAGCCGGCGCTCGCGCGGATCGCGCGCACGAAGGACATCGAGTACGTCGGTTTCGCAGGCGGAGTCTTCACGCTGCAGCGCGATGCGTCGAACTCGGCGCGTCCGTCGAGCGGCGACGCGACCGATACGATCTCCGTCGAGCGACCGGTGCTGGGCGCTTCGTCCGGCGAACGCACGGATCTCGACATCGCGTTGCGTCAGGCGCTTTCTCGAGCCGCGGGTCGACCGGTGAGCGGCGTGCTGCTGCTTTCCGATGGTCGTTCTGCGTCGCCGGTGTCGGCGGATGCTCTCGAGGCGTTCGAACGCGATTCGATTCCGGTGCATGCGGTGGCGCTTGGTTCGGCGACGCGGCTGGGCGATGCCGCGATCGTCGGTGTCGCCGTGCCGGGTCGTGCATTCGTGCGTGATCGTGTTCCGGTCGAGGTGCGCGTCGATCGCGGAGGAGTTTCCGGCGAGGTCGCGGTGCGGCTGGTCGATGCGTCGACCGGTGCCGAGATTGCGCGAAAGGCGGTGCCGGAATCCGGAGAGGGCGATGCCGCCGGCGAGACGACCGTGGTTCTCGATGGAGCGAGCGATGACGCCGGGCCGCGCGCGTGGCGCGTGGAGATCGTCTGCGAGCGACCTGACCTCGTGCGCGAGAACGACCAGAGCGAGATGGCGGTCGAGTTCATCGATCGCCCGCTGCGTGTTCTCTACATCGAGGGTGCGTCGCGATGGGAGTACCGCTATCTCAAGAACCTCCTCATGCGCGAGAAGGACATCGAGAGCTCGATCATGCTCCTCTCGGCCGACCGCGACTTCGCGCAGGAGGGAAACATGCCCATTTCGCGCCTGCCGCGCACGCGCGAGGAGTTCTCGAAGTACGACCTCTTCGTGATCGGCGATGTGCCGAGCGGGTTCTTCTCGCCGGACCAGCTCGCCATCCTGCGCAGCGAAGTCGCGGACCGCGGAGCGGGTCTCCTGTGGATCGGCGGCGATCGCAGCACGCCTTCGTCGTGGGAGTCAACTCCACTGGCGGATCTGATGCCGTTCAAGCCTCCGTTCGCGCTCGACGCGCGCACCGGTGCGAGCGCGCTTGGTCCGACCACCGCGGCGGCGAGGCTCGGCGTGTTGCGACTGTCGGATGAGGATGACGGATGGCCCGACGCGTTCGTGGATCCCGCGATCCGATGGTCGAAGCTCCGGTACGTGCAGTCGGTGCCGCGTGCGCGCGTGAAGCCGACGGCAGAGGTGCTCGCGATGGCGGAAGGTTCCGGACCCATCGGCGAGGAACCGACGCCAGCGGTGATGCGAATGCGCTTCGGCGCCGGCGACATCGTGTATGTCGCAACCGACGAGATCTGGCGATGGCGCTACGGTCAGGGCGAGCGGCTTCCCGAGCGTTTCTGGGTCCCGATCGTGCGGTTGCTCGCGCGCGAGTCGATCGCGCAGGGAGAGGCGCGCGCTCGTTTGTCGGTGGCGCCGGGACGCATCGCGCCAGGTGAAAGCACCGTTGTCTCGCTGCGGATCGTCGACGAGGAGTCCGCGGCGAAGGCGCCTGCGGTCGTCCCTGTCGAGGTGCGTGACGCGGATGGGAATCCCGTCGCCCGCATCGAGCTGACGCGCGAGGAGGGCGATGCGAGCGCCTTCTTCGTTCCCGAGCGGACCGGTCGGTTCACCGCGATCGCGGAGGATCCGGCGTTTGGTCGCGTCGAGGCGCCGTTTGAAGTGGTGCGGGACGACGACGAGCTTCGCCGGGGCGACGCGGATCACGCGGCGCTGGCCGAGATCGCGCGGCGGACCGGCGGGCGGATGCTCGATGTCGATTCGGTGCGCGGTCTGGCGGAGATTCTGCCGCTGCGTGCGCGCGAGATGGATGAGAGCACCGAACGCACGATCTGGGATACGTGGCCTGCGCTCGTGCTGTTGCTCGGACTGCTCGCGATCGAATGGTCGGGAAGGAGGTTGCTGCGGCTGGTCTGATCGGGGTCGCGGGATTCTCAGCGGAGTCCCGCCCGATGCGAAGACGACGGAGCGAACGCGATGGACGAGACCACCGACAACCCCATGAACGAACAGGTGTCGCCGCGGCGAGCCTCCGGTCTCGCACGGATCTCGCGCGATGTGCTGCGCATCGCGCGCCGCATGCGCGGCATGCGCGTGGCCGGTGCATCGTCGAGCGTGCTCTCGCTCGCGCTTTTCACCGTTGCGTGCTGTGCGGCGCTCGATGCACTGGTTCGGTTTCCATGGCCGCTGCGCGTCCTGATGCTTGGTGTCGTGGTGGGTGTGGTTGCGATGAAGGTGCGGTCGAGGCTCCTGCCGGCGCTGCGTTTCCGACCGACGCCGGTCGAGGTCGCGCTGCGCATCGAGCGCATGCGGCCGGAACTCTCGGGGCGCCTCGCTTCCGCGGTCGAGTTCGATCTCTCCGGCATGGCGGAGCGAAGCGCTCTTGCCGCGCGATCGCTTGCGGATGCGGGCGAGCGCGCATCCGGCGCGGATCTCGCACGGGTTGTGCGCTATGGTCCGACCGCGAGACGGATCGCCGTGCTTCTCTTGCTCGTCGCGGGTGCCGTTTCGTTCTCGGTGTATCGACCGGACGAGGCGTCGATCGCGCTGCACAGGATCATCACGCCGTGGAGCGACGTTTCCTGGCCTGCGCGGACGGCCATCGCGTCGCTCGTCGAGGACGGTTCGGTAGCGGCACGAGGTCGACCGTTCGCGCTTCGCGCGCGGCTCGAGCGCGGAGACGCGACAACCGAGCGCGTGAAGGCGTCGTACAGATCGCTGCGTGTTGCGTCGGATGCGACGACGGACGCGGGTGAGCCGAGTTCGGCCGCGCGCATGGAGGCCGGTGCATGGACCGATGTCGTGCTCTCGCTCCAGCCCGGCGGAGACTTCGAGCGTCTGATCGATGCGGCGGGTGATGCGATCGAGGTTCGGTTCTCTACGAGTGACGCTGCGACCGAGACGATCCGCGTGCAGCTCGTGGATCCGCCCGCCGTCGCGACAGCCATGCTTCTCGCCGAACCTCCGGCGTACGCGCGCAGCATGATTGCCGAGCGCCGTGAGCAGCTTGGTGACGGAACCGATGCGCGATCGGTCGTGCAGGATCCGATTCTCGCGGGGAGCAACGTACGGCTCGAGGTGCGGCTCACTCGTGCGGTTCCGTTCGGCGATGGTCGTTCGTCGATGCGTGCGATCGGGACGCGGGATGACGCCACTGGCGCCGATGCCGATGCGATCGTGGGAGCGTCGGGTCAGAGCGAGGTGCCCGTCGCTTCCGATGTCGCGGGACGTCGTGGCCATGCGGGTGGGTTCAACATCGAGGTTGATCCGACGGATACGACGCTGCTGACGATTCGAGGGCGCGCGGATCATGCGACGAGGATCGAACTTGATCTCGTCGATGAGAACGGGATCGCGCAGGAGGACGAGGTCGCGTTCGCGTTCGAGGTCATTCCCGATCGCGAGCCGACGGCTGCGATGGTCGAGCCTATGCAGGACGAGTCCGTGCTTCCGGATGCGCGGGTGACGGTCCGGGCAGAGTCGCGCGACGACCTTGCGCTTCAATCGGCCGGCATCGAGATCGCGACTCGGATTGGGCAGGGCGGGGCGGAGAGCCTCGCGCTCGAGGAACGTGCGGCAGAGTTCGCGGATGAACCGAGGTCGCGCGAGCAGGAGTTCGTCAAGGAGGCCGAGACCGAGCGCACGCTTGATCTCGCACGACTGTCGGTCAAGCCTGGCGATTCGGTGGTACTACGTGCATTCGCGGAGGACTTTCTCGATCGTGCCGTGCGTGAACCCAGCGCTTCGGAAGGAGGAAACGAAGCGGCTGCGACGGATGCACTGCCATCCGATGGTCGACGGATTCGCAGTGCGGCACGCGTGCTGCGGATCGTCGGAGACGACGAGTTTGAGCGGCAGATCCGATCAACGCTTGCGGGTGTGCGTCGTGATGCGATGCGTATCGACGAGAGGCAGGCTCGCGCCCGCGACCAGCTCGAGCGTACGGGTGCCGAACCGTCGACGCGCGACGCGCAGGGTTCGGTTACCGAGGGCATCTCGCGGGCGGCCGAGTCGGTGCGGGAGACGATGCAGCGCCTCGAGCGGAACGGACGCGATGAGGGTGTGCTCGGCGAGCTCGCAGAGCAGGCACGCGATCTTCTCGACGAGGCGGAGGCGCGTAGCTCCGAGGCGAGCACCAAGCTTGAGAAGTCGGCGGACGCTGCGTCGGCGGGCGATCAGCCCGCGCGGGATCGGAGCGCTGCTGAGGCTGCAGAGGCCCAGGAGGCGGTGCGGGCCGAGCTCGAGGATCTCGTCTCGTTGCTCGATCGCGACGAGGATGCGTGGGTCGCGCGCAAGAGGCTCGACGAACTTGCCGGCAAGGTCAAGCAACTGACGCGCGAGACTGAACAGGCAGCGGCTCGTTCAGGAGGCGAGTCGCGTGAGGAACTGTCGACCGAGTCGCGAGCTGAGCTCGACGCGCTCGCGGAGCGGCAGCAGCAGGCTTCGTCGGAGTCGGAGCAGGTGGCGCAGGAACTCCGTGAGCGTGCGAAGACGCTTGCCGAGGCCGATCCGCAGCAGTCGAAGGCGCTCGAGGAAGCGGCGAAGGCGATCGAGGAAGGTCGTGTTCGCGAGGAGTTGTCCGAGGCGTCCGAGAGTGCGCAGCAGAACCGTCTGGAGCAGTCGAAGCAGTCGCAGCAGCGAGCGTCTCAGGCGTTGTCGCGTGCGAGCGAGGCCTTGTCGCAGGATCGAAAGGTGAAGGCTGAGGAACTCGCACGCGAACTCGAGTCGCTCGTGGACTCGATTCAGAGACTCCTCACGGAGGCGGAGGCATTCGAGGTCGAGTTGCGCGAGGTACCGGTGGATGCGGACCAGGCTGCGGACGCGGTACGCGATGGTCTCGCGCGTTCGGTCGGCATGCTTTCGCAGAACGCGCGGGGAACCGCGGCTGATGCCCGCGCGACGAGTCGTGAGGCGGCGCGCGTGGCGCGGTTCCTCGACGATGCAGCCGGTGCCCTCGCGGCGGTCTCGGGTGAACTTCGTGCGGAGCCATTTGACGCCAACGATGCCGGATCCTCAATGGACGCGGCACTGAAGGCGCTTCAGGATGCGCTGACCGCGGCGGAGGAGGCGCAGGAGCGTGCCGAGGAGCGTGCCGAGGAGGAGAAGCGCGAGGAACTGGTGGCGAAGTATCGAGACTTCCTCGAGCGCGAGGCAGCGATCCGCGGTTCGGTCGAGAAGATCGCACCTGCTGACGGAGCCGCGCTTGGTCGGCGCGAGATTGTTGAAAGCCGCAGGCTCGGGACGGTTCAGGAGGAACTTCGAACCGCGATCGATGCTCTTCGCAAAGAGGACGCCGATGTCGGCGACTCCGACGCGCTGATGGAGATGCACGATGTGGTGGATGCAGCACTCGCCGAGGCGCGATCCGGACTTTCCGGAGGGAAACCAGGAGAGGCGATGCCTCGGATCGATGAGGCGCTCGAGTCGCTTGCGTGGATCGTGTCGGCTCTCGAGGACGCGGCGCCGGACGATGGCGATCGATTCGAGGAAGCTCAGGACCAGGGTGGTGGCGCGGGCGGCGGCGGCGGCGGCGCACAGGGAGCGATTCCGCCTGTTGCGGAGATCAAGATCCTACGATCGATGCAGGAGTCGCTCATGAAGCGGACGCGACGGTTCTCCGAGTCGGCAGCGACTCTCGACCCTGTTGCGCGCGCTCAACAGCTCGCGGAGATCGCGGCACGACAACAGCGAATTGTCGAGTTGGGAACGAGGATCGCGGAGAAACTGGGGGCATCGACGAGCGGCGAGGCGCCGGCTCCCTCGGTCCAGCCGGCCGATCTTGGCGGGGCCGAAAAGGATGGCGGTGGCGAGAGAGGCCCGCAGGATCCTGGCACAGGTGTGGTGCCGCAGAGCGATTCGCGCCTGGATTCGGCACCCGGATCCGAGTCTGACCGAAGAAGGGATCGTCCATGATGCTTACATCGACTCATCTTTCCCCCGTTGGACCGATCACAGCGCTCGTGGTCCTCGCGTGCGGTGCTGGGTTGACGCGCCCGACGTCGATGTCGATTGCGTCGACAAGGGAGGTTGTGGTCGCCGTCGAGGGCACGCAGGCTTCCGGGGCGGCGCCTCAATCCGCTCCAAACTCAGACCCGCCCAGCGCGCCAACGGAGGGATCGACTCGTCAGGCAGCTGAGTCTTCCACACAGGACTCGTCCCGCGTGCCGAAGTCGCTTGATGAACTCCTCGATGTTCCCGTCACCGGAGATGCCGCAGGCGCTGGAAGTGCCGAGGATGCGGCGAGGCGAGAGCAGGAGAAGCGGCTTGAGCGCTCGCTCGATGAGGCGAGCATGCAAGACCTCGTCCGAAAGGCGATCGATGGGATGAAGACCGCGTCGGCACGGCTTGGTGAGCAGAACGATCCCGGGCTTGGTACCCAGCGTGTCCAGGAAGAGGTCGTGAAGACGCTCCAACGGCTCCTCGACGAGGCTGAGAAGCAGCAGCGGCAGTCCTCTTCGTCATCCTCCTCGAGTAGTTCCAGCTCGCGATCATCCGGAAAGCAGAGCAAGGACGGCAAGTCTGGCGATCCGAAGGAACGCAATGGACAGCAGCGTCAGTCTGGGCAGCAGCGTTCGCAGGGATCCAAGAAGGAGTCGACTCGTGGTTCTGGCGACTCTGAAACCGAGCCAGGGATGAGGGACAGCGACGCCGTCGCTGAGGCCGGTGAACTTTCCGAGACGCGGGTCGAGTGGGGACAGCTTCCTGAGCGCGTGCGTGAACTCGTGCTCCAGGGTCGGCGCGACCGAGTCTCAACGCTGTACGAGCGTCTCACGCGGGAGTACTACCGTCGCCTTGCAGAGGAGGCGAGCAAATGACCACGACGACGAACTTGGCGTTGAGTGGCCTTCGTCCATCCCGCCTCCTCATTGCCTTCATCGCAACTTGGATGAGTGCCACCGGGTGGGCTGCGAGTACGGGTGAACTCACACCCGTATCGACGACGGCGTACGTGGCGGCGAATCTCCACTCGAGTGCAATGACCAGATCGTCTCCGCTGACCGAGACTCTTCAAGCAGATGCCGCGGGGCCAAGGGACAAGACGAAGGCCACGTCTACCGAGAAGACCACGCAGACGACCAAGGAGCCGTCGCGCACGGGAGATCGGACGTCGCCTGATGGCGGAGCTGAGAACGCACCGCTTGCGGAGGAGATCACGCCGGAACTGGATCAGGCGATCCAAAGGGGCTTTGAACACCTCCGACGGATCCAGAAGGCCGAGGGCTCTTTCGGCCAGGGTCGCTTCGGCGATCACGCTGGCATCACGAGTCTCTGCGCCATCGCCCTGATGGCGGACGGCAATGTGCCGGGTCGTGGCGAGTTCGGCGATTGCGTTCAGAAGGCGCTCGACTTCGTTCTCAGGCATTCGAGCGAGACTGGTCTCATCGTCTCGGACGACATGCATGGTCCCATGTATGGACATGGATTCGCGACGCTCTTCCTCGGTGAGATCTACGGGATGAATCAGGAGGATGACCGGGTCCGCGACGCGCTCGTCCGCGCCGTGCAGCTCATCGTGAGCAGCCAGAACGACGAGGGTGGTTGGCGTTACAACCCGGTGCCTGCGGATGCCGACGTTTCGGTCACCATCTGCGAGATCATGGCGCTTCGCAGCGCGCGCAACGCTGGCATCAAGGTTCCGAAGTCGACGATCGATGATGCCATTCGATACGTGCGCTCTTGCCAGAACGACGACGGTGGGTTTCGATACATGAAGGATGTCGGTGGATCGCTTTGGCCGAGAACCGCGGCCGGTGTTGCGAGTCTCTTCTATGCTGGCGTCTACGAGGACGAATCGATCGATCGTGGACTTGACTATCTCGCGCGCAACGCTTTCCCGCGCGGCCCTGGCGCCATGGGGGGCGGGTTCGCGCAGGCGCACTATTTCTACGGGCACTACTACGCGGTCCAGGCGATGTACCTCGCGGGTGGCGAGCGCTGGAAGGCCTGGTGGCCGGCGATCCGCGAGGAACTCCTCGCAAAGCAGAACGCGGACGGCTCGTGGACCGACCAGCAGGTTGGCGATGCATATGGAACGGCGATGGCTCTGATCGTCCTTCAGATGCCGAAGCGCTATCTCCCGATCTTCCAGCGATAGGCCCCCCTCATGCCAGACCCTCTGCAGCCAGCTTCGTGGGAATCTCCGCGCACGATGTGGATGGCCGATTTCGTTCGCTGGCATTACGGAACGCGACGTTCTCCGCAGGTTCTGCGTCAAGAGAGATGTTGCGCGTCCCGGTTCATGCTTGTCGTCGGTACATCCGTCATGGCGTCGCTCTCCGGGGGATCCGTGCTTGCCCAGGATCGTGTCGTTCTCCAGCAGGGACCAGCAGAGATGCTCCGCGGTGCTGATACGAACACGAACCAGACGATCGGTGCGACATCGCAATCCTCTCCTTCCGAGATCGGCGGCAGCATTCCGACCGTCAGCCTGCTTCTCGCCGATGGGTCCTGGCGTGTCGGTCGAATCGAGTCCCTCGATGCCGACGGCTGGAGACTTGCGGTTCGATCGAGCGCTGGAGTCACTTCTCAGAGCATCCCGAGCGACGATGCAATCGCGTTCGTCGTGCGACGCAGTGCCCTCCGACCCGCCCTCGGCTCCGATGCCGAGTCGAGAACTTGTGCAGAGGGATCCCTGCTTCAGGTTGCTCCGCTCTCTCTTGGTGTGATCGATACGAACGACGGTCAGAGACTGCCTGGAACGTTCCGCATCGCCAACGGAAGTGCCGTCTGGGATCACCGATGGATCGGAACGATCCCCGTGTCCCTCGATCGTGTCGCATCGCTTCGCATGATCGCCGATCGCCGTGCGCCCGGATCGGCCGAAGCCGACACCATCCTGCTGCTGAATGGCGACATCGTCCGCGGCTTTATCGATTCGATCACCGAGAAACTCGAGGTATCGCCGCTCGATCCTATGGGTGGCGCGACCGCCGATGGTGAGGCCGATTCGGCGAAGCGCAACGAGCAGGGCGTCGAGGAACCTGCTCCAGAGAAGAGTTCTCAGGGTTCGTCGGTACGCGATGAAGCACGTCGCGATGACAGCGACGGCGATCGGGATATACAGCACCGGGATATCTCGATGGAGCGGGTCGCAGCGTTCACGCTCGCCGACATGCCCGTGGATCCGAGATCCGGGATCGACATCTGGACCGCCGATGGCTCCATCGTTGGCGCCGAGAATCTCGCCTTCAGTGCGCCGATGGGTTGGAGCTTCACGCTCGGCACCGACTGGCTGCGCAGGATTCGGACGCAGCCAACCTCCGACAATCAGGCCGCCGATCCCCTCGCGGGAGTACTTGATCGCGACCGTTTTCTTCCACTCGCTGTCTGTCGCGCGGGCGTGGCGAGCACCGCCACCGACCTTGGCTATCGCTATCGATCCGATCGACCCGCGCGTCTTCGTGATTCGTCCCGCTTCCTCCTCGGTTGTACCGAGATCGAGATTGATGGCCCCTCCTCGATCTCGTTTGAGATTCCGGATCGATTTCGCGTCGCAGAGACGGTACTCACCGGCTTGGTTTCGATCGCCGAGCCCTGTCCAACCGACGTACGCGTCGAGATCGTCGTCTCCTTCGGCGGAACGACAAGCGATCGCATCGTGCTCGATGGCACCCGCCGTTGCCAACCCTTCACCCTCCGCTCTCGCGGGGATGCGAAGTCCGGTGTCACCATCTCCGTCGGCGACGGCGGTAACGGCGTTGCCGGCGACAGGATTGTGCTCGAGCGCACGGCGTTGATCGCTCCACGCTAGGGTCGATCCTCTCGACCACGCGCGGATGGAACCCGCGTGCTCCCACCTCCGAATCCTGCGTGCGCCGATCCGCCAGCGTCCCGCCGGCCTCCATCCGCCGGACACATCGAAGTCGTGCGTGAATCGCAGGATCCACCCGTCGTGGAACTCGACGCGCAGCGCCCCATCGCGACACGTGACATGACGCATCGCGCCGGGCGGCAGGCTTCCGCCGTATCGATCCGTCTGCCACCGGCGTCGTGCGGTCGACTGCACGACGAGCAGCGGGTCGCATCGTGCGAGGAAGGGCACGATCGCCTCACGCCAGCTTCCGTGATGTGGAAGTTCGACCACATCGGAGCGCGGCATCGGACCGCCGGCGGAACCCTCGGCCAAGAGGCGCACCGCGGGGACGGTTTCGATGTCGCCCGTCAGGAGGAGCGAACCCACTCTTGGTGTTGCGACCTCTTCGACGGACCCACGCGCGTCGCCGATGGTCGAGGGAGCGACAGGAGCATGCGTGGTGTCGATCCGCAGCACGATCGATGCATCGTTGTCACGGGTCGACCTGAATCCGCGCGGTGGCCAGAGCACATCGCCGATTGCATCGCCGAAGTCGACTCGGTCCCCCATCGCGACCGTCTCGATGCACGTTCCCTGGTCGCGCGCGGCCTCGAGCAGTTCGGCGACGGGTGCCGATCGCGCGGCCGCATCGAGCAGCGAGTCATGCACGATGAGCCGCTTGATACGCGCGAAACGGATCAGATCGACCGCTCCGCTGTAGTGGTCGAGATCGGGATGGCTCACGATGAGTGCGTCGATGCACCCTCCACGGCCGAGCGCCCAGGGAAGCGCCCCGCGGCTCGCGACTCCACCCGTCGAACTCGATCCGACATCGAACACCACGCTCCGTTCCCCGATCTCGAGGAGGTGCGCCGATCCATCTCCGATCGCAAGCGTCACGAGCGCCATTCGCGGAGGAGCGGTTTCTCCACGTGCCAGATCGACAGCGGGATGGATGCACGTCGCGGTCGCGATGAAGGCGATCACTCCAAAGGCCCGCACGGTTCGGCGGTGGTCGGTCAGGGACACGATCGCCGAAGCACCGAGCGCGAGGCACAGCGTGATTCGCAGCGCCGCTCCGGTGCTCGACCATCCTGCGATCGTCCACGCTCCTCCGGAGATCGACAACGCGGCGTCCACGAGGCCGATCTGCAGCTCGACGAGAAGCCGCAGGACCGGACCGATTGGTTCGGCACACGCCGGGAAGACCGCGCCGATCACTGCCTTCGGGTACGCGACGACGAGCGTCGCCGCCGAGATCGGGCTGCAGACGAGGCTCAGCACGAGCGCGAGCGGCTGGATGCTCCCGAAATGCGCGAGTGCGATCGGCGCACTCGCCACGAACGCGGCGATGCCGGCGGCAACGGTACGACCGACGACCTCGCCCGACAGACCGAGCCATGCATGGCGCGTGCTCGTCGCGTCATCGCGTGGAATCCAGCCGAGCCACACGCTCCGAATCCGCGAGGAGAGGTGTCGCAGGCCGATCACGCACGCGAAGCTCAGCTGAAATCCAGCATTGGAGGCGACCGATGGCTCGTCGACGACCATGCATGCCGCTGCGAGGGCGAGGATCGCATCGCCGTTCCAGTCTCGCCGCAGCAGCACGCCGATCGCGCCGACGATCGCCATCAACGCCGAACGGGACGCGCTCGGTGCCGGAGCCATCAGGACGAGCGCGAGGATCGCCGTGATCGCGACGCACGCTGCCGCCCATCGGTCGCTCCGGAACACGATGCGCGCCACGAAGGCGACCATCCATCCGAGGACGGCGAGGTTGAAACCAGAGATGGCGAGAATGTGCGCGAGCCCGACGGCGCGAAAACCGTTCTCGATCGCCGCGTATCCCGCCTCGGAGTCTCCGAGCACAAGCGCGACGAGCATCGCGCCGACTCCATCGCCGGGTCGGCCCGCCTGCTTGGTTTCGTCGGAATCGATCCCCGCGAGAAGTCCGGTTCGCAAGGCACTTCGAATTCGGTCGCGAAGTCGAAGCATGAAGTCCGAGACCGGTCTCTGCGGAACGTATCCCTCGACGAATCCGCAGAGCTCCGACGATTCGACGGACAGGAATCCAACGACACCGCTTCGCGCCGCAAGCGATCGAGGATCTCGGTCGCCCGGGTTGCCGACATCGCGCGGTGTCGAGAGAACGCCGAGAACACGCACTCGGTCCGCGACCGTCCACGGCGGCGGTGCGCCAGCGACGAAGACGGCGATACGGGACGCAACTCGCGAACCGTCATCGTCAGCTCCATCGACCGACGTGCGCACGCCATCACCACCGACGAACACCACATCCCGGAGCACAGCACGCCAGCGGATTTCCTTGTCGAAGTGTCTCGCGAGGATGTCGGTAGCGAATCCGTGCGGTGCGAAGCCCTCGTCGACCGTTCCTTCGAGCGCTGTGATCGCCGGAGCGGATGCCGCATGGCCGCCAAACTTGATTGACGGAGGCACGAGTTCCACACGATCGCGTTCCCTCGCGGCCTGCTGCAGCCTCATCGCGACACCGAGCCCACCGGACGCGAGCAGGGTGAGCGCGACCACGATCGATAGCCGCGCGCTGATCATCCTCGACGTACTTCTGTTGGCGTGATTCTCATTCCGCCACGCGAGCGCCGAGAGAGTGGCAGCGCCGACTGCGAAGACGAGCGCCAGGAGCGAGACCGTCGGCGCGAGGTCCGCGCCGAGCGCTCCCCTTGCGACATCCACAAGATCCGTCGATTCCAGAATGACAGCGCCGAGCCAAAGCGATGCGACGCAACCAATGAGAATTCGTGGAGGTGAAGCGCGTGGAAACGCATCCGCGAGATCGGCGTTGGTCCGCTCGGGTGCTTCCGGAGCTCGTGGGTCACGGTCGAGATCCGTCCCGCCACTTGCCGGAGCATCCATGTCACGACCGACGCAGTCACCTGCGCGGCAATGCGAGGTGTCCACGGGATCGCTCCGAGATGTTGTCGTCTTTTCCCTCAATCCCCTGCTCCCAACGGCACGCCGCGCGGGCTTCGGTTCCGTCTTTGCACTCGGTGTGCCGCGGGGAACCTAGCAACGGGAAATCACCAATCCCTGAAACCGGAATTTCTTCCATGCAGAAACTCGCGCTCGCTTGTGCGAGCACGCCTCGTCAACGTCTGGTCATGAATCTCGAGAAGCTTGTCAGCTTCTGATCAGCGGCCGTGCGACTTCTCGCGCAGCGCCTCGAGCACGCCATGCGCGCGCCCGAAGTCGATCGACTCGGCCGCGAGACCGATTCCATCCTCGATCGAGGCAGCGAGTCCAGCCACGTACAACGCTGCCGCCGCATTCACGAGCACCATCGCGCGTCGCGCGCCGCGTTCCTCGCCGGAGAGGACGTTCGTGAAGAGGCTCGCCGCTTCCTCGAGCGATCCCGGCGCGAGTGCCGCCGGATCAGCGCGTTCGAGGCCAAGCGCGCGCGGATCGATCGTCA
>Ga0315906_10006431_pt1 | contig 14525 bp, 9 predicted proteins | sample LakEriMetagenome_4_FD_203526 | JGI IMG/M metagenome (GOLD analysis project Ga0315906, IMG submission 203526) | Freshwater fungal communities from buoy surface, Lake Erie, Ohio, United States - Buoy 2 MA122 | ecosystem: Environmental > Aquatic > Freshwater > Lake > Lake biofilm | place: USA: Lake...
GCAAAACACCACACCGCTTCCGCAATGTCGGCAAGCAGGATGCCATTCTGGTCAGCGCGAATACGCCGGCCACTTTCTAATTCACGAGAAACGAGAACGTTCCATGTCTAAAAAACTCACCCGCGCTGAGTGGGAAGCCAAAGCTGCAGCCCTCACCATCCGAACCCAGGCATTCATTGACGGTGCCTATGTCGATGCCGCTTCCGGTAAAACCTTCGGCTGTGTCAGCCCGATGGACGGCCAGTGCCGCGCACAGATTGCTGAATGCGAAGCCGAGGACATCAACCGCGCGGTCAGCGCTTCCCGTCGCGCCTTCGAGGCCGGTGTGTGGTCGGAAACGTCCCCGGTACACCGCAAGAAAACCCTGCAGAAGTTCGCACTGCTTCTGGAAAAACATGCCGAAGAGTTGGCGTTGCTGGAATCCATTGATATGGGCAAGCCGGTCGCCGACGCGCTGGCTATCGACGTTGCTGCCAGCGTTCGTTGTCTGACTTGGACCGCTGAGGCGATCGACAAGGTGTACGGCGAAATCGCCCCGACACCGCAGCATGAGTTGGGTTTGATTACCCGCGAGCCGCTCGGCGTCGTCGGCGCCATCGTGCCTTGGAACTTTCCCTTGCTGATGGCCAGCTGGAAATTCGCTCCGGCCTTGGCCATGGGCAATTCGGTCATTCTCAAGCCTTCGGAAAAGTCGCCGCTATCGGCTATCCGTATTGCCGAACTCGCCATCGAGGCCGGAATACCGCCGGGCGTATTCAACGTCCTGCCGGGCTTCGGCAAAGGTGCCGGCGAGCCGCTGGCACTGCATATGGATGTCGATGGACTGGTGTTCACCGGGTCGACCGGCGTCGGCAAGCATCTGCTGCAGTGCGCCGGTCAATCCAATATGAAGCGTGCCTATATGGAATGCGGCGGCAAGAGCCCGAATGTGGTGTTTGCCGACGCTCCGGATCTGCAGGCGGCTGCAGAAGCCGCCGCCATCGGTATTTTCTTCAATCAGGGCGAAGTCTGCACGGCGGCATCGCGTCTGTTGGTCGAGCGCTCGATCAAGGACGATTTCGTCAAGATGGTGGTCGAAGCCGGCAAGCAGCTTTATCCGAAACATCCGTTCGAGCCCGGCGCGCCGATGGGCGCCATCGTCGATGAAGGCCAGATGCAGCGCGTGTTGTCCTACATTGAAAAAGGCAAGGCCGAGGGCGCCCGTCTGGCCCTGGGCGGCGAACGTGTGATGACTGAAACCGGCGGCTATTACGTCGCGCCGACGGTATTCGATGATGTCGCGCATGAGATGACGATTTCGAAAGAAGAAATCTTCGGGCCGGTGTTGTCGGTCATCGCCTTCGATGATGAAAAAGAAGCCATCCGCATCGCCAACGATACCGATTTCGGTCTGGCTGCCGGCGTCTGGACGTCCAATCTCAGCCGTGGCCATCGCGTGGCCAAGAAACTGCGTGCCGGCAGTGTCTGGGTCAATTACTGGGACGGCGGTGACATGACCGCACCCTTCGGCGGCTTCAAACAGTCCGGCAATGGCCGCGACAAATCCCTGCATGCCTTCGAGAAATACACCGAACTCAAGGCCACCTGGATCAATCTGAAATCCTGATGGGCGCGCCAGTAAAATTGCTGATTCACGGGGCTTCCGGACGGATGGGGCAGGCATTGATCCGCCTGGCGCAGGCCAATCCTTTGCTGAAGGTGGTGGCCATGACCGGGCGAAGTAGTTTTCCAGCTCTGGACGAAGTACCCGAATTCGATGTTGCCGTCGATTTCAGTTCACCGGAAGGCTTCGATGCGGTTCTTGCGCTGTGCTTGCAGCGCGGCAAGCCCTTGGTCAGCGGTACCACTGGCCTCAGTCCGGCCCAATTCCAATCCCTGAAACAGGCCGGCGAACGCATTCCTGCGCTCTGGGCGTCCAATTATTCATTGGGCGTGGCGGTATTGAACCGGCTGGTCGCACAAGCCGGGCAATGGCTCAAACATTGGCAACTCGACATTTTGGAAAGCCATCACATCCACAAGAAAGACGCCCCATCCGGGACGGCGTTGAGCTTGGGCGAAACCGCCCAAGCCGCGACTGGAACCGAACCGGTCTATCACTCCCTGCGTTGCGGCGATGTTGTCGGCGAGCACACGGTGCAGTTCACCGGGCAGGGTGAACGCATCGAGTTGGTGCACCGTGCCACGAATCGCGACATCTTCGCCCAAGGCGCCTTGTTCGCGGCCGAGAAAATCCACGGAAAACTGAACGGCCACTACCGGTTTGATGACCTGCTCTGACCGAAAAAAAGCCGCTGATTCGGTGCGTTACTTGGTATAATTGCTTGCCGTGCGGGAGAGATTGGATTCCCAGCGCCGAAGGAGCAACCGCCCCGGAAACTCTCAGGCAAAAGAACCGCCGGTGAACACACTCTGAAAAACGGCGCGGCCGATGCCGGCGCCTGCCGACGGGATAACACTCTCAGGCAAACAGACAGAGGGGGCGCCGATGCCGGACAGGCTGATGTCCGGTTTCCGATGCGCGCCCACTCAGAGAGCTGTCATGACCGAACCTAACGCTTTGCCGCTTCCGCACGTTGCCCGTGATTTCGCTGCCCGTCACATCGGCCCATCCCCGCAGGAAGTCCAGCAGATGCTGGAGGCCGTCGGTGTCGACAGTATGGAAACCCTGATTGCGGAAACCCTGCCGGAGTCCATCCGGATTCTCAAGCCGCTGAGCAGCATGGGGCGTGCACTCTCCGAAGTTGAAGCCCTGGCCCGTCTGCGCGAGCTGGCTTCGAAAAATACCGTATTCACTTCGCTGATCGGGCAGGGCTACTCCGGCACGCTGACACCGCTGGTGATTCTGCGCAATATCCTTGAAAACCCGGCGTGGTACACGGCCTATACGCCCTATCAACCCGAGATTTCCCAGGGCCGGCTTGAAGCGCTGCTGAACTTTCAGACTATGGTCTGCGAACTGACCGGTCTGGATGTGGCCAACGCCTCGCTGCTGGATGAGGGTACGGCAGCAGCCGAAGCCATGGCGGTGGCCGAGCGCGTTTCGAAAGCCAAAACCCGTAAATTCTTTGTTGATGAAAACTGCCACCCGCAGACCATTGCCGTCCTGCGCACGCGCGCCGAGCCGTTGGGTTGGACGCTGGTCATCGGCAACCCGGAAACCGATCTGGATGCATCCGACGTTTTCGGCGCCATTTTCCAGTATCCAGGAACCGACGGCGAAATCCGTGACTTCCGCCCCGCCATCGCTCGTTTGAAAGCTGCCGGAGCGCTCAGCATCATGGCCGCCGATCCGCTGGCACTGGCCGTTCTCACATCCCCTGGCGAACTCGGGGCCGACATGGCCATCGGATCGACCCAACGTTTCGGTGTACCGATGGGCTACGGCGGCCCACATGCCGCTTATATGGCCGTCCGCGACGCCTATAAACGTTCCATACCGGGCCGATTGATTGGGGTATCCATCGATTCCCGCGGTCAGCCGGCCTACCGTTTGACCCTGCAGACACGCGAGCAGCACATCCGCCGCGAGAAAGCGACCTCGAACATCTGCACGGCGCAGGTGCTGCTGGCGGTCATTGCCTCGATGTATGCGGTCTATCACGGTCCGGAAGGGCTTGCCGCTATCGCCGCTGATATCCATGCCCGCACCAAGGTCCTAACCGCCGGTCTTGCCAAGCTCGGTTTCAAAATCCGCAACACCCATTATTTCGACGCCATTACGGTGGATGTGGGATCCCAGCGGGACGCCATCATCGCCCGCGCCGCGGCCGAGAAGATTAACTTCCGCATTGTGGACGCCAACACCTTGGGTATCGCACTGGACGAAGCCACCACGCCGGAAATCGTGGAAGCGGTCTGGCGCGCCTTCGGTGGCAAACTCAATTACACGGATACTGCTGCATCCGGCGATGCCGTGCCGTCAGGCCTGACCCGCACCGAAGCCTGCCTCACGCATCCGATCTTCAGCCGTTACCGTTCCGAAACCGAGTTGCTGCGCTATCTGCGTAAGCTGTCCGACCGCGACCTGGCGCTGGATCGCGCCATGATTCCGCTAGGCTCCTGCACCATGAAACTCAATGCCACGGCCGAAATGATTCCGGTCACCTGGCCCGAGTTCGGTGCGCTGCACCCGTTTGCTCCGGCCGAACAGGCCCTTGGCTATTCCGAGCTGTTCGACGACCTGAAAAACTGGCTTGTCGAGATTACCGGTTACGATGCAGTATCGCTGCAACCCAACTCGGGCGCCCAGGGCGAGTACGCCGGTCTTCTGGCCATCCGTGGCTACCATCATGCCCGTGGCGATGCGAACCGCACGGTCTGCCTGATTCCGTCTTCCGCGCACGGGACCAATCCGGCCTCCGCCCAGATGGTCGGTATGGATGTAGTCGTAGTCAATTGCGATGCCGATGGCAACGTCGATGTTGATGATCTTCGCGCCAAGGCGGAAAAAAACAGCGCCAATTTGGCGGCATTGATGGTGACCTATCCGTCTACGCACGGCGTATTCGAGGAGCGCATCCGTGAAATCTGCGACATCGTGCACCAGCATGGCGGCCAGGTTTACATGGACGGCGCCAACATGAATGCCCAGGTCGGCCTGTCGCGACCGGGCGATTTCGGTGCCGACGTTTCGCACCTCAATCTGCACAAAACCTTCTGCATTCCGCATGGCGGCGGCGGACCGGGTATGGGACCGATTGGCGTCAAGGCCCATCTGGCCCCGTATCTGCCAGGCCATCCGGTGCTGGACGGCGGCACTGCACATGTCGGACCGGTTTCGGCGGCACCTTTCGGGTCGTCTTCGATTCTGCCGATCAGCTATGCCTACATCCTGATGATGGGCGGCGAGGGTTTGAAACTGGCGACCGAAGTGGCCATCCTCAGCGCAAACTATATGGCGGCCCGCCTGCATCCGCATTTCCCGGTATTGTTCCGTAATCACAATGGCCGGGTCGCCCATGAGTGCATCGTCGATCCACGTCCGCTGAAAGATCTCTGCGGTGTCACCGTTGACGATATTGCCAAACGCCTGATTGATTTTGGCTTCCATGCGCCGACCATGAGCTTCCCGGTGCCGGGTACGCTGATGATCGAACCGACCGAGTCGGAGGCCAAGGTGGAATTGGACCGCTTCTGCGATGCCATGATCGCCATCCGCAACGAGATTGCCGAGGTCCAAAACGGACGGTTTGCCATCGAACACAGCCCGCTGCGCCATGCGCCGCATACCGTGTTTGACCTTGCCGAGGCCGAATGGAACCGTCCGTACTCGCGTGAGGAGGGGGTGTTTCCGGCCGGCAGTGCACGTCAGGACAAGTACTGGAGTCCTGTCGGCCGCGTGGACAACGTCTATGGTGACCGCAATCTGATCTGCATCTGCCCGACGCCGGACGATTACCGCTGAACAGCCTGTTCATGGAAGTGACTCAAAACGGAGAGGATGATCCTCTCCGTTTTGCTTTCTTGGGTGGCCATCGGCATGTTCATGGCTTGCAGGAATTCGGCCACCGACGGATTTCCGGCATTGCTGGACAAAAGCGACTGATTCCGCTAAAATTCTCACTCGCCTAAACCGCCTTTTTACGGCCTTTGCGCAATGCAAAGCCTTGCCGTGGGAAGAACCTTAACTTTTTGAAAAGGCGAGCTTTGTGACCCAATCAGCCATTCTTGCTCTCGAAGACGGAACCGTATTCGAGGGTATTTCAGTAGGCGCAACCGGCATTTCGGTCGGCGAGGTCGTGTTCAACACTGCCATGACCGGCTACCAGGAAATCCTGACCGACCCCTCATATTCACGACAACTGGTCACGCTGACCTATCCGCATATTGGCAATACCGGCATTACCGTGCAGGACAACGAGTCCAGTCAGGTCTATGCCGCCGGACTGATCGTGCGTGATGTGCCACGCCGCGCCAGCAGTTGGCGCAATCAGATCGATCTGCCGGAATGGCTGAAACAGAACGGCATTGTCGCCATCTCCGACATCGACACCCGCAAGCTGACCCGCATCCTGCGCAACAGCGGCGCCCAAAGCGGCACGCTGATGGCCGGTGCGATCGACATCGACCACGCCATTGAGGCCGCGCGCAAATTCGCCGGCTTGAAAGGCATGGATCTGGCCAAGGTGGTGTCCTGCACCGCCCCTTACGCTTGGACCGACGGCCAGCTCGATCTCAACAGTCAGATGTTCATTCAGGCGCCAGAACGCTTCCATGTCGTCGCCTATGATTTCGGCGTCAAGCACAACATCCTGCGCATGCTGGCTGAACGCGGCTGCCGCATTACCGTAGTACCGGCCCAGACTCCGGCCGAGCAGGCCCTGGCCCTGAATCCGGATGGCATCTTCCTGTCTAATGGCCCCGGCGATCCGGCGCCCTGCGATTATGCGATTGCCGCCATCAAGACCTTCATCGCCCGCAAAATTCCGACCTTCGGCATTTGCCTTGGCCATCAGTTACTCGGACTGGCAGCCGGCGCGCAGACCCTCAAGATGAAATTCGGCCATCACGGCGCCAACCATCCGGTACAGGATCTCGATTCAAAGCGGGTGATGATCACCTCGCAGAATCACGGCTTTGCCATCGATGAAAGCAGTCTGCCGGCCAATGTCCGGGTCACTCACCGTTCGCTGTTCGATCAATCCAACCAGGGTATTGCCCTGACCGATGCGCCGGCTTTCAGCTTCCAAGGACATCCGGAAGCCAGCCCCGGCCCGCACGATGTGGCCTACCTGTTCGATAAGTTCATTACGCTCATGGAGAAACGCTGATGCCCAAGCGTACTGACATCAAAACCATCCTGATTATCGGTGCCGGTCCCATCGTCATCGGTCAGGCCTGCGAATTCGACTATTCCGGCGCACAGGCCTGCAAGGCTCTGCGCGAGGAAGGTTACCGCGTGGTGCTGGTCAATTCCAATCCGGCCACCATCATGACCGACCCGGATATGGCCGATGCCGTGTACATCGAGCCGATCAACCCGGCCACGGTCGAACGCATCATCGCCAAGGAAAAACCGGACGCCTTGTTGCCGACCATGGGCGGCCAGACGGCGCTGAACTGCGCCCTGACCCTGGCCGATGAAGGCACCTTGGACAAGTACGGCGTGCAGTTGATCGGCGCCTCGCGTGAAGCCATCCGCATGGCTGAAGACCGCGAGCTGTTCCGTGTCGCCATGGCCGAAATCGGTCTGGATTGCCCGAAAGCGGAAATCGCACGTACGCTCGAGCAGGCGCTCGACATCCAGACCCGCGTCGGTTACCCGACCATCATCCGCCCGAGCTTCACCCTCGGCGGCAGCGGTGGCGGCATCGCCTACAACCGCGAAGAATTCGTTGAAATCACCAAGCGCGGCCTTGACCTGTCGCCGACCACCGAGGTGCTGATTGAAGAATCGGTGCTGGGCTGGAAGGAATACGAAATGGAAGTGGTGCGCGACACCGCCGACAACTGCATCATCGTCTGTTCGATCGAAAATCTCGACCCGATGGGCGTGCATACCGGCGACTCGATTACCGTGGCGCCCGCGCAGACCCTGACCGACAAGGAATACCAGCGTCTGCGGGATGCCTCGATTGCCGTGCTGCGCAAAATCGGTGTCGATACCGGCGGATCCAACGTGCAGTTCGGCATCAATGCCGAAAACGGCCGGGTCGTGGTCATCGAAATGAATCCACGCGTGTCGCGTTCTTCGGCGCTGGCTTCGAAGGCCACCGGCTTCCCGATTGCCAAGATCGCCGCCAAACTGGCAGTCGGATACACCCTCGATGAGCTCCGCAACGAAATCACCGGCGGTGCCACGCCGGCCTCGTTCGAACCGACCATCGACTATGTGGTCACCAAAATTCCACGCTTCGCCTTCGAAAAATTCCCGGCCGCCGACGCGCGTCTGACCACTCAGATGAAATCGGTCGGTGAAGTCATGGCCATGGGCCGGACCTTCCAGGAGTCCGTACAGAAAGCATTGCGCGGACTGGAAATCGGCAAGGTCGGTTTCGACCCGACCGGTGCCGCTGCCCAGGGTGAAGAAGGCCTGCTGCGCATCAAGCGCGAATTGAAAGAGCCGGGGCCGGAACGTCTGTTCCAGGTGGCCGAGGCATTCCGCGCCGGCCTCAGTGTCGATGAAGTGTTCGGACTGAGCTTCATCGATCCGTGGTTCCTCGACCAGATCGAGGAACTGGTCGCTATTGAGACGGAAATCGCCACAGGCGGCCTGCCGGCATTGGACGCCGTCCGTATGCGTCATCTCAAGCGCAAGGGATTCTCCGATGCCCGCATCGCACAGCTGGCCGGTACCGATGAAGCCGCCGTGCGTGCGCTACGACATGCCCTGAAGGTGCGTCCGACCTACAAGCGCGTGGATTCCTGTGCTGCGGAGTTCGCGACCGACACTGCCTATCTGTATTCCACCTACGAGGATGAATGCGAAGCGGCCCCGACCGACCGCAAGAAAATCATAGTGCTGGGCGGCGGACCGAACCGGATCGGGCAGGGCATCGAATTCGATTACTGCTGCGTACATGCATCCTTGGCATTGCGCGAGGATGGTTTCGAAACCATCATGATCAACTGCAACCCGGAAACTGTTTCCACCGATTTCGATACCTCCGACCGCCTGTATTTCGAGCCGTTGACCTTCGAAGACGTGATGGAAATCGTCGAGCTGGAAAAACCGGTCGGCGTCATCGTGCAGTACGGCGGTCAGACTCCGCTTAAGCTGGCGCGTGCACTCGAAGCCGCCGGTGCGCCGATCATCGGCACCTCGCCGGATTCCATCGATTGGGCCGAGGACCGTGAACGCTTCCAGAGCCTGGTCGAGGAACTCGGACTGCTGCAGCCGCCGAACCGCACGGCCCGCAATGCCGAACAGGCCATCGCAATGGCCAATGAAATCGGTTATCCGCTGGTGGTGCGCCCGAGCTACGTGCTTGGCGGACGCGCCATGGAAGTGGTGTATTCCGACGAAGACCTCTCCCGTTATATCCGCGAAGCGGTCCAGGTTTCCAATGATTCTCCGGTGCTGCTTGATCGATTCCTCGATCATGCCGTTGAAGTCGACGTGGATATCATCGCCGACATGGAAGGCAATGTCCTGATCGGCGGCATCATGGAGCATATCGAGGAAGCCGGCGTGCATTCCGGGGATTCATCCTGCTCGTTGCCGCCATACACCCTCAGTGCCGAGATACAGGACCGTTTGCGTGTGCAGGTCAGCCAAATGGCGAAAGCCCTTAAGGTTGTGGGATTGATGAATACCCAGTTCGCCATCCAGGGCGATACCATCTTCGTGCTGGAAGTGAATCCCCGCGCCTCGCGGACGGTTCCATTCGTGTCGAAAGCCATTGGCGTGCCGCTGGCAAAAATCGCCGCTCGCTGCATGGCTGGCCGCAGTCTGGCGTCCCAAAATGCCGTACGTGAAGTCATTCCACCTTACTACTCGATCAAGGAAGCGATTTTCCCATTCGCCAAATTCCAGAATGTCGATCCCATCCTCGGGCCGGAAATGCGTTCCACCGGTGAAGTCATGGGGGTCGGCCGGACCTTCAGCGAAGCCTTCGGCCGCGCTGAAGAAGCCGCCGGCATACGCGTACCGCAGGTCGGCAAGGCCTTCGTTTCGGTGCGCGAGGTCGACAAACCGCGTCTGGTCGAAATCGCCCAATCCCTGCTGAAGAAAGGCTTCAGTCTGGTTGCCACCCACGGTACTGCCGGTTATCTGCGCGGACAGGGCTTGCCCTGTGATGCCATCAACAAGGTGGCCGAGGGCCGCCCGCATATCGTCGATCTGATCAAAAACGGCGAAATCAACTATATCGTCAATACCACCGAAGGCAAGCAGGCCATCGCGGATTCGTTCTCGATCCGACGCGAAGCCCTGCAGCACCGCTTGGTCTATTCAACCACCATCCCCGGCGCCAAGGCCCTGATCCAGTCGATGGATACCCGGAACAACCCGCGGGTCTGGTCTTTGCAGGAGCTGCATGGAGAGCTGGACGGATGAGCAGCATCGTTCCGTTGACCCATGCCGGCGCCATCCGTCTCCGTGCCGAACTGGACAACCTCAAATCGGTGAAGCGGCCGCAGGTGATTGAAGCCATTGCCGAGGCGCGGGCACACGGAGATTTGAAAGAAAATGCCGAATACCATGCGGCACGTGATCAGCAGAGTTTCATCGAGGGACGCATCCAGGAACTGGAGTACACGCTTTCACACTGCCAGATCATCGAAGTCGGTAAACTGAAAGCCGGTTCGAAAGTGGTGTTCGGTGCCACGGTTGAGCTGGTCGATGTCGAAACCGATGCCACAGTGATCTATATGATTGTCGGTGATCTTGAAGCGGACCTGAAAGAACAGCGCATTTCGATTTCCTCGCCGATTGCACGTGCCCTGATCGGCAAGCATGAAGGCGACGCCATTACCATTTTTGCCCCGGGCGGTAACCGCGAATACGAAATCACTGCTGTCCGTTACATCGATTGACCATGACCGGAACCGGCAAACGTATTCTTCTTTTGCCGGAAAAGCGTCGCTTCGCGGGGCAGCAGCCTTCAACGGCGTTCACCGGACTTGCGCGCCGTTTTACAACGGAAGTTCTCGAGCCCGGTGAAACCCACCAGCTGCAACGCTATTTCCACCCCCGGGATGCCGGCTGGCCGTTGGCGGCTTTGTGCAGGCAATGCGAATCGGGCGACGCCGGATCGGAGTTCTGGTTACGCGCCGACCCGGTCTTTCTGCAGGTTGAGATGCGCGGGGCCCGTGTCATGGCCTGGGATGGCTTCAATCTGACCGAATCCGAGATGCACGCGATGACTGCAGCATTGCAGGCATCCTTCGCAGATCATGGCATCGATCTTCTCACCGGCAGTCAGGGAACTTTTTATCTGCGCATCCGGGACGGCATTCCGCTTCCTTCAGCGGCGCCGGTAACGGATATGCTCGGATGCGATATCGCAGGTCATTTGCCCTCGGACCGCCGTTGGATGGCCTTATTCAATGAATCCCAGATTGTTTTACACAACCATCCGCTGAATGTCATCCGTCAACAAAATGGCCAGTTGCCGGTCAATGGTCTCTGGTTCTGGGGTGGCGGCATCATGCCCTCATCGGTCGAACATGGCTTTGAAACGGTGATGTCCAATGATGTCATGGTTCGTGCACTGGCCCAGCAGATGAGTCCGGGGCGGGGCAGTGACGCCTTATGCGATATGAGGCATTTGCGGTCCTGGCCGGAGATCGAGGCCGGCTTCGACCCGGCCATCAAAACACTGTTTGATTTCTCCGATGGCACACGATGGCATTGGCAGCCGGAATGGCGATGGTATTTATGGCGGCGGAAATCAATTCCCGTCTTCTGAATCCTTGACCGTTTCAGGCTTGCCTTTGTCGATGAATTCGGGGGAGAGCGGAATCAGGAACGAGGCGCCTTTGCCGACAGGATCGACCTTGCCGAAGCGGGACTCGCAGATGCCCTCGTTGACATTGATCTGCGCATCCGGAAGCTTTTGTCGTTTCTCCGGACCGCCGGCGCCCTGCATAAGCAGCTGTCCGAATTCACGGGTGAATGTCTCGATCAATGCATAGGCATCGCCGATCGTTGACACCTTGGCGCTGTTGGTGACGGGATTCGCACCTTTGGCCCAGCGCATGAACGCCAGCGTTCCTTCGTCATTGCTGGCGCGCGCGTCGAGAGCGATGGCTCCCATGCCAACCGGTATTCGGAAGGGGCCGGGAACAAAGGTGTCCATAGCTGCGGAAAGTCCGGCAATGGATTTGGATGTCGGGGTGATGCCGGTCAGAGAGACCTCTACGCGCATCGCGTTACCGGATGAATCCGGATCTGCGGTCAGATATTGACCTAGTCGCGTGCAAATCGAGCGGTTCAAGGCGTTGCTGATGAGCGCGAGCTGTTCCTTGCTGATATCGGGATTCTCGACAGGCAGGGTAAGGTTGATCTCCGGCAGGACATAGCTTTTGATTGCAGACAGGCGGGCTGCATCCACATAACGGGATACGTTACGCCCCTGTTCATCGGTGACGGTTTCGAGTGGCTTGTCGGAAACGAGCTGCACCCCGCTGGTCTGCGGTACGCTGGCGCAGCCACTCAAATAAATGAATGCTGCCAAGACGCCGAAATTACGCATCATGTCTGAATCTCTTGGGAACGAGGTAGTACAAGATTACACGGAAGTCCTGAATTTCATGTCAAGACCGCTGACAATCTGCATTCCTACCTGTATTGGAATTTAATCCTCGTCCGCGGCATTGTTCGACAGGTCACGCCGGCTTATGATGGACCAATGACGCCCATCCGCTCCATCCGACAACGCGCCTACAATGCTGAAATCGCCTATTTGCATGATTCGGCGTTGCTGGGCAGGATTTACGCGGCGCGAGGCATTTCCCATCCCGAGCAGGCAGACCTCAGTCTTCAGCATCTTGTTCCGCCGGATTCGATGCTCCATCTGGATAGCGCGGTTGCCCTGTTATCGGATGCCATTGCAAGACAGTTGCGTATCGTTATCGTCGGTGATTTCGACTGTGACGGCGCCACAGGAACTGCAGTTGCCGTGCGTGGTCTGCAAATGCTGGGGGCACAGCATGTTCATTTCAAAGTTCCCCACCGTGTCCGTCATGGCTACGGCCTGACCCCCGGCCTTGTGGAAGACCTTGCTGAATTAAACCCGGATCTTATCATCACCGTCGACAGCGGCATCGCCTGCAATGCCGGGGTAGCGGCAGCCAAAGCCCGCGGATATCGTGTGCTGGTCACAGACCACCATCTTCCCGGTGATGAATTGCCTGAAGCTGATGCCATCGTGAATCCGAACCAACCGGGCTGCGGCTTTGCAAGCAAGTCTTTGGCCGGTGTCGGTGTTATTTTCTACCTTATGCTGGCTGTGCGCGCGGCCTTGCGCAGCAAGAACGCTCCCGGTGCCGATGCAGACCTGTCCGCGCTGCTGGATCTGGTGGCCATCGGCACCATAGCCGATATGGTCAAGCTGGATGCCAATAACCGGCGTCTGGTTCGTGCAGGACTGACGCGCATCAATTCCGGGCGCTGTCAGCCGGGCGTCACGGCACTAGCCAGAATCGGCGGCTTGGATCCAGGCAAGATCAGTGCCATGGACATCGGATTCAGAATCGGCCCGAAAATCAATGCCGCTGGCCGGCTTGAAGATATGGCTTTGGGCATCGAGTGTCTTTTGGCCGATGATCCGCAAAGCGCCATGGACATGGCGGAAAACCTGCATGCCATCAATCTTGAAAGGCAACATCTGCAGCAGGACATGCTGGATGACGCCGAGACGATGCTTGCCTCGATTGATCTGGACGCATTCCCGGATCAGAAATGCCTGATTCTGCATCAGCCGGATTGGCACCCCGGCATCATTGGTCTAGTGGCTTCGCGCATGAAAGATCGCAGCCACCGTCCCGTTTTGGTCTTTGCTCCCAGCGAGCCGGGCAGTACGGAATTGCGCGGGTCATGCCGCTCGATACCGGGGTTTCACATCCGGGATGCATTGGCTCTGGCCGATGCCAGACATCCAGGGCTGATTACACGCTTCGGCGGGCATGCCATGGCGGCCGGTCTGACGCTGGACCGCGATATGTTTCCTGTGTTCCACCGCGCGTTCATGACTATTGTCTCGGAAACACTCGATCCGGATCTGCTGCACGAAATCATCCTGACCGACGGGCCGCTGACCGAAAAGGAACTGTGCAGGGAGACCGCGGTGATGTTGGCCGATTCCGGCCCCTGGGGGCAGGGCTTTCCGGTGCCGGTATTCGACAATATGTTCGAGGTCGTCAGCTGGCAGGTGCTTAAGGACAAACACCTCAAACTGCAGCTCAAACCGGTGGATGGCAAGGCAAGCATTCAGGCCATCCACTTCAGCGGGTATTCCGGAAAGGCGCCGCCGCCGCGGGTCCGTGTGGTTTATGAATTGCAAACCAATGATTTCAGGGAAAGGCGCGATGTGCAGCTGCTCATCCGGCATATCGAAGCTGCTTAGGAAACGGCGGATACCCTGCTGATCGTCCGTGCCGGACGCCGCATTTTGGGCAGGGCCAGTTCAAGTAGGGCATTGCTCTGTTTGCCGGCGACCCCGAGCCCCTGCAACACCGTCTGTACGACCAGCTTTGGATATTTCTGCGGCACTTTTTCAGCCATCATTCGGTTCATGGCTTGACGGAGCGTGCCAACAATCATGTCATACGCAGCATCGATATCCGGGCAGAAGAATTCGCCTCTTGCCATGCCGTCGCGCAGATCGGCGCCGACCTGAGTTTCCACCATGGGACTATGATGCGCAACGCGGTTGACGAATGCACACCAGGTCGGATCATCTGCAGCCTTCTGAAGCCAGAGCAGCATGCCGAAAGTCATTCGTTCGACCGGCGAGGGCATGGATTCGATCTCGGCTTGAATCGATACGATCAGATCGTCTTCCAGCTGCTTGGAAGTGGCAATCAGCAGCTCTTCGATGCTGTTGAAGTAGTTGTAGAACGTCCCGCGTGACATGTCC
>Ga0315906_10006432_pt1 | contig 14525 bp, 13 predicted proteins | sample LakEriMetagenome_4_FD_203526 | JGI IMG/M metagenome (GOLD analysis project Ga0315906, IMG submission 203526) | Freshwater fungal communities from buoy surface, Lake Erie, Ohio, United States - Buoy 2 MA122 | ecosystem: Environmental > Aquatic > Freshwater > Lake > Lake biofilm | place: USA...
TTCGGGCTGTACTACTACGACTCGCTGGGACAGAAACCGTCCAACGACATCAACACTTTTATCACCCGAATCAGCGAAGAGATGAAAACGTATCAACCTAAAAAACAGCAAGGAGACAAAGAAATAACGCCGTACGTGTATAACAACATCCCGCGCCAGTTGTCCAACACAGAGTGCGGGATGTTTTGCATCTCTTTCATAGACAGCATGCTCAATTCTAATCGAACCTTTAAAGACATATGCACCAAAATCGTAACAGACGAGGAGATGATTAGAAAACGAACGGAATACTTTGAGCTCCCGGTCGACGATTAAAACCGGGGCATGGTATCGAGTAGTCCTTCGACGCTGCGGGGGTCGAAAGCGGTGCACGTGACGAGCGAGTCCGAGTCTCTGCCGGATCGGAAAGCCGATCCCACAAGGATCGCGCCGGGTGAATCTGGGAAACTAGCGGGTCCCTTCACCGGCTTTGAGTTGTTGCCGAACATCCGCTTGCCGGAGCGCACGCCGTTGACGAGATTCGCGACTAGAACGGCCCGGTAGTAGGCGTCGCAGAACGTTAGCGAAACGGGACGACCGGAGCAAAACACGGCGTCCGAGCACAGCGCGCCGAAAGGGTTGAGCCACTGACGGAACAGCCACTTCCAGGGCCACAAACCGGAGTAAACCACGGGACCCGTATCGACGTTGCGGGCGGCTGACGCGATCTCGCTCAGCCTATCTTTCAAAACCAGTGTTTCGATCGGGAACCGGAACATGGCCGACGACAGCGTCGCCCTGAGCGTCTGGTGCTCCGAGTGGGGGCATCGATTCGCGATGCCGAGGTCCGCCAGCCTCCGACCGAACACCGCGTTCGATTCTATCTCGGCGCTCAGAACAGTCGCGGCTGCAGCGTCCACCGCCCCCGACACCTTGGCGGCGAGCATGAAGATCGCGTCGTTGAGCGAAAGCCGGGCAGACGTTAGCACGAAGTACACAGCTTGTCCCGCGGGCGTCTTGTAGCCCCTCGAGTCAATCAGGCCGTAGAACAGAAGCCTGGACCGGGTGACGGACATCTGCGCGGTGCTAGGCGGCGTCAGCATGTCCCGCACGAACGCCTCCATGTCCCTCCAGGTCCAGTCGTCTTTCGAAGCGAACATATCGAACATCTGTCCGCTGACGTCCGTGGTCGCGATAGCCGGAGGCGGATGCGCCTGCATCTTTTCAAACACTCGCTCCGGATAGAGAAGGTAAGCCACACCGGGTCCTATTCGGCCCACGCGTCCGATGCGCTGAACGGCCTCGGCCTTTGTGATCGTGTCCGTCATGGACACGACCGTGTCGGTGACCGCGTCGTACCTGCTGCGGAACGCCTTGCCGGTGTCTATCACGTACGACAGTCCCTTGACGGTCAGAGAAGACTCGGCGACGTTCGTCGCGAAGATCACGTTCCGCGTCGACCGAGATCCGGACTCGCGCTGCGCGACTTCTTTTTCCATGTCAGACACGCCGGAGAACAGTTTTAGGCATCTGATGTCGGGGTTTCCGCCCTCCAAGTCGCTGCTACAGGTGAGTCCGTTGGCCGCGCAATAATTGTTGAGAATAAAGCAACCGGAACCGACTTCGGCTTTTGAGGTGACGAAGATCACGATGCCCCCGGGCCTGGACGTTTTGCTCTTGTGAATGCCGAACGCGATTTCGATGGCCTTGTTGATGGCGGTCTCTCCCCTGTTTAGCGTGACGTGCACGCGCTCGATCGGAAAGTTTGGCGCGCCGGAAATGCTGACTTCCCCGACACCGAGGCCTTTCGCCTTGAACCACCGCACGAACGGCGCGGTGTCCATGGTGGCGCTCATTATAACCGCTCGCAGCTCCGGGCGGGCAACCATCGCTTTCCTGAGCGCCAAAAGCAGAAAGTCCGTCGGCACCCCGCGCTCGTGCACCTCGTCCACGACGATCATGCCGTACTCGGACATCAGCGGATCGGCGTTGGCCATCGCGAGCAGCTGGCCGTCCGTCACGTACTCGAGCTCGGTGCTCCTGGACGCCATTTCCTTGGGAGAGTCCCGGTAGCGATACCCGATTTCGCTCCCGAGACGCACGCAAGACAGCTGGGCGGCGTACTTGGCGTTCTCCGCCGTCGGTATCTGTTTGGGGTTCGTCGTCGCCACCACGCTTCCCGGAGCCCGCTTCCCGGTAGCCCACAGCGCAACCGAATCGGCTATCGATACCGGCGGTCTTACCTTTTTCAGCAGGTGGTGACAAAGCTTTGGCAATATCACGGTCTTGCCGCTCCCCGTCCCGCTGACGATCATCGTCACGTTGTTCGACTCGATGGAGTCCATCACGGCCTTCAGCTTCGCCTTGTCCGCGTACACCGGCAGCGTGGACCACTTCGCCGCCTGAGCCCTCCAGTCGCAGCTGTTCTTCTTTCCCGTGAACTGGTTCGGGAGCTTGCCCGCGGCGTCGAGCGGGTCCAGATCGGCGAGGCTGGGATCAGGATCGACCGCGGGGGGAGGCGGAGGCTTCTTCTCCCGATCACGCTTTCTTTCGGAATAGGATATCGCGAACACTGTAACGACGATCCAGATAGCGATTACGACCCCCACCGCGGCCGCGACGAGCCCGTCTGACGACAACGACATCGTGTTTTTTTTGGGGTCACCGTACAAAAAAAAATAATAATCATCTCGGGAGGAGCGCGCAGAGGACGATCACCGCGCCTCCCACGACCGACGCCGCGAAGTTCGACATACCGCCTCGATGCCCGCCGCCCTCCTTTTTTTTCGGTAGCAGCGTGAGCTGCAGCTCGTTGTCGACGAATTCGACTTTCGCGGGATGATTTTTGATATCGAAATCGATGGCCATCTGTTCTGCATATACTCGATTTGGTCCGGTGAATATCGGGTAATACTTAGGCTGTTGCGGATCGTATTTCCATTTAACCGTGAAACGTATGTCATCGTTGCTCGTAGTTACGATAGTGTGACGTGAAAAACTGTACGAAGTTTCCCAGTGATCAATGGTAACTATTTTGTCTCCCGAAATTTTTTGTTTATTTTCTCCGTCTTTTTTTCCAGTTTTTTGCAAGTAATTGCTGTTGACGTTTATTTTTTCTTTATCGACTGCTATTGTTATTTCTTTTGTTTTACCGCTAAATATCAAGTACTCGTTCTGGAGCTGTTCTGGCCAGGTTTCGATGTTAGGTTTCGATTGCTTTTTTGTCGTCGTCGGTTTAATATTAACCGAATCCCAGTACGCGTACCAAAAAATGTAATAATAAATACTGATTTCGGATAAATCGACCTTTGCGTTGACTTCATTTATTAGATAGTTGCCTCTCAAATTGTCTAACAATTTTAGTTTCCTAGCCGCTAAAATTTTGGCACAAACCTTGCTCATGAAAGTGGTGTTCGTTTTCAACCTTATTTTATCAAATATGAAATTTCGGATACCGTCTACGACCGGATTGTTATTTTTCGGAGTCGATACGTACAAGTGATTGAACAAATGATTCACGTCCGCGGCAATTATTTTCAGGTTAAATATGCGGTACACGTCCAATACGATCTGCGTATGCGTGCCGTATTTTTCTTTTGGGTATGCGAACAAAACATCGAAATTTATATTCAATGATGCTATAATTTCCCTGTATATTTTATCCATTTCTTCGGGCGTAGTTTGTTGTTCCTGTATTATCGGTTTGTTCTGCTCTGGCGTTGTCTGCGTTGTATTTCCATTTATTTTCTCTATTGCACGTTCCCTGCTAACCGCGAGTAGAATAGGTTTGATATCTTCTATAGTTTTTTTTCGCTCGCCTTGTGGGTTTCTTTCTGGCTCCATCGCTTCGACGACGTCTCTGCACGATATACCGTACCCTCGGTGAAGCCAGTAGAGCTTCATCAGGCTCAGTATTGCCGGCAAGGTTTTGGGTATTTTAAGGTTGCTACCATAAATGCATTTTAGATTGTCTACGGTAAAGAAATCGTCATTTTCGCGTATTTCGAAGGCCACCGGAACGTCTAGACTTTTCAGGAAATCTACAACAGAGTCGCCGCTTTTATCGTAAGTCTTTTTAATTATATCTATGGTTTGACCTGGCGTGCTAAAAAAATCGACGCGCTTGTTAAACTCAATGTTATAATTCAGCATAAGTACGTACGCGGCATATTTACGCAGCAGCGGGATTACTTCGTTGTTTCTGCAGAGTTTTCTCATGTCTTCTTTTTCTAGGAAACAGGCCTTCTGCACGCATTGGCTGATTGAACAAGAATAAATTGATACATCGATATGTCCGATCCAAAATAACCTGTCGCGTGCCATGCGCGTGACTATATCATACGTACATTCTTCTTCGATTTCGCCGTAAAACAACAGTTTGTACAACAATATAGAAGACCATAGATCCCATTGATTCGTTTCTTTTTCTTGGTAAACATTAGGGACGCATAATTTTATGGCGATATTTCCTTTTGCGAAGTCCACGTAGACGTCCGCGAACGACTGTCCGCTGGTGTATGTTATTCGTCCGTCGTCTACAAAAGAGTATTCACAATTGTCAAAGAAATTGTCCCAACTGTAATACTTTGTTAGGAAACCCGGAAACATGACTGAGAGACTCGTTGCTTCGGGAACTTCACCTACCGCAATTTCGGTATTGCGGCTTTCTGGTTGGTATTGTAACGTTCCGTGTACCATCATTTTCAGTTTCGCGCTGCCGATTACGTCATGATAGGCACTGAATATCATTGTTGCGATAACCGTGATCGGGTCTGTATTATTGTAAAGCCGCTTTAGCTCTCTCCTATTCCATTCTTTAAATTTGTTCCTAAAGCCTGCCAGCTTCATTTTATATGCGGAGTCGTTTATTATCGCTTTATTATAGTTCGGGTGTGTTTTCCCCCGCAGTTCAGACTTTCGTTTCGAATCGTCTTTCAAAATGTCTGATTCGTTTTTCTTTACCGCTTCGATTGTAGTGATGGCGTCTTCCGGTCTCATCGATTCTGCGATGCTTTCGTAAACGGAATGAATGCTACGAAAATAAATTAGGTCTTTGTAATTGTATAATATTTCGTCCGGATTAATATAAAAAAATGGAACTTCTGATCTTCCTTCGACCCACTCTTCACAATTGGTGAATACGTTCGGGGTACCCTTGTAATAATCATATGTTACCTTTTCTAATACTACTAAATTTTTAGGCTCATTCGCAGGCTCATTTTTAGGCTCATTTTTAGGCTCATTTGCAGGCTCGGTTTTAGGCTCGGTTTTAGGAGTAGGCTCGGTAGTTTCGGGTTTATTTTCCGAGTCGGTTTTAGGCTCGGTTTTAGGAGTAGGCTCGGTAGTTTCGGGTTTATTTTCCGAGTCGGTTTTAGGCTCGGTAGTTTCGGGTTTATTTTCCGAGTCGGTTTTAGGCTCTGTAGTTTCGGGTTTCTTTTCCGAGTCGGCCTTCATCGTCGCGTTCAGATGAAAAGATTTGAACAAGAATTTTTTATCTGAATTTAAAAGCTGCAAACCAAGATCGTCAAACAATACGGTAATTTTAGTTTCTGTGATGTCGTGCATGTGCCTCGACAGAGCGGTGATACCGGTGTAGTTTATCGGGCCCTTATAAACAGCGAGATTCGTTAAAATCGGCTCGTCTTTTAAGAAAAAACAATACTTTACTTCTTCCTCCTTTGGCTTTTTGGTTTCCTCATTTACTTCCTCGGGCTTCTTCGATGCTTCGACAACGGCAGACATATGTTTGTTCAACCCGTGACAATTTTTTGTGCTCACGATTTGGCCTTGTTCGCCACCAGGTAAATGGTAATCGCCAGTAAAAAGGCGAGGGCGATCATGGAAAAGTACACCACCGGCCAAAAGAACGCCACCCGTCGCTTCCATCCCTCCGAGCACTCGCACTTCATGCGTTCCAGGTCCGTGGCGTAGCTGAGCATGATACCCATCAGCGCGACGTGGAACACGGACAGCCCTACCATGACCATCCTGTCAAACTCCCATTCGCTAAATATCAGAAACGCGACCCGCAAAGCGATGGAGATCGCGTGACCCCACGTCAGGAAATCGCGCTTCCAGGATTTCGAGCACGCGCACGCTTGTTTGCTCAGCTCCTGGGTCCAGTAAAGGACGATGCCCGAAAGACAAATGTAGACCAGAGATAGAACGAACCGTATGCCTGCGACGTCGCTCGGATTGACGTATGACATGCTTTTTTATTACAGCGCACAATTTAATTTTTTTTCATATTTGAAGTTGCATTCGCCGGAATATAAACCTTCAGCTCTTCCGGGCCCCAGAACGCCTTGCAGTAGCAGCAGGAATACAGGAAGCGCAAGTTGACTGGGTCGTATTTGACGTAGAGCACGTTTCCTTTGGCCCGGGAGGGTCGAGAGCAGGCCTCGTTCGGGCAGGGCACGTTATCGACCCTGGGGAGAGTCGGGTCTTCGTGAAGGAGCTCCGTGAGAAGGTGGTGGTACTTGGCCCTGTCGTCCCTGTAGTCGGTCTCCAGAACCGGGGCGGTCGAAGACTCGACCGAGTAGGAGCATCCGCAGTAGTTGCACTGGTCGACGAGGGCGCCCGCCGCCACCTTGACGTACAACAGGTTGTCGCAAACCTCGCAAAACCTCATCTCGTTGTTTGTACGGTCAGAGTAACGTGTCGGATCCTTTATACGCGTCGACGAGGTTTCTGTAGTCCACCATCTGGCACTGCGAGAGGTTGCTCTTGTTAGATGTGTCTATGTCCGCCTGCGCGGGCTTGAACTCCGTCTTGTTGGAAATCTTGCCTTTCTTCGGGAGGTAGCTGAACGTGGGGCACGACGAAGCTACCCGGGTTTGTCCCCGTAGATCGTTCTCGACGGCGACCATTTCGGCCCAAGCGTTGCTGACGTTGTCCGGCTTGGGCTGCTGCCCCACGGTGCTGGTCGTGTTTCCGGCGAGCAGGCCCCGCTCGTGGTAGCACGGCGACGAGTGTATAAAACGGTTCACGTCTACGGTGTGTGAGAATATAGACACATTGTCTCTGACTTCCGCCTTGGAAGCGCACGAGTCGTATCGCAATCTGCTGAACATTACAACCTTGCGCAGAAAAAAAAATGTCCAAGAATCTCAAGCCCAACAAGATCGATAAGAATGTTAACCGGGGGTATACCATTAACGCGGGGGGGAATGTAGACTCTTCGGCGGCGTTTACGAAGATGATCATGGGAAGGCTGAGAGACGTCGGGCTGTCCCCCCCCGTGTTCCGAACGCTGTCGATGTCGGAGTTTCTGAACAGCTTCAAGGATAACTGCCTTGACGTTTTCCCGGATTATCAGCGCGGCGTCGTCTCCGACCTGGCATGGGCCAAGGAACTGGTCGAGGTGATGGTCTATTCGGCCGCCCCCCTGAACCCGATATATCTGCAGTGCATAGACGGAGGCCTTACTGTAAGATTCGAGGTCGTGGACGGGGCCCAGCGCCTGACGGCGTTCCTTCTGTTTATGATGGGAGCGTTTTCGATCAAGGACGCAGCCGGTGAGAAAGATGTTTGGTTCGAGAATCAGAACGAGCCGGGTCACGGATTTTGGGCTGTTTGCGAGGGGAGGACGAATGGCGGCGTCGCCGACTACCTGGACGACAGTCCGATATCGAGCACGATGGTCAAATTTTACGAGCAGACCTTCGACATGGTCGAGCATCAGACGTCGACCTTCGAACGGCTGGAAAACTACGCCAGAGACAACTTTATAGGCAGGCACCTTTCTGTGACCGTGATGCCCAGCTCGTGGAGCAGCGAGCTCAGCATCCTCTACACGGTTTACACGAACCTGAAGATGTGGAAGCAGACCAAAGACGAGTGCCTGGTGCACCTGCACGACAGGGCCTCTCGGCAGCTGAAGAGCATGGAAAAGGAACTGAGCAGTGTTGTCGTCGATTGCAAGATCAAGTTTGATTCGCCCACCAGACAGAAGTACGGGGTCCTCGTCAGGCTGTTTGCTTGCCTCTCGAAATTCGAGTACGTTCCGTCCGAGATGGACGAAAAGAATTACACCGATATCATGCTCGAAATGGTGAACCGCTACAGCGAATCGGATCCCGACCCCGATGTCATGCAGAGGATGAGATCCGGATTCCGCTTTCTCGTCGAAGAAAATGAGAACTTTGGTAAGCTGTTGTCGGGTAAGAAGCTGACGAGCGACCAGCTGGTGGCCATCCTGTTTGTGGCATCTTCGCCGGGTACTAATTTTTGCGGCATGAAAGGACTGCTGACGTTTTTGAACTCGGCGAAAAACAAGTACGAGGATGTCCTAAAGGGATGGAGGTTTCGCCTGGCCGGCGAGACGGCGAAGGAGTTTAGCAAGTTTTGGACTCAGAGTTCTGACAGGAACCTGGTCCGCTTGTGCGGCATGTGCTTAAGACTGTCGTCCCACTGCGTGGAAAGAGAGGAGGACAACCATGCACCAAAACAGAGACGTATTGATGGTGTCAATTAGCCGGTTTTACAGCAACGAGGACAACATGCGAGAGGTCGTATCGGTGGTGAAAGGTTCCTCCGACATCTCGCTTAGAATGATCGACTGGTTCATCACCAACTATGCCAAGAAAAACGTATCCATTTCGGTTCGGGAGGACGAGCACCTTAACATTTACAACAGCTACAGGGGAGCGCTCAAGACATTTTCCAAGCAGCAGTTTGACCCGTTTAGGCGCCACGAGAGGATCCTGTTCAAGTACGGAGACTCGGAAGCGCTGGAGACGACGGTCGGGCAGCTAAACTTTTTCAAGTGGGCGATAGAAACTGGAGTCATAGATTACATCAGACAGCACAAGGTCGCCGTCGAGCGATCGATGATCGAGTGCGGGGCCGCCAAGCCTGCCAAGAAGGTCCCGACCGTGGAGTCTTCCGAAGAGGAGGGCGACGACAAGAAGCCGGCGGCTCCCCGACCGGCCGTGGTGCGCCAGAAGTGCAAGACGACGCTTTCGTTTGACTAGATTTTTTTCACTTTTTTCCATGCCGCTAGAGCCTCCTCGCAGTCCATCGCTGCCGCCTCGCACGCCGCCTTTAGCATTCCGCGCGCGGTCGCTCCTCCCGGCGGTACTCTCATGCGCACGACGATAGATCGCTCTAGCTGGTGAGGAATGTAAAATCCCGCAAAGTCCGTTTCGAAGAGGAGCTTGTTCTGGACGAGCGCTCCGCAGGTGTGGTCCTCGCCGACGATCTTTAGCGAAACGATGTCGGGAGGCGATCCGGTCTGGGAGGGGGAGTCGATGACTTTCGACGCGCCGTCGGTCGCGTCCGCTATGTTGCGCAGCCTAGACGCCATGCATTCGTAGCCGGACTCTACGATCTCTCGAGGCGTCATGCCGCACTGGGTCTCCAGGCAAAACCTGTGCGCCTTGGGAGCCCCGCGCTCGTCGATGTCGATCATGCGGCGGGCGTCCAGGGCGTCGAACGCCAGCTTGTCTTCCCGCTTTTTGCGCTCTTTGGCGACAGCCGGCTCGTCGGTCAGCGGATAGCACGAGCAGGCCGCGACCGGAGAAAAGCGCGCGTGCTCTGACCCCGATCCGAAAGAGGCCGTCGCCTCCAGCGCGATACGCTGCCCGGGCATTAGAGTGGTGATGAGGGGATAGTCGCCGGTCAGCGGGTCTGGCTTGAAGACGTTGGAGGGGTTCGGGACCTCCTCGGTCGAGCCCGACACGGGCTGAATCTTCAGGGCGGCCGAGGTGACGTCTTTCGGCCCAGATCCGGCGTTTTCTTCGTCGAGCTCGAATCGCCAGGTTTCGGGCTTGGCGGCGACGAGGTCGGACTTTGAAAGGTGAAGCGGCAGGAGCCCCACGCGCTCGCCGACGAACTCGTTGTGCAGGCTCCCGGTGTTGTATACGATGCGAACGTCTTGCTTTGACGGATCGACCGCGTCAAACCGGAAAGCGAGGGTCTGGACGTCGCACATGATGCTCCTGCGTAGGCCAGAAACCATTGAAACATCGTGCCCCGAGATGGTAAACTCTAGGCGGCCCGGGACTCGGATGTTCTTTCCGTCGCCGCGTACGTATAAGTCTGATGCGAAATCGGAAAACATTGTCGCCTGTCTGCACCTGTCTGCGAAAAAGCCCCCCCAAAAAAGCTCCTTACATACGACGATGGTTAGGTACGTCGTGCTCGACGGTAACATTGGGGCCGGAAAGACGACCGCGCTGAGCGGCCTGCGCGCCAGGGGCATCGTCGCGGTGACGGAGCCCGTGGACGAGTGGTGCTCCGATTTTAGCCACAGGGGAGAGACGCACCCGAGCCCGATTTCCCTGTACTACAACGACCCCTCGAGGAACTCGATGTCGTTCCAGCTCCACGTGCTGACCACCTGCGTGAACAAGTTTGTACGCGCGTTCGCGAGCCTCGGCCCGGATCAAGTGGCGGTCGTCGAGCGCGATCCCTTCGACCTGGCGCTGTTCGTAGAGGACAACGTTCGGCAGAATCGGTTTTCGGCGCTCGATCACAAGGTCTTCTCTGACCTCGTATCGTCGATGCGCGGGCTCGTGCGGGCAGAGCACGTGGCCAACGTGTACCTGAGACTGTCTCCCGAGAAGTGCATGGAAAGGATCAGGCAGAGGAGCCGAGATGCCGAGTCGGCGATCGACGTCGAGTATGTGCGGGGCCTGCACGAGCTTCACGACGAAAAATACAGCAGCCTGACCGTCCCGCACATCGTCGTCGACGCGTCCGAGGCACCCTCTTCGGTGTGCGATAAGATCGCAGAATTCGTGTCCGGTATCTAATATGCTCCTCCGGCAGAGAATGCCGACGCCTGGCTGCCGATCTCCAGGGGCAGGCGGAGCTTGTCTGCCTCTATGGTGCTGTACATGAACGGCAGCGGCTGCTTGTGGATCGGGGGGTCGGACCGGAGCTGTAGGTTGCCGTTGCGGTGGTAGCGAGTAGAAACGCCGATCTGGCTACCGGCGTCTAGGAAATTTATCCCCCGCATGTCTCCCTGCCCCGTGGAGTAGAGCTGGGCGAACTTCTGTTCCTCCGGACTGTTTCCGACGCGCGGGAGTAGGTCGTCGGGCTTTAGCTGGTCGGCTAGAGAGCCGGATGCAGGTCTGACGCCCCCAGTTTGCTCGACTGGCGCCGGCAGCTCTAGCATTTCTTCCTCAGCACCCATAGGCCCCCCGGCCACTGGCTGGCTAAAATCCGGCGCATTCATTACAACATTATTGGCTGTCTGAAACCCCTCCCGTCTGTATGCGTCCGGAGGAGTGCTACCCATGACGCTGTTGTAATGTATGATGATTCCCACGAGGGCGATCCCCGCCGCAACGATCAGCAGCACGCGAAACACGAGGTGGTTGTCCATCTTTCAAATTTAAATACATGGGAGATAAAATTTGAAAACGCCCGGTCCGAGAATATTCTCTGACGCTATGTCGATTCGCTGGCGGTTCGGATTCGAATCCAAAAAAGCCCGATCCAACCAATTCATATCGCATCGCAGCTTCACATCGTCGCATTTTTCACCGATCTACCATGGACGTTATCATGGACGATTCGATTTCTTTTTGCGAGGAGTTTGTCGGCAAGCTGGGTGCGGATGCCTGCCGCTTCTGCTTGCCGAAGGACAAGGCGGGGGTGCGATCCTGCATGGGGTATCACCACGCAGCGTGCGAAGACGGAGAGGTGGCGTCGATCTACGTCGTGTACTGTCACGCCGCTTCCGGCAAGGCGTCTCCGGAAGACGTCGCCGCCGCCAGGAAGGCCCTGCAGGCTCGGGAGTCTGTAGCAGATCCCGGACTTCTAAAAAAGGACCCGGATTTCGAATCGCCGTTTGGCTGCATCGTGCCAAGCTGCGGTCTCGAGTTTTACAATATGTCAGTGACTGGCATGTCCGTTTATTATGCCGGGACTCTGCTTAATGCGGAAGACCTGTTGAAAAACTCATCCCTACCAGGGAAGATGGCAGGGCCCGGAGATGCGTACTGGAGCGATCCGGAGCTACCGGCAGACTTTATAAACAAGGAGTACAATTACGTGACTGTTTCAGTTGGCAACTTCGTGTACGCGCAGAAGCGTACCGGGAAGAAGGATTTTCTGACCACGACTCCCGTGAATATCATGCTTTGCAGACACAAAGGCGTCGCGAGATGGATGCAGTACGTCGATAGGAAAGGTCGCATGTACCGCTTCACTATCGACAGAATAACTCACACGGAAAAGACCCTGTTGATGGCGGCAAACATATTACACTCGCTCGGGATAGTGATAATCGCGGACGCTCTTAGCGCCGGGAACTCCGAAGTGCTCATGTCGGACACTTTCGCCGCGAACGTCGCGTCTTACGGCGTGTTTAAAAAAGTGCGACGGGCGGTAATGGCGGACTGCAAAACACGTGACTTTGTGACCGCCGTGATGCCGTCTATGGCGAACGACGACGCTCTGCGCCTGTGCAACAAGGCGCTCCTTCGAGCCTCGGCGGCCCACCTGAAGTCCCTGGCCCTGGCTCACTTGTAAGAGGCCTTCTCTGACGCGGAAAGCTTTTTCCACTTCGCGGCGCAGTGCTTCATCATATCTTTTCCGGACCTGGTATGTCCGCTGGCCGACTTGGCGCACTCGCGCACAAACTTGTTGTATGCAGATAGCTTGCGCGGGGCTTTGCTGGTGGCTTTCTTTGCCTTCCTCTTTCCGCCCATCATGTAATCCTCGCCGCCGCCGTAGAAGTCTTGGTGTGAAGGCATATTGTGTAATACATTAAAGCAAAGGAAAAAAAAAAACGTCCCGTATATTTTTGTTTACTCTATCGGGTTAAACTCCCACCCGAGGTCTTGGCAGATGCACTCCCAGATCTTGTTTTGCTCCTGGCGCTTTGTCTTGCTCTTGAGCTTCGGCAGGTACTCCTGGATCTCGTCGTACCCCAGGAGGTCGGCGAACCTCGAAAGGCAAAAAGAGTAGCTGATCATGTTTTTACGGTTGGGGGGAGAGTGCTTCATGAACGGGACCTGGATCTGGGCGAACATGCGCTTGAACTGGGCCTCGATGTGCGGGGGGATCCGGAGGCTGGGCTTTCCGCTCAGCGAGTTCAGTATGTGGCTCTCGTGCTCGTACCACTTGTTCAGGTTTAGCTTTTTCATGACCTCGTGGAGCTTTTTCCGGGTGAGTTTGGCGAGGTTGGTAAACTTTTGTTTCTTGAGCTCGACGGTGATGGCGTCGTAGACGCAGTCCGGTATGTTTGTGTACTCGCGGCCCTGCGTCTGGCTGAGCCACTCCTGCAGGTGGTTGGATCTCTTGTAGCAAAAGTAGCTAAGCTCCCTGGGAGGGTCCCTGTAGGAAGGCCGCTCGGAGTCCAGAGTCACGTACTCGATGGTGTCGCAGTCCAGACAGTGCAGGAACCCGTCGTTCGGCACGAGGACCCGGTCCGGCCCGCCGCAGTGAGGGCAGCTGACCTCGGCGATGCTCTTGCGCATGTACCTGGGGTCGGCTTTGTCTGGCTCCGGGGCGTATTCGGAATCTACCTTGCGCATGAAAGAGTCTAGCAGCTCCGCCAGGCTCATCTTGGCGTATTTAGAAGCGGACTTTTCGGCATTTACGGGAGTCCGCTCTTCGCCCGGGAACTCGCCGTCATTTTTCTCCTCTAGCGTCGCCAGCGCCGCCGCGGGATCTTCCTTGAGGTTGATAAAGTCGAGAACGGATTTCTGTTTTAGCCCGACCGTGACTTTGTGAGAGCCAACGCGAGCCGGCTCCGAAGGGGTTGTCACGACCGGGGAGGATCCGGAGGCGCCTTTGTCGATCGACTCGTAGTAGTGAAACAGGATGTGGGCCGTTTTCTCGTAGTAATTGCGTTCGTCGTCGCACTTTTCGAATGTCGGCGACAGCCTGGCGTGTTCTCGATCCAGTGTTTTCTTGACGGGAGCTGCCCCGGATCGGCGAACGGGCGCGGTGGCAACGGTCGACATTGAAGTTAAGGATATGTTTGTCGGCACCGCGTTTCCGCGCCCGCCGCGTTTAGGTTCTAGAAAAAATGCCTGGGGACTCGCCGGTGGCTCGACCTTCCTGCAGGATCGCTAAAAAAGGAGATACGGAGGTTTTGTTCGTTCGAGAGAGAGAGACAGAGACGATCACCTAGGGAACCCGGAGAGACCGCCCGTGAGCTGGGATCCGATGCTGAAGCCCGCTCCCTGTCGCAGGGTGCGACGCATGTCTTCCCCGTACTTCATGCCGTCCTGGTCGTAAGCGTCGCTGATGCTGGAGAAGAGGTCCACGATAGAGAATGTAGCCGCCGCCACGACGGCGATCAGGAGGACCTCCTCCAAGCTCGGCTTGATTTTAGGAATAAAGTACGCCGCGAAACCGACCGTGGATCCTTCCAGCAAGTACTTTGCTAGACGCGCAAGAGCCGCTGCAAAGTTTGGCTGCATGGTTGTTATTATTACTGTACAAAGAGAAAAAAAAGACCGCACGTTTTCTTTTTGGGAGGAGAAGCTCCGTCGAACGCGCGCGTCGGGCAGCCGCGGGGAAAAACATCGGGCGCATTCAAGAGAACAAACAAAATGCCGCCCGTATCTTGCAAGCAGCAGGAC
>Ga0315906_10006436_pt1 | contig 14518 bp, 10 predicted proteins | sample LakEriMetagenome_4_FD_203526 | JGI IMG/M metagenome (GOLD analysis project Ga0315906, IMG submission 203526) | Freshwater fungal communities from buoy surface, Lake Erie, Ohio, United States - Buoy 2 MA122 | ecosystem: Environmental > Aquatic > Freshwater > Lake > Lake biofilm | place: USA...
GGTGTCATCAGCACTAACTTCACCAGCAAATTTGCCGAGCATGGAGTCGTACTTGAGCAAGTGAGCGTTGGTACGGGGATCGGACGTATCGTTCAGTCCAACTAGTTCTATGTTTGTCTCTGAGCGACCAGCCCAGCATCTGAGAAAGTTACGTCCGATGCGCCCAAATCCATTAATCGCTACCCTGATAGTCACTTTTTATCGCCCTTTATATAAATTTAACTTTTTACTTTAATCTGATGCTTATGATACCGAAAAACCGTCACCAATTTATTCTCTCTTAAAGCAAAATTTGAAATCTTAATAAAAACCAAAAAGGTAGGGGCAATTCATGAATTGCCCCTACCTTTTTGGTTTTTAGATGAAATATGCCATGCATATTTCATCTATTTTTATTAGCTAAACAGTCGTGGGAACTTTCGATTTAACAGTTGCAAAGCTAGGTACAACGATCGACTTGTCCTGTTTAGTGAGGCGATCGTATAGCTCCTTGGTATTTGGGTAGTTAGCCGCAGGGAAAGTTTCAAAGCGGTTGTAAGGTACTACATCTTCACCAAAAGCATCGAGGAATTCACGGCTGTTAACCATTTCCGTGACCATTGCCTTGATACCACTAGTTGCCAAAATCACGTTATATTTGCGGATTTCAGCTTGATCGAGAGGCGCACGTCCTAAGAAATGCTTTGTCCCCAATTCGATCACCTTAGTGTTAGGGAATGGGGCGTAGAATTCCTTGATATAGAGGTCGGATGTACCGATCGCCAAAATGAATTCCTTGACCGTGGTTTCTTCGTTGAGCAGCTTGGAAGTATATTGGCTGAACTGTGAGTCAGCAACATAGGCATCCATGTCACGCTCGAACACTTGACGATAAGCAGCACGAACCAAAGCGCCTGTTTCCACAGGATCGGTGGTGGTGAGCTTGAAGATCTTGCGTTGTTCGCGCTTCTTGTCAACACCTTGGTTAATGCGATCGCGAATCGATACAGAAGAACGCTCTTCGGTGACTTGACCAAGTTCGATGAACTTAGCTGTTGGTTCAACCACGACCTTAGTGCCTTTTTCTTCACCCAAGGTGCTGTTGCGATTTTGACGAAGCGATACACCTGCGGGAGTCAAATAGCGCTCGTAAGGAACGGTATCTTCACCAAAGGCTTGCTCGTATTCCTTGGTCTCAAGGATCGCATCAACGACTGCATAGAAGCCTTTCTTTGATGCAAGATCAAAGTAAGCATTCATTTCAGGGCGACCATAGGTAGGGCGACCCAAGAGACGGCGATGGGTATATTCGATCGCTTTACAGACATAAAGCTTCGTCCAATAGCGATCGCGGAATAAAGGCGACTTAGCCAAGATGCGGACAAATTCGCGTACCGAGATTTGACCATTTTCCAACTTGCTCTCGACTGCCGTGAGGCGCTGACCTGCAAAAGGAATGTAGCCAGTGATTTGTAAGTAAATTGCGCGAATCACAGCTTGGGTAGAGCTTTCCGAGTTGTTAACACTCTGACCTTTAATCGAACTGATTCTAGCTCCTTTGCCAATCTTGACGCTATCGCGTTGGGTTTGATCGAGCTTGAATACCTTGGGACTCATTGAATCAATCGAGCCAGTTGCCGCAGGATTACCAAGTTGGTTGGTGATACCAGCACCATTGCGAATCAAGATCCGACGGGTATCCTTGCCAAAAGGAGCAGGGGACGCACTAGGATTACGAGTTTCTTTAGGGAAGATCGCGCCAAATTGGATTTCGAGCGGATCATTACCAGCACCGTAAACATGCTGATCGGGCAATGGTTGCTCATAGGCAGCAAACAAGGTAATAAATTGAGGAACCTTGCGGAAAGGAGCTGAATAGTTGAACAAGTCAAACTGTGCGCCCCAGTTACGCGCAGTCTGAGCTTCCTGTCCGTATCCACGTTGATAAGGGACAGTTTCTTCGCCGAAGTAGTCGCTGTACTCTCTGGAGTTAACTAGAGCATTGACTAGTGCGGACAAACCACCTTTGGAGACGATCGCAAAGTAAGCTGCCACTTCTTCACGGCTCTCAGGTGAGCGTCCAAGGAAATGCTTGAAGGCTAACTCAACAGCACGCGAGTTAATGAAGGGGAGGAAAAATTGATCGCGGTACAAAGGTGATAAACCTAATCGGCGTACGAACTCACGCACCGAGATTTCACCATTTTTCACCTTAGAGTCAAGGTCAGAAATACCTTGGCTGTACGCACGAGCGATATCACGCTCAAAAACTTGGCGATAAGCAGCCTTAACTACGCCATTTTTTTCAGCGCCTGTCATAGCAGCCTTCATTACAAACTTCTGACGACGCTCAGCAGTGTTGAAGTAAATTTGAGGAAGTGCCAAGCCTTGCAAGTCGGGAGAGTTACGCTGGCGGACTTTAGGCGAAGGAGTCGCTGCTTTGAATTCAGCGATCGCTACATCCATGTATTGCTTGATAATTTCGATCGCCGCAGGATCTTTGAGGAAATAACCTGCTGCGGCTTGCTTCATAGTTTGCAGTGCAACGATGGTTGCCTCAGTGGAACATGCTGCTTCAATGATTTCGCGCAAGCCACGCACGTTTTGGGCAAGAATATTTGGGTCACCTGCAACAATTGCATAGGTGGCATAACGCAAGAACCATGACAAGTCACGCAGGGACTTCTTCATGCGGTCTGCGCCATAACGAGAAATGTTAATGGGGCGGAAATTAGCTGGCACAGGATCAACAACGCCAGTAATGCCTGTATTACTGAAGAAATTCTTGATTGTCCCTAAAAAGCCACCTTCGCTTGCCTCAGTATAAGTAGTTGTACCAAGCTCCATGCCGATCTTGACATCAACTACTCGACCAGCGCGATCAACCTCCAAGGCTTCGGAATTTTTGGGTTTTTCCAAAAATGCCATTGCTGAACCACCCGTAAAAATACGGCTAGCAGCCTTGGATACGATATTGTCAGAGTTTTTTGTCAAAATTTCTGCAATTTCGAGGCGTTTTAGTCCAGATTGAAAATATGTGGATAAATCATCTAATTCGCTACGAGTCGCAAAGCGATCTTGTTGCTCTATCTGAGAAATTGTGGAAGTTAAAGCGGTCTGATATAGACTGGGGCGGGCATTTACTGCACCACTTGACGCTGTTACGCTCATGTGTCTGCCTTGAGATCTTTAAAGGGTATGTAAAAAGTCGAAATAATATCTACCCAAGTATAGGGTTTTCCAACTTAAATATATATCTCTATCTCATCAGAAAATGCCGCATTTACAGGTATTTCAACCAGAAAGACACGATAAGTTTTGTAAAGCACGTATGTTGATTGCGCTATGTATTTATATATAGCTGTATGTAGGGCATGGGTGCGATCGCTATAATGATCTTTGTTAAGCTAAGTTTGGTTTTAAATTTTTGGATCTCATCTCAGAGCTAAAGATCTAAGTTTACAACTGCCCGTATTTTTCTCTAAACAATCATGATGAATACTCCAACCTTACCAAGAGAGCAATCTGCGACATCAGTAAGTGAAAAAACAGAGAAATCCAGACCCTTATCTGAAAATCGGGTCTTGCTTCATGGGGTGAGTTGGGAAACTTTTGAGTGCTTACTTGCAGATGTTGGCGATCGCCGTAAAACTCTATTCAATTATATTAAAGGTAATTTAGAGATTATGTCTCCGCTCTCACTCCATGAAGGAAGCAGTCGGTTTTTCGATAAGCTATTGACTATTTTCGTTGATGAACTGGATATCGATATGCGATGTTTAGGCTCGCTATTAATGAAAAGCTCAGAATTAAAAATTGGTGGGGAGCCAGATTCCTGTTATTACATCAAAAATGAGTTGGCTATTCGCGCTCAAGAAAATGTCATCGTTGGACAAGATCCTCCTCCCGATCTGGTTTTAGAAGTAGATATCACCAATCCTAGCGATCGCCGTTTACAGATCTATGCTCTCCTTGGTGTGCCTGAAGTCTGGCGTTACGATGGTTATAGTTTAGAGTTTTTAGCTTTGCAGAATGGGGGATATGTGGCGATAGAAAATAGTTTATCGTTTCCGACTTTACCCGCCGCAATTATTGTGGAATATGTGCAGAAGCGCTTACTCTTAGGGGAAAGTAAGACTTTAAAAGAGTTTCGGGGATGGGTGAAGGCGATCGCACGAGGACTAACATGAAAATCCGATATTCTGCCACTAATTTCTTATTATGGTACAGGTCGCCTTTGGTCACAAAAGAAGGAGAAGAGTATTGAAACATTACCACCGAGAGCAAGACGCTATGGATATGTGGATTGCTTAGATCCTGCCTCCAATCAAAAACAACTTCTCAAATGGATGAAAACAATGGAAATTGCATCTTTACAGAGAGGAAGTGAAATTAATGTACTTTCAGCACTCAAACAGTCTGTAAGTGAGTGTATGGAAAACTGGTGTTCAGTATTTTATGACATTCTTGAAGATGATTTAATGGCAACTTCTGATAATGGGAAAATATTGCCTTTTCGGATGTTGAGTGACGGTGTTCGGAATATGCTGGCAATGGTCGGTGATATCGCATATCGTGCTGCAACACTTAATCCTCATCTTAAAGCTGATGTTATAGAGCAAACTACTGGGATTGTTCTCATTGATGAAATTGAATTACATCTTCATCCAAAATGGCAAGTAAGAGTGGTCGAAGATCTTAGAAGAACGTTTCCAAAAATCCAGTTTATTGTTACAACACATTCTCCATTTATCATTCAATCTCTACATAATGGCAAGCTAATTAATCTCAATAGTTCTCCACCATCAGAATATGAAGGTAGAAGTATTGAGGACATCATCGAAGATATTATGGGGATTGAGTTACCACAATATAGTCGCAGAAAACTAGCGATGCTAAATGCTGCTGAGGAATACTACAGAGTGTTACAAGAAGCGGAAAGCCTTGGGCAAGATAAACAGGAAGAACTTGATGTATTAAAACAAAGACTCGACGAGCTATCTATGCCTTTTAGTGACAATCCTGCCTATCATGCCTTTCTAAAAATGGAACGCTTGGCAAGAGGTCTGTAGATATGCGTCCAATCTTAAGAGGTGAAAGACCACTTGACTCAGAAGGCAATCCTAAAAATTTTACGTAGAAGTTCAAGGGGGCTAAGGGAGAAGAGAAGGTGGAATTTGCCCAGAACGAGCAGCCAAGATAGATTCAGCCAAAAAATCAAGAATATTACGCTCTTGGAGATTCAGAGAAGAAACAACAGTGAGTAAACGAGAGACAAACTCGCCCATGTCGCCCCCAGCAAACGCGCCGAACTCATCGAAAAGCGTAAAGCCTACGCCAATAACAAAAATATTTATTCGCTCCTGCTGCAATACGCCGCAGGATTTGGCAAGTCTAACATCATCGGCTGGACAGCACTGCAACTCAAAGACCTGCGCCGCAATGGTGAATATGTCTATGACAAAATCATGATCGTCGTCGATCGCCTCCAACTCCGCAGCCAGATCGACTCAAAGATGCTAAACATGAACATCGATAATCGGATGTATGTTGAAGCGAATAATAAGGCAAGTTTCCAAAAAGCCCTTGAATCCGATACCCGCCTCGTGATCGTCAATCTCCAAAAATTTGGCGCAGTTGCAGAAATGCTTGCTCCTGATACCATGCAAAAACTTTCGCAATTGCGTATTGTCTTCCTAATCGATGAGATCCACCGTTCCAATAGTGGCGAACAACATGAAGAAATGGTCAATATCTTCGATGAACTGCAAACACCCTTTGACACTCAAACCAGCCTATTCCGTACCAAAAAGAATTTAATTATCGGCTTCACCGCCACACCTGACGACCATACCCTCGCACGTTTTGGTGAATTTAGCGGCTATGCCGAAAGCGAAAAGCTCTGGGTTCCCTTCGATTCCTACACCATGAATGAAGCAATTAAAGACAAATTTGTTCTCAATCCGCTCAAAAATATTATTCCCGTGGCTTCCAAGCTAGGGTTTAACCTTCCAAGCAATAAACAGGAAGGCTTCGAGCAACCTAATTACAAAGATGTCGATAAAAAGCAAATCTATGAAGAACGCGAACGAATCAAAGAGATCGCCAAATACATCGCCGATCTCCTCGTAAAAGATGTCTATCCTAAAATTCGCGGCACGGCAAAAGCCATGCTCGCCGTGTACTCAATTAAAGCAGCGATCGCCTATAAACAAGCCATCACTAAAAATTTCCAAGAAATCGTCAAACAAAATAAATACGCTAAATATGCCAAAGCACCCATTCACATCGTCTATTCCAGCAACCAAGACGAACAAAGCGCCACAGGACTAAATGATGGACTTACCGAAGAAAAAGTCTTAGAAAACTTTGCCCTCGAGAAAAATGGCTTGATTATCGTTGTCGCCAAACTGCAAACAGGCTTCGATGAAAAAAGACTACACACCCTATTTCTAGACAAAGAGATCAAAGGCATTAGCGCCATTCAAGCAATTTCTAGAGTTAATCGCACCGCTAAACATAAAAATGAATGCAAAATCGTTGATTTTTCCTACAACAACGTCAACGTTCAAAATATCAAAGAAGCCTTTGAGCATTTCTCCGATGTTGTCGTTAGTGACTTCGATCCCTTCAGTGACAAACGCATATTAGAACTGCTATTCACAATACTGAAAAAATCTGATGTCTACGAAGAGTTCTTCAATATATTTGTGGCGATCGCTAATGATGTCACTAAACAAAATAATCCCGAAAACCACCTAGATTTAGAAAGTAGCATCGAAAAATATATCGAAGCTAATCCTAAACCCACCGCCGACACCAAAGCCAAAACCGCCCAATATTTCACCATACTCAATCGCATCGAGTATGTGATTACCCTAGAGGCAAAATACAGCGAATCGAATCTTTTAAATTTCCTCCGCCTATTCAATAAAATATACAACCAACTACATCGCACCGATGAAGTTAAAGATGCGATCAAAGTCTATTTTGACAATCAAATCGGCATTATTGAAGTCCAAACCCATCCCAAAGAACCCAAGATCCCCAAGTCGCCCAAAATAGCTGAGGGTAAACCGCCCTTTACAGTTCATCAATTTGATATTCTGACGATTCTCGAAGCTCGTAACGATCAAGAAAAATTAAAAGGCGATCGCATCCAAGAATTTGCAACCAAAATAGTAGAATTCTTCTCTTACGTCCAAAATTGTGAGGAAGGTAGACGCTTAGTTGTCAAAATCAATTCCTATGTCCCAGAAGAAGAGATTTATGAAGAATTTGCAAAAATCTACACCAAGTACAAAATTTTAAATAGAAAGACTGTCGGAGATTACTTTTTCAAGGAAACCGAGGATCTTGTTAATAAACTTTGTGATGATTTTGAAGTGATAGTGCGGAATACTCATTGATTGAATTTTCATATCAAAAACTATTCTGTGATTATGTCTGCGGATAAGATAAAAAAAACTTATTAAAAAAATCAAAATACAAACGAAAACTCATCATTTTGTTAGCCCACAAGAACACCTCCAGCCCATTCTCAACAAGGATTTAAAGCATTTAAGTGGTCATGAAAGCGATCGATAACTATCACCTATAACCAATGGTAGAAATAAAAAGCTAATTGTTCGCTTGGTTGCCAAGAACGATATGATGCGTGTTGATACCCTTGTGGGTAATTGAGATAAACGTAACTTGGTTGATTACCTTTAACTAGGTATAGGTTCAGGCGATCGTTTATTTTTTTGGCTGCAATCTTTAAGAGGTTTATTACATACATGGCTACCTTCAAAGTAAGACTGATTAACGAAGCTGAAGGACTTGATAAAACTATCGAAGTTCCTTCTGATGAGTACATTCTTGATGTTGCTGAAGCTCAAGGCATCGATCTTCCTTACTCTTGCCGCGCTGGTGCTTGCTCTTCTTGTGCTGGCAAAATCGTTAAGGGTGAGATTGATCAAGGCGATCAGTCCTTCTTGGATGACGAGCAAATGGAAGCTGGCTACGCTCTCCTGTGCGTAACCTATGCTCAGTCTGATTGTGAAATCTTGACTCACCAAGAAGAAGCTCTCTACTAATCGCTTCTTTTCATAAATTTTTTAAAAGCTCCGATCGCTAGTACTTTATATGCAACGCTCGGAGCTTTTTCATTAATTCTTATTTTGAAAACTGGTTTTCTGAAAGCCTTCCGCAAACAAGCTTTCAGAAAACCAGTTTTGTGTTCTTCAGCGCCTGCGGCGCTGAAGAACACAAAACTGGTTTCATACAGCGATTGCTAGATTTTGATGCAAGCTTTAACGTGAGTGGTATTTTGATGATACATTTCTCAAAGTCTAAACTGCAAAGAGGCATCACCAATTTTGTCTAGCAACGAAGAAGAAATCGACATGGAAATGCAGGAATTACAATCCACTGCAAAATCTGCTAAGCGATCGCTACTCAATATCGCTACGATTGTGGCGATCGCAACTTTGTTGAGCAAAATATTTGGATTACTGCGTCAAGTGGCGATCGCGGCAGCTTTTGGAAACGGTACTGCCTACGGAGCTTACAACTTCGCCTACGTGATTCCAGGCTTCTTGCTAATCTTACTTGGCGGCATTAATGGGCCATTTCACAGCGCGATCGTTAGTGTTTTAGCAAAACGCGATCGCAAAGAAGTTGCAGCAATCATCGATAGCATCACCACCATCGTTACGGGGATTCTCTTGCTGGTGAGTGTTGCGCTAGTAATTTTTGCAGAACCATTGATGCATCTAGTAGCCCCAGGGTTATTTATCCCAGAAGCAGATTTACTCGCCAAAGGAATTACCCCTGAAACCATTCAAAACCTAAAGATTACTAAGGACATTGCGATCCAGCAGTTTCAGATCATGGCTCCAATGGCAGTTTTGGCCGGACTAGTGGGGATCGGCTTTGGAGCTTTAAATGCTGCTGATGCTTATTGGCTACCTTCGGTCAGCCCTATATTTTCTAGCTTGACAGTGCTCATTGGCATCGGTGGCTTGTACATGGTAGTGGGCAGCAAGATTTTACTACCAGAAAATGCGGTGCTAGGCGGTGCGGTGCTTGCTTGGTCAACTCTAGCAGGAGCAGTTTTGCAATGGCTGGTGCAATTACCTATACAGCTCAAAGCTGGTATGGGTGGATTTAAGCTAAGGTTTGACTTTCAGCGCACTGAAGTCAAAGAAGTCTTAAAAATTATGATCCCCGCCACTTTTTCATCGGGGATGCTGCAAATTAATGTCTGGACAGATTTGTTTTTTGCTTCTTTCATTCCCAATGCAGCGGCGGCAGTGTCGGCAATGGGCTATGCGGGGTTATTAGTGCAAACGCCTCTGGGAATTTTGTCGAATGTGATCCTTGTACCGCTGTTTCCTGTTCTTTCTAAGCTAACTGATCCCGAAAATTGGGACGAACTGAAACAACGAATTCGTCAAGGACTGATGCTCACGGCTCTTACGATGTTGCCAATTAGTGCAGTGATGGTAGCCCTGGCTTTGCCGATTTCTCAGGTGGTTTATGAGCGCTATGCTTTCGATGCTGAGGCTTCACGGCTCACTGCTGTAGTTTTAATGGCTTATGCGGTGGGCATGTTTGTGTACTTAGGTCGCGATGTTTTGGTGCGGGTGTTTTATGCCCTTGGCGATGGCGACACACCTTTTAAGATCAGCATTGTGAATATTTTTCTGAATGGACTATTTGATTATTTGTTAGTCCAAAGATTTGGAGCAGCAGGAATAGTTTTGGCAACCGTTGGCGTGAATGTGATCTCCATGCTAGCGATGATGTATTTCCTCGATCGCCGTCTGAATGGAATGCCCCTAAAAAGTTGGAGCAAAACCCTCTTGGGTTTAGCGATCGCCAGCGTGATCGCAGGTGGTGCAAGTTGGGGCGTTTATCATTTGCTCAGTCATAGTTTTGATAGTTTTGGCGCTGTGGAAAGATTTGGTGCAGAGTTGGGTGGTTTATTGCTAGCCAGTGCGATCGGGTTCACTATTTTTGGCGCGATCGCAGTCCAAATGAAAATCCCTGAGCTCAAAGCCATCAGCAATCAAATCAAGCATCGGTTTTCACGTTAGGCAAATAAAGAAAAGTGGAGATTCGTTCCGTCCTTCTTTATTTTGGCTATACCAATTCACAAAATGGCATAACTGGCATAACTATAGCTATGCCAGTTATGCCATTTTGTGAATTGGTATTAGGTAGCACTTGCCGCATTAATAGCCATTGCATCCGAGATATAACAAACTCCGCCAAACTTTTTGGTAACTGGCTTCAGCTTTTCAACCAAAGTCTTAGTTTTGTCTTCTAAAAAGAAAGCAATCACATAGTCATTTTCCAACATACTCATATCTAGATCACCCGAATTTGTACCACTGACTCCCTTACCAACGACATTACGAATCACGGTGTAGTTTAAAACCCCAACTTTTTCTAAAACCTTGATAATTTTGTGTGACTCAACAGAATCAGATACGATTTCGATTCTTTTAACAGCTTGCATAATTTTATTTCTACTAAATTTCTACTAAATTTCTACTAAATTTTTGCTAATTTTTTTCGCCAAATTTTTTGACCGATAATCAACAGAATTGGCGACAGGTTGAGCCGCCAATATCGCCTAAGTTGTTGCCCAAAACATATTAATCACATACATGTACAAAGGAATCCCCACAATGATATTGAAGGGAAAGGTGACTGCTAGAGCCGTTGAAACATAGAGGCTAGGATTGGCTTCTGGCACTGTGAGACGCATCGCAGCAGGTACAGCGATATATGAGGCACTGGCGCATAGCACTGCAAACAATAGTGCATCTCCCTGCGACATGGAAATTAACTTAGCGATCGCAATGCCAACACCAGAGTTCAAGATCGGCATCAAAACAGCAAAAGCAATTAAGAAAAAGCCTGTTTTTTGCAAATCCTTAATGCGTTTCGCCGCAACTAAACCCATATCCATCAAGAAGAAGGTCAACACACCGTAAAACATGTCTTGAGTAAAAGGTGACAGCACATGCCAGCCTCTTTCGCCAGTCAAACAGCCAATGAGTAAACTACCGACGAGCAAAAATACTGAGCTATTAAGAAAAGCTTCACGTAGCACCTCTGACCATGCAAATTTGCTAGTTTCACCTTTTTTGGCTTTTTCTTCTGCCGTAAATAGGCTTACGAGAATGAGTCCGACAATGATGGCGGGAGACTCCATCAGTGCTAAAGCTGCCACCATATAGCCATCAAAGGAAATACCTAATTGCCCCAAAAATGAACTTGCCGTAATAAAGGTAACGGCACTGATCGAGCCATAGGTTGCCGCGATCGCCGCCGCATTGTAAGAATCAAGTTTGATCTTGAGAATAAAAAATGAATAGACAGGTACGATGCAAGCCATTAGGATTGCTGCTGCCATCGTCAAAATCACTTCTTGGTTGATACCGCTTTTAACTAGCTCAACACCGCCCTTAAAGCCGATCGCCAACAGTAAATATAGTGAAAATAATTTCGGAATTGGCGGCGGGATTTCTAAATCTGATTTAATCAACACCGCTAACATGCCCAGAAAAAAGAACAGGATTGGCGGGTTGAGAATATTAGAAACAATTAGGTCTAAATCCATTTGGACAGATCCATTAAAAATAAAAGGATTTTCTTAAAACAATTCGTACATCATGTCAGTCTACAGAATTGTATGGCGATCGCTATCGGAAATGCGTTATGAGAAACACACCTTGAATCCGAAAGACTGAAGACAGACTGCAATTCTCATTAACAAAATTATTTTTTTGAAAGCCTCTAATGTGATGTGGGCTTTCAAAAAACAATTTTGGTGTTTCCATCGCCAAAGGCGATGGAAACACCAAAATTGTTTTCATAATTAGAATTGCTGAAAAGCATTGCTTAGCAACGCTTTTAGCATTTCGGGTTTGATATCATAAAGAAAAGTATTTGTTTTGGGAGAATATTTGACAATGACAGCGATCGCTCCTCCCCCCATCAAACAACAGGAAAACTTAGCAGATTCACGATCCCAGCAACTCATCACTGATCAGTGGATTAGTGCAACATGGGACGAGTTTGTAAAGATTCTCGAAAATCCTCTGTATGCAGAATCTCGTTGCTATTACGACACTAATCAAATTAAGCAAATGAGGATTGAAACTATGCCTGTGGGTTCAGAACATGCTGATGACAATACTCTGATCATCTTTGCGATTAGTTTATACTGCACATTAAAAAATATTCCTGCGAGAGGTTTGACCAATTGCAGCTATGTCAAAACAGGATGTAAAGGCTGTCAGCCAGACATCTCGTACTACATTGGTAAAGTTTCAGCCCGCGCACCTCGCAGTAGTTCCATCGTCAGTCTCGATGAATCGCCTGCACCGAATTTGGTGATTGAAATATCTAGTTCCACGATCAATGATGACTTAGGAAAGAAGCGCTTGCTGTATGAGCAGTTAGGTACTAGTGAATATTGGGTGATTGATGTCCAAGAGGTGAAAATTATCGCCTTAGAAATGTTGGAAAATGGTGGCAGTCGTCAAATTACCTCATCTAAATTATTAGGTGGACTAGCGATCGCTGATATCGAAGCTGCATTAAAACTCAGCCGTGAAAAATCTCAATCTGAAGTAGGGGCATGGCTATTACAGCACTTTGCACTCTAAAACCCGAAAAGAGAGTTGCGGCGCGAAACACCTCAACTCTCTTTTCGGGTTTATAAAATTCGATGAGTATTTTAAATGAGGCGCTATACTATCTTTAGACATTAAACTGCATATTGTTTTTAGCAAACTATTTCTAATTTAGTTGCTTACCTTCCTTTAAACATTCATAGTTGGAAAAATGAGCGAACCAACTCCCTACGAAAAATTAGGAGTCAACGACGAAGCCTCCTTTGAAGAAGTGCGCGATGCACGCGATCGCCTATTGCGCGAAAATGAGGGGGATGAGTCTCAACAAGAAATTATCGAGGTTGCTTACGATGCCATCCTCATGGATCGTCTACGCGCCCGAAAAGAAGGCAAGATCGCTGTCCCCGATCGCATTCGATATCCCGAACGGCTATCTGCGGCGATCCCCGCTTCTCTCCAGAATAATACACAGCATCGCGCCCCATCTTGGCTGTCGAGATTATGGGACAGCCCTAGCCAAAAAGATATTTATATTTCTCTAGGAATTTTTGCGGGACTTAGTGCAGTCAGCTTTTTCATACCCGCAGTCACGACTACATGGCTATCGTTTGGGTTGATTGCCAGTGTTATTTTGCTAACCCGCAAAGAAAATCGATTTGGACGTGCTTTGCTGATCTCCCTATCAGGAATTACTGTCGGAGTATTATTAGCAACTTTAACTAATCAAGTTTTAATAGTATCCCGTTTGGTAGGAGGTGGATTTTTTCCTAGTCCGATCCAGACAGTAATTATTTTGTTGGTGATGTGGCTTCATGCTTGTTTCTTAAGATAAAAGCGATTAGCTGTTAGTGATTAGCTGTTTAGAGTGCTTTGCAATCTTTGGTAAACTCAAATATATTTTAAAAGCCTTGCAAAGCAGGGCTTTTAAAATATATTTGGACAAGCTAATCGCTAAAAGCTAACGATCAGTCGCTAATAACTTCAAAAAGATAAAACACCTATGTCACCTACATTTTTTGGGATCGCACAACTTAATCCCGTAATTGGTGACTTGCTCGGTAACTGCGATCGCATCTTAACTGCTGTCCAGAAATTAGCTAAGCAAGGGGTGCAGCTAGTACTGACACCTGAGCTGTCAATTTGTGGTTATCCACCTCGTGACTTATTGATGAATCATCAATTTGTGCGCGATATGGAAATTGCGATCGCTGAGCTTGCTAGTAAACTCCCCCCCGATATTGCTGTACTAGTGGGGACAGTATCGGTAAACCCTCAGGCTAATCAATCGGGAGGAAAACCTCTATTTAATAGTGCAGCCCTATTGCAAGATGGCAGGGTTCAGCAAGTTTTTCATAAGCGGTTGTTGCCAACCTATGATGTATTTGATGAAGATCGTTATTTTGCGGTGGGAAATGGGAGCAATGTTTTTACACTCAATCTGAAAGGGGGAGCCTCTCTAAATATAGGTGTAACCATTTGTGAAGATATTTGGAATGACGAAAAATTTTGGGGAAAGCGTAACTATGCTGATGATCCTGTTGCTGAACTAGCTACGAATCATGAATTAGATTTGCTGCTCAATTTATCGGCTTCACCCTATGCGGTTGGTAAGCAGAAGTTACGCGAATCGATGCTAAGTCATAGTGCGATCATGCATAACTTGCCGTTGCTTTATGCCAATCAAGTTGGGGCAAATGACGATCTGATTTTTGATGGACGGAGTATGGCTTTTAACAGTCAAGGCAAAATAATTGCACGAGGTAAGAGCTTTGAAGAGGATTTGCTGGTAATTAATCTAGATGAGGTAAGCCTTGATTTATCCAGACACGAAAGTGATGACGCAGAAATTTTTGCGGCTCTGGTGCTTGGTGTGCGTGACTACGTCCAGAAATGTCGATTTCGTC
>Ga0315906_10006439_pt1 | contig 14509 bp, 11 predicted proteins | sample LakEriMetagenome_4_FD_203526 | JGI IMG/M metagenome (GOLD analysis project Ga0315906, IMG submission 203526) | Freshwater fungal communities from buoy surface, Lake Erie, Ohio, United States - Buoy 2 MA122 | ecosystem: Environmental > Aquatic > Freshwater > Lake > Lake biofilm | place: USA...
CGAAATCCAGTGGGGACGCATGAGCGACCCGAAGATCGCCATCGTCGGCAAAGGCGTGGCGTTCGATACGGGTGGCCTGAACATCAAGACAGCCGGCATGGGGCTGATGAAGAAGGACATGGGCGGGGCAGCCCACGCGCTGGCTCTTTCCCGCATGATCATGAGCGCGGGATTGCCGGTGCGGCTGGTTTGCTGTGTCCCGGCCGTCGAGAACGCAATCGGGCCGGATGCGTTCAGGCCCTCCGACATTCTGAAGTCGCGCAAGGGACTGACGGTCGAGGTCGAGGACACGGACGCAGAGGGCCGCCTGATACTTGCAGATGCACTGACACGAGCCAGCGAGCATGGGCCGGAACTCATCATTGATTTCGCCACGCTGACGGGCGCCGCCCGCGTGGCGCTGGGGCCGGATCTCGCGCCTCTTTATACGGACGATGAACAGCTGGCCGCTGATATCGCTGAGTCCGCGAAGGAGACCGGCGATCCGGTCTGGCGGATGCCGCTGTGGGCCGGATATGAGGGCGGGCTGAAGTCGCCGATCGCCGACATGAAAAATCTTGGCGACGGGCCGATGGGAGGTTCCATCACGGCGGCGTTGTTCCTCAAAGCTTTTGTGAACGCGCCGAGCTGGGCGCATTTTGATATCTGGGCGTGGCGACCCGCTAGATATGGACGTCCGGCCGGGGCGGCCGCGTGCGGGTTGCGTGCGGTTTGGGCAATGTTGAAAAAACGATACGCGTGATCGCTTCGTTCCGCTTGCCCCGAGATGAAAAACGAGCGAGTCTGTCTGTGGGGCCGGCTGAATTGGAGCTGTCATGGATCGCGCGTCCGCCCTCGCCTTGCTTAAAGATGTTCTCGCTGAAACCGTACGGGCCGATGGTCCGGACCTGAATGTCAGGCAGTCTGCCATCTTGCTGCGGGTTTCACTTGAACCCGGGCCGCACACGGTACGGGGACTTGCCGAAGCCCTGCAGCTTGGAAAGCCTGCGGTGAGCCGGGCGCTTGATGCGCTTGAAGGCCTCGGATTTGCAACACGTGTCCCCGATGAGAGCGATCGGCGGAGCGTTCTGGTGCAGAGCACGGCGCGTGGACTTGCGGCGCTCGCAGGGCTTGGCGACCGGGTGATCTCGTGCGAGCGAGCGCTGGCCTCGGGAAAGGCTCCCGCGCAGCTGCAGCTTTCGCCGCAGTCGCGGCCAAGCCTGCAGGCTAATGAGAGCACCTCCAACTCGCATGCCGCCTGACCGCTGGTCGACAGACCCTCGCCTGAATCCGAAGCCCGTATCCGGCCATAGCGAGCGCATGCGCGTTGCGGCCGGATCCGCGGCGTTGCGGCGGGAGCCGGATGGATCCGCCGAGCAGGTGAATCAGGCCCTGTTTGGCGAACCGGTTCGCGTTCTCGAGAGAGAAGGCGAGTGGGCCTATGTCCAGCTCGGGCTCGATCATTATGTCGGGTGGATGCGCCTTGCATCGCTGCAGCCGGCGGGACGGGACGCCACGCATCGGGTGCGGGTGTTGCGGACGTTCATCTACGAGAAGCCGGACATGAAGAGCCGGCCGATGCGCCATGCGTCGATGAATGCGCGGATGGCGCTGGAGGAGACGTCTGGGAATTTCGTGCGCATCGAGGGATCGGGCTGGGTGTTTGCCAGGCATGTTACGCCGCTTGATGACACCGAGACGGATTTTGTCGCCGTGGCGCAGAAGTTTGTCGGCGCGCCTTATCTGTGGGGCGGGCGCGAGAGCGCGGGCATCGACTGCTCCGGGCTGGTGCAGGTCTCGCTGCAGGCGACCGGGATTTTTCCGCTGCGCGATTCCGACATGCATGAGCAGACGCTTGGCCTGCCGCTTGAACCGGACTCCGAGTTCTCCAGCATGGAGCGCGGCGACCTCGTGTTCTGGAAGGGGCATGTGGGGATCATGTGCTCGCCGACCATGCTGCTGCATTCGAGCGCGCGCGACATGCATTGCGAGATCGAGCCGCTGGCGCAGGCGGTCGATCGCATACGCCCGATTGCGGGCGAGGTGCGGAGTGTGCGGCGCTTCGGGTAAGCGGGCGCGTTCCCGGCCGCGGGGCGGCGGGGTTGGTTGGGCTTGCGCGCGCGCTGGTTAGAAGCCCGCTGAATCTACTCGCGGACGAAGGAGGTCGCTTCCATTCGGCGGGTGGCGCAACATCAGCGAAGTCATTCTCGGCCTTGGGCCAACAGAGATTGTCGGCACAAGGCCGAGAATGACTCCTTGGGTGGTGTTGGATTCCAGAGATTGTTTGCCGGACCTCGCCTGGGGCAGAACCTCGCTTGCAGTCACGGTGCGCCAATCACGAAGAGAGCGGTTGCAGATCATCCCGAGCGTTGTTCGGGCGCCTTGCACGAGGCTCACGCGCAGCATCAGCACCGCGCCCAGCAAAGGCTGGATCGCGGCGAGGTCGCCTACTCCAATTGATGCCGTGCGTGCTCGTGTCATGGGCCGAATCATACGGCCGTGCGGAGGGGGTGCTGGTTTGAATCCTTTTCGCGATCTCTGCGTGCTGCACTTTTGGGGCGTAGCGCGTTGAAAGTGTTCGGGAGCGAACCTTCTCCATCCCCCAAAAAATGCGCGCGTTTCCGCGAGCGATGCGGGATTTTGGAGGGTGTGTCTTTGCTGCGCCGGGGATGGCCCAAGCGGTGCATGGCGTCGGGTTGCACGTCGAGGGCCTGGTTAATGGACGCGGATCGGATCGAGCGGGAGCGGGCGTTCCATGACGCGCGCTTTGCGGGCGGCGAGGACGATCGTTCGGCGCAGATGAAATACTATGTCGCGCTGAAGCCGTGTTTCGATCGCTATGCCAAGCGGCGGGCGGAACTGGCGAAGGGCGCGGTGGTGCTCGAATATGGCTGCGCGCATGGCGGCAATGCGATTGCGTTGGCTGGCCTGGCGCGCCGCGTTGAAGGCATCGACATTTCGAAGGAGGCCGTCGCGGCCGGCAATGCGGAGATCGCGGCGCGCGGCATCGCGAATGTGAGGCTGTCGGTGCAGAATGCGGAGGCGATGGACTTCGCCGATGGCACGTTCGATTTCATTTTCGGCTCGGGCATCCTGCATCACCTCGACTATGCGAAGGCGATGGCGGAACTGCGGCGCGTGCTGAAGCCGGGCGGCGTGGTGCTGTTCACCGAGCCGCTGGGGCATAACCCGGCGATTGAGTTCTACCGCAAGCGTACGCCCGAGGCGCGAACACCGGACGAGCATCCGCTGCTGGTCCCGGATTTTGCCAAGTTCGACGCGACATTCGAGCGGACGGATGTGCGGCTGTACGGACTGACGTCGCTGGGGTCGGTGCTGTTTCGCAGGACGCCACTGCTGGGGCTGGTGCGGGGCATCGGGTCGGCAATGGATGCGGTTCTGCTGCGCGTGCCGGGGCTGAAGTGGTGGGCCTGGTATGCGCTGATGGAGGGGAAGCGGGCTTAGGCGTCGTTCGTTCTTGACCTGAGACAAATGCGGGGCGGCGGAATCCTTTAGCGATGCTGGCGAGGCCCCGTGCAGGTCACACGCATCGGGCGCCGGGGGAGCCAGCGCCGTGAGTCCACAACGCGAAGCCGCCATCGGTTACCTGAGGGCGCAGGTGGCGAAGTATCGCGCAGAGCTCTCCGTTTGGCGGAAAAAGGCCAAGCTGGCCGGCGAGGGCCTGGCGCAGAGCATGATCGTCATGCCCCTGCAGGACCTGATCGAGGACGCCGCCGAATTGCTTGAGCGGTTGCGGTCCAGGCAGGGCGGTTCGCGCGGTTGCGAAGGCGACGAACAGGGACATGCGGAGCCTGTGGGTGGGGACGTCTCCGGGCAGGCCTGAGCTGGGTCCGCGTCCGGGACTCGCATGATTTCAGGGCTTTGGCAGTGCACCGCTTGATTCTCGCGAATCAGCGCACAATTCACTGTATAATCGTCCACAGGATCGGAGTGGTGGTTGCTGGCGCGAAATGCGTCCGGCGGCTAGCGCCGGTCTTTGGGCCAGAAAGCCACCAGAGTAGCGATGCGGTTCCCGGAGGAATTTCTCAATGAGCTGAAGTCGCGCGTGCGGCTGTCGGACGTCATTGGGAAAAAGGTGGCGCTGAAGAAGCACGGCAAGGCCGGCGACTGGGTCGGCCTGTCGCCGTTCTCGAGCGAGAAGACGCCGAGCTTCCACGTCCACGACACGCGCGGCTTCTACAAATGCTTCTCCACGCAGAAGGGCGGGGACGCGATCACCTTCCTGATGGAGACCGAGCGGCTGTCGTTCGCGGAGTCGGTCGAGAAGCTGGCGCGGGACTATGGGCTGGAGCTGCCGAAGCAGTCGGCGGCGGAGGTGCAGCAGTACAAGCGGCGCACCACGCTGATCGAGTGGGTGGAGAAGGCGTGCCTGTTCTTCGAGGACCAGCTGCGCAAGCCCGCGGGGGCGGCGGCGCGGGAATATCTCGAGAAGCGCGGCTTTGGGCCTGAGGCGTGGGCGCGGCACAGGATGGGCTTTGCGCCGGATGGCTGGCGCATGCTGCTGGACCTGCTGACCAGGGAAGGCGCGTCGGTCGAGGAGCTGATCGAGGCGGGGCTTGTGGTGCAGCCGGAAGAGGGGGCGGATGGCAAGTCGCGGCAGCCCTGGGACCGCTTCAGGAACCGGGTGATCTTCCCGATCACCGACCATTCGGAGCGGGTGATCGCGTTCGGGGCGCGAACCCTCGAACCCGATGGGAAGCCGAAATACCTCAACTCGTCGGACTCACCGCTCTTCCACAAGGGACGGACGCTCTACCGCTACATGGCGGCGCGCGAGGCGATGGCGGCGGCGAAGGAGGGGCCTCTCTCGCAGGGGCTGATCGTCACCGAGGGCTATGTCGATGCGATCGCGCTGGCGGAGGCGGGGATCGGGTCGGCCGTGGCGCCGCTGGGCACGGCGCTGACCGAGGAGCAGCTGGAGCTGTTGTGGCGGGCGGGGCCGGAGCCGATCCTGTGCTTCGACGGCGACGCGGCTGGCATCCGGGCGGCGTGGCGGGCGTGCGACCGGGCGCTGCCGCTGATCGAGCCGGGCAAGACCCTGTACTTCGTGCTGCTGCCGGATGGGATGGACCCGGACGACGTGGTGCGGGTGCGCGGGCCGCAGGCGATGCGGGAGATGCTGACCACGGCGCGGCCGCTGGTCGACCTGCTCTGGCTCCGCGAGCTGGAGGCCGAGCCGCTGGATACCCCCGAGCGGCAGGCCGGATTCGAAGCGCGGCTTATGGCCGCTGTGGCCCTGATCAAGCATCCCGGCGTGAAGAAGGCCTATGAGCGCGAGCTGCGCGACCGGCTCTACTGGCACGCCCGCAGTACCCGAAATGGGGCCAATAACGGAGGCAAGGGGTCTGGAGCGCAGGGGGCGCCGTTAGGGAAGAAAGGGTTCTCGCCCGGTCCGACGGGCTTGGCGGGGCTCAGGCTGGTGGTCCGGGCGATCGAGAGCCCGCGGATGATGGAACAGGCGCCGGAGGCGCTGGCGAAGGCCGTGTTCGACGATCCTGACGCGGATGCGATCAGAACCGCAGCCTTTGACGTCTACAATGGGTCCGAAATGCTTGACCGGACTACTGTTGCGGCCCATCTACGTAGCCTTGGCCGCAAGCGGGCTGTCGAGCTTTTGGAAACCTTCCCTGTCGGGCAGCCGATGGACCCTTTGTCGAACGAGGGTCGCGACTGGCTTGACGCCATCGGACGGTTCCATGTCGCGAGGACGCTTGCGGTCGAAGTGCAGGCGACGAAACGGGCTGACGAGGAAGGCGTAGAGATTATGAGCGCCGCCCACCAGGCCAGGATCATGCAGAAAGTGATCGAGCGGCGCAGTGCAAGCCGGTCGGTCGTGGACGAGGCGATTACCTCACCCGCGAGCGATGGCGCGCAGGATCTCAGGAACGCCATCGGTGGGATGGGGGCCGCTATGGAGTCGAAACGCTCTGAAGACTGATGTGAAGAACAAGGCGAAAGCTCCCATGGCCAAGGGTAAGGCGACTGCGAAGGCGCCAGCCAAGGTCGAAGCGAGGGGTAAGCCTGCTGCCAAGCCTCAACCCGCAAAGGCGGCGTCGGGCAAGGATTCGAAAAAGCCTCAGCCGGTAAAGCCGGCGATGAAGGGCTCGGCCAAGCCGGTCGCGACACCAAAGCCGCTTGCGGCCAAGACCCAGCCGGTTAAAGCGCCGCCTCCCAAGGCGTCGGTCAAACCCGCTGCATTGAAGGAGACCCCGCCGAAAGGCGGGAGTGAAAAGACCGGCACGGTGAAGACCCAGCCGGCTAAAGTCGAGACGGCGCGGGAAGGCCGGACTGACAACAAGGGTCTGCGGAGAGACGGAATGGCGAAATCAGACGCGACAGCGAAACGTAAGTCGGCCCCCGAGGCGACGGACGGACCGCTGCTCGACATGAACGACGCCACGGTGAAGAAATTCATCAAGTCGGCGAAGGCGCGTGGATTCGTTACCTATGATGAGCTGAACAAGGTTCTGCCATCCGACCAGAATTCGTCCGAGCAGATCGAGGACATCATGTCCCAGCTCTCGGAGATGGGCATCAACGTCGTCGAGTCGGAAGACGATGTCGAAGATTCAGAGCGCGAGCAGGAAGCCGGCGAAGACGGCGAAGAGAGCGAAGACGGCACGCCCGCACGCTCGAAATCCACGGCGCTGACCACCGCCACGAAGGATCGCTACGACCGCACGGACGATCCGGTGCGGATGTACCTGCGCGAGATGGGCTCGGTCGAGCTTCTGTCGCGCGAGGGCGAGATCGCCATCGCCAAGCGCATCGAGGCCGGTCGCGACGCGATGATCCGCGGCCTGTGCGAAAGCCCGCTGACGTTCGAAGCCATCATGGTGTGGCGCCAGGAACTGAGCGAAGAGCGCGTGCTGCTGCGCGACATCATCGATCTCGAAGCGACCTATGCGGCGGCCCATGGCGGCATCGTCGACAATTCGCAGATCGTGCTGCAGGGCGGCGCGCCGCCGCCCTCGACCGCGCCGATCACCGCCAAGAAGCTCGCTGAGGCCGAGCGCGCCAAGGAAAAGGCCGCCAAGCCCCCGCCGCCGCGCCGCGCGCGCGACGAGGACGTGGATGAAGTCGAGCTTGAGCGCCAGAAGCAGGCAGAAGCCGAAGCCGCCGATGCCGAGGACGAGTTCGACGATGGCGGCGCCATGTCGATGTCGGCCATGGAAGCCGAACTGCGCGAGGGCGTCACCAAGACGCTCGACGCCGTGGGCGAGAATTTCGTCCGCTACCGCAAGCTGCAGGAGCGGCTGATCGCGCGGAAGCTCGAAGGCAAGGCGCTGACGCCGAAGGACTTCAAGGAATACGACGAGATCGTTTCCGACATCATCGAGAACCTCAAGACGCTGCACCTCAACAATGCGCGTATCGAGACGCTCGTCGAGCAGCTGTATGAGATCAACAAGAAGCTGATCCAGCTCGAAGGCAAGCTGATGCGCCTGGCTGACCTGCATGGCGTCGGCCGGCAGGACTTCCTCGACAACTACTTCGGCAACGAGCTGAAGCCGGACTGGACCGACCGGGTCGGCGCGCTGTCGAAGCAGTGGAAGAAGTTCGTCACCACCGAGACGCGCAAGATCACGCAGCTGCGCGAGGACATCTCGATGCTGGCGCAGGAGATGGGCGTTCCGATCGACGACTTCCGCCGCATCGTCCAGACGGTTCAGAAGGGCGAGCGCGAAGCCCGTCAGGCAAAGAAGGAGATGGTGGAAGCCAACCTTCGTCTCGTGATCTCGATCGCCAAGAAATACACGAACCGCGGCCTGCAATTCCTGGATCTCATCCAGGAAGGAAACATCGGCCTGATGAAGGCGGTCGACAAGTTCGAGTACCGCCGCGGCTACAAGTTCTCGACCTATGCGACGTGGTGGATCCGTCAGGCCATCACGCGCTCGATCGCGGACCAGGCGCGCACGATCCGCATCCCGGTGCACATGATCGAGACGATTAACAAGATCGTCCGCACGCAGCGCCAGATGCTGCACGAGATCGGCCGCGAGCCGACGCCGGAAGAGCTGGCCGAGAAGCTGGGCCTGCCGCTGGAGAAGATCCGAAAGGTTCTCAAGATCGCGAAAGAGCCGATCTCGCTCGAAACGCCGATCGGCGACGACGAGGATTCGAACCTCGGCGACTTCATCGAGGACAAGTCGGCCCTTCTGCCGGTCGACGCCGCGATCCAGTCGAACCTGCGCGAGACGACGACGCGCGTTCTCGCGTCTCTCACACCGAGGGAAGAGCGCGTGCTGCGCATGCGCTTCGGCATCGGCATGAACACCGACCACACGCTGGAAGAAGTCGGCCAGCAGTTCTCGGTGACCCGCGAACGCATCCGCCAGATCGAAGCGAAGGCGCTGCGCAAGCTGAAGCATCCGAGCCGGTCACGGAAGCTGCGGTCGTTCCTCGACACCTGATAGAGCCTTCAATCAAAGACTGGGAGAAGCCCGGCTCAATGCCGGGCTTCTCCTTGTTCGCTAATCGGGCAAGCTGCCCGACATTCCGAACCGTTCATGCATCAGCGTTGTCGAGACAATGCGCTGGATGCGGCCTTCGTAGGCAGGGCGTTGGTCGGGCGGGCAGGTCTGCATGTCCTTGAATGCTGCGCGGGCCTTTGTGGGGTCGAAGATCGGCTGGTCGTCGAGGGCGCGTGAGGCGATGACGTCGGCCAGCATCGTCATCATCGGATCACCGGCTGCGGCGGGTGGCGATGTGAAGGGATGCTTCTCGCGGTTGTAGACTTCCTCGATCAGCACATCCTTTGCGGCTTCGCGCAGCACATGCTTTTCGCGATAGCCCTTTATCTTCATGGCGATGGGAATGCGCGCGGCATAGTGGGCGACGTGATGGTCGAGGAACGGGACGCGGCCCTCGATCGAATGCGCCATCTCCATCCGGTCGCCGAGGAAGGTGAGGATGAAGTTCGCCAGGTGGGTCTTGGAATTCACATAGAGGCCCTGGTGCAGGCGGTCGCGCCCGGCGATGGCCATGGACAAGGGTAGGCTGTCGAGCACATCGGCATAGACTGATTTTCCCGCGACAGACTTTGCAACATCTGCGCGTAACCCCGCCGACAGCGTGGCGCCCATCGCGCCGAAGGTTTCGATGAAGGAGGGGAGAAAGCCGAGCCGGTTCACGACTTCCACGAAGATCGGATTGTCGGCGGCCTGCTGCATGAAGATGGAGCGTGTGGCGGGGTTGGAGTCGAACATCTGCGCGATCAGCGCATCGGTATCCGCCCTGCTGCGGCCATTGGGATGGTGCAGCAGCGCATCGCGCCGGAAGGTTGCGTATCCGCCAAGGAGCTCGTCCGATCCTTCGCCGGTGAAGACCACTTTCAGACCCGCATCGCGCACTGCCCGGGAGAGCAGGAATTTGGCTGCGCCGTGGCCGTTCACCATCGGTGTTTCGGAATGCCAGACGGCGTCGGAATAGACGTCAGCCAGCGCCTGTCGCGTGACGGGGACCTGGTGGTAGGTGGCGCCGACGAACTCGGCCTGGCGCCGCGCGATCGGGCTTTCGTCCCATACCGCATCGTCGAAGGCGAGCGTATAGGCGCGGATCGGGCGCTGCATTTCGCGTTGGGCGAGACCGAGAACGGCGCAGCTATCAATGCCGCCGGAGAGATAGCAGCCCACCTCCACATCCGCGACCATGCGCTCGCGCACCGCCTCACTTAGAACTTCGCGGAAGCCAGCGACGACGTCAGCCTCGGACCGCGTGTCGGCGGCCGTTTCCTCGGTGGTCGGGAAATCCCAGTCCCAATAGCGATAGATCTGGACGTCATTGCCGCGCACGACGGCGTAACATCCCTGCGGCACCGAGCGGATACCGGCGAACATGGTGCGCTCGTGATTGCGGACGATGAACAGATCCTGCCACGCGGCCTCTGCGTCCCATGCCGCCGGGACGCCCAGCGCAAGAAGCGCCTTGATCTCGGATGCGAAGAAAACGCCATCCGGCGTCACTGCGTAGAACAGCGGCTTGATGCCGAAGCGGTCGCGTATGGCGATCATTATGTCGCGGCGCTGGTCGGCGATCAGGACTGCGAACTCGCCGCGCAGCTGCTCGGTCGCGCGCATGCCGTGCTGGAGATAGAGGTGCAGCGCAATTTCGCTGTCGGAATCAGTCTTGAACCTGCTCCCCCTGGCGCGGAGTTCGTCGCGAACCGCCTTGTAGCCGTAGAACTCGCCGTTGACGGCGAGGTGGACGTCGCCTGCGGCGTTCGACATCGGCTGGTCGCCATTGCTGAGGCCAATGATCGAGAGGCGCGTGTGGCCGAGGAAGAAGCGGCCATCGCTCCAGTGACCCTGACCGTCGGGCCCGCGATGATCGAGAGCATCAAGCGCCGCGCTGATGCGATCACGCGATACGGGTTTGCGGGAGACGCCGCCGATAAGTCCGCACATGTGTTTCCCCGCGACGGCGCTTGTCGAAGTTGCGCGCCGTTCTTTTGGTTGAAGCGGCAGCCGACGCCCGAGGCGCCGGCGTGTCAAGCTGGCGTAGGGTCAGGGGCGATAGCCGCCCTCGGCGAGGAACGCACTCTCATCCGCCGTGCTTTCGCGGCCTGATCACAAAGCCGGGCCAGCGATCACGCACTTCGACGTCGAAGCCGTGATCCTTGGCGAACTATTTCTTCGTGCCTGCCTCGCGCCAGAAGACTATGGCGCCCCGCGCATTGCCCGGCGTCGCGCTCACGCCGTGGCGGCTTTTAGCGCCTGGTCGAGATCGGCGATAAGGTCCTTTGGATCCTCGATGCCTATCGAAAGGCGGACGACATCAGGCGCGGCGCCGGCGGCGATCTGCTGGTCCGCTGTCAGCTGGCTATGCGTAGTGGACGCTGAGTGGATGACCAGCGAGCGCGCATCGCCAAGATTGGCGACGTGGCTGAACAGCTTGAGGCTGGAGACGAATCTGAGGCAGGCGTCGTAGCCGCCTTTCAGCTGGATGGTGAAGAGGGCGCCCGCCCCCTTCGGCACAACGCTGGCGACGCGTGCGTGATAGGGCGAGGACTTGAGGCCGGGATAGGTGACTGCGCCAACGGCGGAGTGCTTCTCCAGCCATTCGGCGACGATCTGTGCATTCTCGACATGCTTTGCCATGCGCAGAGAAAGGGTTTCGATACCCATCAACGTGTAGTGCGCTGCTTGCGGGTTCAGCGTCATGCCCAGATCGCGCAGGCCAACGGCGATGCTGTGGAAGGTGAAAGCCGCGGGGCCAAAGGTCTGCTGGAAAACGAGGCCGTGATAGGCTGGCTCGGGTTGGGACAGCGACGGGAATTTGTCAGAGGCCGACCAGTCGAATTTGCCGGAGTCGACGACGGCGCCGCCCGTTACCGTGCCGTTGCCGGTGAGGTATTTGGTGAGCGAGTGCACGACCAGCGTCGCGCCGTGCTCGATGGGGCGGCAGAGGTAGGGCGTGGCGGTCGTGTTGTCGACGATCAGGGGGATGCCGGCGGCGTCCGTGATGTTCGCGATGGCGCGAAGGTCCGTGATGTAGCCGCCCGGGTTGGCGATGGTCTCGCAGAAGACGGCGCGCGTGTCGCTATCGATGGCGGCCTTCACGGCGGCGAGATCGTCGAAGTCGACGAACTTCGCGGACCAGCCGAAGCGTTTGATGGTCTGGCTGAATTGCGTGATCGTGCCGCCGTAGAGGCGGCTGGACGCCACGATGTTGCGGCCGGGGCCCATCAGCGGGAAGAGGGCCATGATCTGGGCCGCGTGACCCGACGAGCAGCATACGGCTCCGGCGCCGCCTTCCAGCATCGCGATACGCGTCTGGAGCGCAGCGATCGTGGGGTTGGTCAGGCGCGAATAGATGTAGCCGACTTCCTTGAGGCCGAAGAGGGCGGCGGCATGCGCTGCATCGCGGAAGACGAAGGCGGTGGACTGGTAGATCGGGACCTGGCGGGCGCCTGTGGCGGGATCGGGCGCCGCTCCGCCGTGAATCTGCAGGGTGTCAAAGCCTTGGGCGTCGCTCATATCTATCCCTCTTGCGTGCTGCGGGTCCTACCTTCAGGAGCGACTTGTGTGTGCGCTCCGAGGACGGCTGTCGAGTAGCGGCTTGGTGAGTTTTCGCGAACGCTGACTATGGGCTGTAGCCGCCGGCGGCGAGGAATTGCTTTTCTTCTTCGGTGCTTTGACGACCAAGGATTCCGTTGCGGTGGGGGAAGCGGCCGAAGCGCTCGATCAGCTTGCGGTGTTCGCGGGCGTGGTGGGCGTTGTTTTCATTGAGGACGGTCATCGCCTCGACACAGCGGTGCTGGTCCTCAAGAGATTCAGAATGCATCCAGGGCATGTAGGCGAAAGAGCGAATGTCTTCGGGGATATCGCGGTCGCGGCCCGAGGCGACAAGAGCGCTCGTTGCTCCGCAGGCCAGGTCATCCGTGGCGAAGGCCCACGGCGTGTCGCGAAACGCATTGCGGGGGTACTGATCAAGCAGAAGGATTTCGGCGAGCGCGCCCTCGGGCGTTGCGCGCCAATGGCCAAGTTCGCCGCGCGAGGCTTTCGAGTAGATCAGCGGAAAGCGATCGCGGAAAGCGATCGCGGAAGGCGACGTCGAAGGCGGCGTCCTTGGCGAACCACTTCTTTGGACCGGCCTCGCGCCAGAAGGCAAGTACCGCCTGCGCGTCGTCTGGCGTCGCGGCCATGATCATAGGCCCTGGAAGGGACCGTCGCACGTCGTGGGATCGCCAGACGTGTAGCCGGATTTCAGCCACCGCATGCGTTCAACAGATGAGCCGTGAGTGAAGTTTTCCGGCGTCACGCGCCCGCCCTGGCGCTTCTGCAGCGTGTCGTCGCCGATGGCCTTGGCGGTCGTGAGGCCGGCCTCGAGGTCGCCGGGTTCCATCGCGACATTGCCGCCGGAAACCTTCGCGGCATTGGCCGCCCATACGCCCGCATAGCAGTCTGCCTGAAGTTCGAGGGCGACGGAATAGCGGTTGCCTTCTTCCTTGCCGAGGGATTGCTGCGCTCGCTGTACCTTTTGCGAGGCGCCGCTGAGCGTCTGCACGTGGTGGCCGAATTCGTGGGCGATGACATAGGCCTTGGCGAAGTCCGCGTCGGACGCGCCAAGTTGCTCGCTCATCGTCTGCCAGAAGGAGAGGTCGAGATAGACGGTCTGGTCGGTGGGGCAATAGAACGGGCCCATCGCCGCCTGGCCGTAGCCGCATCCCGTGCCTGTGCCGGTGTCGTAGAGGACGACTTTGGGCGGGGTGTACCCGCTCATCGCCTGCGCCCAGACATCGTTCACATTGGCGCCGACGACGTCGACGAAGCGGCCGGCGTCGTCTGCAGGCGTGCCAATCGTGCCGCGTTCCTGTGCGCCCTGGCCGATGAAGACCCCGGCGACGGATTGCGTCGTGTTGGGGTCAACGCCTAGAAAAACGTAGGCGAGTACAGCGATGATGCCGACAATGCCGCCGCCGCCCGCTACGGCCCCTGCGCCGAGACCGCGCCGGTCCTCGGTACCGCCGCCCGAGCGGCCGCCTTTCCAACGCATGTCCTGTCTCCCTCGAATGCCACAGCAACAGGCCAGAACGCGCGAAAGAAGGAAAGGCTGCGTTGGCAGCGCGAACGCCCCCAGTCTAGACTGTCCGGCGATCAAGAGGAGACGTGGGTGGCGTATCCGATACGCGTGGGCGTTGGCGGCTGGACATTCGAGCCGTGGGACGAGACGTTTTATCCGTCAGGGCTGTCCAAGGCGAAGCAGCTGCAGCACATGAGTCACACGCTGACCGCCGTGGAGGTCAACGGGACGTATTACTCGTCGTTCAAGCCGGACACGTTCGCGAAATGGCGCGACGAGACGCCGGACGGGTTCGTGTTCAGCCTGAAGGCGCACCGGTTTTCAACAGTGCGCAAGACGAAGGAGGACATGAAGATCTCGACCGGTCTGTTCCTCGACCAGGGCATCACGCAGCTGAAGGGCAAGCTGGGGCCGATCAACTGGCAGTTTCCCGGCAATCGCAAGTTCGACCGCGAGCACTTTGCGAACTTCCTGTCTGTGCTGCCGAAGGAGAAGGACGGGGTCGAACTGCGTCATGCGCTGGAGGTACGTGGGACGGGCTATGACGATCCGGCGTTCTTCGAGCTGCTGGACAAGCATGGCGCGACGGTGGTGTACGCCGAAGACGATGAGTTTCCGAAGCTTGCGCAGCTGGGCTCGGATTTTGTCGTGGCGCGGCTGATGCAGTCGCAGGCGAACGAGAAGGCCGGGTATTCGAAGAAGGAGATCGATCGGTTCGCGAAGATGGCGACGGACTGGTCGAAGAAGCGCGATGTGTTCGTGTTCTTCATCTCGGGGGCGAAGGAGAACAATCCGGCGGCAGCTATGGCGTTGCAGCAGAAGCTGGGGCTGAAGGCGCTCGCTGGGCCGATGCCAGTTGTGGCGAAGAAGGCTCCTGCGACAACGACTGCGGTGAAGAAGACTCCTGCAAACAGGAAAGCTCCGGCGAAGAAGAAGTGATGCGATGCGCCTGAACCAGGTCACTGTCCCACTGATCGACTAC
>Ga0315906_10006441_pt1 | contig 14506 bp, 12 predicted proteins | sample LakEriMetagenome_4_FD_203526 | JGI IMG/M metagenome (GOLD analysis project Ga0315906, IMG submission 203526) | Freshwater fungal communities from buoy surface, Lake Erie, Ohio, United States - Buoy 2 MA122 | ecosystem: Environmental > Aquatic > Freshwater > Lake > Lake biofilm | place: USA...
CGGGGCGAGACGCCCCACACGCGGCCTCCGGCGGCGCCGCTTCCCCACTGACGAGGCCGGGAGTCCTTACGGAAACGGCGATTCGGGACGGCCTGCCGCCGCCCTTTCCGGGGCCGTTTCGTATAGTGGCACGCTGATTCGCCCATGGAGCCCCGAATGACCCTGACGGCCCGCCCGCGCGCCTCGACTCCCCGCAGCGGCTTCACGATCGTGGAGCTGCTCGTCGTCATCAGCATCATCGCCATCCTGATCTCGCTGATCTCGGTCGGCCTCAGCCAGGCGGGCAAGTCCGCCCGCCAGACCCAGTTCCTCAGCAACCTGAAGCAGATCGGCACGGCCTGGACGCAGTATGCGAACCAGAACGACGAGAAGGCGATGTACGGCTACGTCGACGACGGCGTCCAGGATGCGTTCCGCGTGCGGGCGAAGGACCAGGCCGGCAACAACCTGCCGCAGGAGTTCGTCCGGACCTACCCGTTCCGGCTGCTCCCGTTCCTCAACAACGACCGGTCGCTGATGTACGACTATCTGCCGGACTACGAGGACCTCGGCAACATCCCGAACGACGTGATCGCGAACAATCCGGCCTTCGGCTACAACGCGAACTACGTCGGCGGCTGGTGGACCACGCAGGCCGGCGCGCCCAAGATGCGCTTCTCGGGCACCGGGTACTTCCGTGCGCCGGGCAACCTCGTCCCGCGGCTCGAGGTCGTCGTCCGCTCGCTCGGGCAGGTGCAGCGGCCGTCGGAACTGATCATCTTCGCGTCGAGCGTGTCGGCCGACGTCGGGTTCATCAAGTCCTCGAACGAGAACATCCCGGGTTCGGCGTGGGTCGTCCCGCACCGGATGGGGCAGACCGACTACTGGGTCTCCGGCGAAGGCGGCTTCTACGAGGGCATCTCGGTGCCGGGCTCGGCGCCGCTCTCCGCGAGCCTCGAGGGCGGCATGGCTTCGATCGCGCGCGCGGTCTTCGCGCCGTCGCAGGCGGTGCCGGTGCAGGGCGACACGGGCATCAACGTGCTCGTCGCGGAAAGCGTGCCGCTGCGCCGGATCAAGAACGTCGTCCAGACGCTGCGCGTGGATCTCTCCGCAACCGCGCAGGGCGTGCGCGACCTGATGGACCAGCGCAAGTGGATCAACGTCGCGGGCGACTGCTCGGATCCGGTGAACTTCTCCCACCCGGAGTGACGACCGTCATCCGTCGGAAGGCTTGACGCGCCCGCGAAGCGCCTCGATGTCTCGGTCCAGCGCGCGGATCTCGTCCGACTGCTCGCCCTTCGACTCGGCGAGCTTCGGACGGCTGCGCTCGAGCGTGCGGATGCGCGCCACGATCCGCTTCTGCGTCCATTCGTCGGCGGACATCGTCTCGAACCACTCAGGTTCGCCGGGCAGGAAGCCGAAGCGCTCGGCGAGCTTGCGCTCGAAATCGACCATGTGGCCCGCACCGTAGAAGATCGCGATCGAGCGCGGCGGCGACGGCTGCGCGAGGATCGCCTCGAGGCGATCGAGCACCGCATCGTTGCGTTCGTCGATGATGAGCCGCTCCTCGACCTCGCCCATGCCGCCGAGCCGCGAACCGTCGGAGCTCGCGCTCGCGAGCGACTCGATGACGGTGCGCTTGAACGCGGGCGACTTCGAGACGAAGGAGAGAAGGAACCGGATGAGGCCCTGCTGGAAACCGCTCGGCTTCGACAGCATCTCGAGCGTCCAGCTGCGCTCGCCGCGCGACCAGAGCCGGTCGAGCATGTCCTCCATCGACATGTCGGCAGGCACCCAGCCGGGGCGGTCGTAGTGCATCGAGCGGACCTGCAGCGCGACCTCGAGCGCCTCCGCCATGTCGAGGTAGAGGTCGCGCTTGGGCTTCTGCGCCTCGTCGGACTTCGCCGCGTCGCTCGCCTTCGCGGCGTCCGGCATCGGTCGAAGCACCAGGTCGCGATCGAGCCCGCGGCCGCCTTCGCGGCCGTCGGCGCCGAGCGACGCGAACCGGTAGGAGCGCTCGCCCTCGCGCCGGTAGCCGACGGCCCGCCCCCATCCGTCGACGGTCGCGAGGTCGAACGGGCGCGCGAGGCGGGAATCCTCGGAAACCGTCCACGCCCGAAGTTCGTCGAGGCTTGCCGGCGCCGAACCGAGCGTGTCCACGAAGCGCCGCGCGAGCGAGCGGAGGAAGAGCATCGTGTCTTGCGTCGCGTGCTGCCGCTCGAGGTCGTCGCGGCCGGTCGCGCCGAACGCGCCGCGCGGGAGGACGCTCTCGTAGAGCACGAGGTCGAACCCGCCGAGATGGTCGGCGAGCCGGTCGTAGTAGGCGCGATCGCCGATGTGGACGACCCCCACGAGCTGGATGACCGCGTCGGAGCCGGACGCGCGGTACGCGCAGGAGCCGGTGAAGAGCGCGGTGCGTCCGTCCTTGCTCTCGGCGCGGACGAACCGAGTGGGCTTCTCGGGCGGCGGCGCCTTGGGAACGGCCGCCATCGTGGCCGGCGTCTCCGGCGCCGTGGTCGGCTGCGAGGCGCATCCGGCGAGAAGCGCCGCCGACGCGACGAGCGCCCTTCCGGCGCCCGTCACTTGCGCACCGACCAGTTCCGCACCGGTCCAAGCCCCTGCTTCGCGGCGGTGACGATCGACTCGAAGCGCCCGAGCGCGCGCTCGCTCTGGCTCTTGAAGATCATGTAGGGAAACAGCGTGGCGAGCGCGATCACGAGGCCGGCGGCGGTCGTGATCAGCGCCTCCGCGATCCCGGCCGATACGTCGCGGGGGTCGACGAGCGTCCGCGTGCCGCCGAGCAATTCGAACGACTGGATGATGCCGGTGACCGTGCCGAGGATTCCGAGCATCGGGCTTGCGGTGACGATCGTCGAGAGGATGTTGAGGAAGCGGTCGGTCTGCCCGCGCAGGTCCTCGATCGCCTCGATCGCGATCGCGTCGTCGGGCCCGTCGTCGAGCATGCGCTTCGCGAGCCGGTCGTAGACGGTGCCCGGCGTGCGGATCGATTCCTCCGCGCGCGAACGATCGCCCGCGCGGAACGCGCGCAGCACCTTGCGGAAGCGCGCGGTCTCGCGGGCTCCGTGCAGGCTCGACCAGTACCAGAAGCGCTCGATCGAGATCGAGAGCGAAACGACGCTCACCGCGAGGAGGGGCCACATGACCCAGCCGCCTCGCTCGATGATCGCGAAGAGATCCCACGACTCGCTCATGCGCGCATCCTACATGGTGCGTCGCACGGCCTCATCCGCGTCGATTCGGCTACAGTCGCGCCATGGCCGAAGCATCGACGATCCCCGGTGTCCGTCCCGGCGAGGCGCCGCTCGACCCCGTCCTCCTCGCGATGGTCGAGTCCGCGCTCACGCGGGAACTCGACGCCTGCCCGTTTCCCTCGAACCTTCGAGCCGCCTGCGCGCACGCCGTGCTCGCCGGCGGCAAGCGCCTGCGGCCGATCCTCACCCTCGAGAGCGCCCTGCTCTGCGGCGGTCGCGTCGAGGACGCCCTGCCCGCGGCGGTCGCGATCGAGTTCGTCCACGCCTTCAGCCTCGTTCACGACGACCTTCCGGCGCTTGACGACGACGACATGCGCCGCGGCCGGCCGACCTGCCACATCGCCTTCGGGGAAGCCATGGCGATCCTCGCCGGCGACGCCCTGCTCGCCCGGGCGCCGCTCGTGGCCGCGCAGTCCGCCTCGAACGGCGCCTCGATCGCACAGGTCCTGCTCGAGTCGACCTGCGACATGATCTCCGGACAGGTCTACGACACCCTCGGGGGCTTCGAAGACGGGGCCACGCCGTCCGAGCGCCTCGAACTCGTGCACCGGAACAAGACCGGGGCGTTGCTCGTGGGCGCCTGTCGGATGGGCGCCCTCTCCGCGGGCGCCTCCGCGGAAGACCTCGCCCGCCTCGCGCGGTTCGGCGCCGAGATCGGCCTGATGTTCCAGGTGGTCGACGACCTGATCGACGCCACCCAGACCGCCGAACATGCCGGGAAGGCGACCGGGAAGGACGCCGATGCCGGCAAGCTCACCTACCCGGTCGTCCACGGCCTCGACGGCAGCCGGCGCGAGGTCGCGCGGATGGCCGCCGCCGCCTCGGCGACGCTGGGCCACTTCGGTCCCCGGGGCGCGAGGCTCGCGGCGCTCGTCGAGTTCCTCGCCAACCGGACGCGATAGGGCCGGGAACGGTCCGCGCGCCCGCGGTCGCCCCGCGATTTCGCTCCGACTTGCCCGAGTGGCGCATCGCGTCCCGATATCATCGACGAATCCCGTTCGGAACGAACCCGCTCGCGCCGTGGCGCGTGGGCAGGAACCGATCCGAGCAGCCCCGACCGGACCACCCTCTTGCAGCCGACCCTTCTCCCCTCGATCAATCCCGCGATCCTCCGCACGCTCTCGACCGAGGGACTCCAGCAGCTCGCGGCCGAGATGCGCGGCGCCATCTGCGAGCAGGTGGCGCGGTCAGGCGGCCATCTCGCCCCGAACCTCGGCGTGATCGAGCTCACCATCGCGATGCACCGCGTGTTCGACTTCGCGCACGACCGGCTGCTCTTCGACGTCGGCCACCAGTGCTATCCGCACAAACTGCTGACCGGGCGCTATCCGCTTCTGTCGAAGCTCCGCCAGCGCGACGGCATGGCCGGCTTTCCGGAGCCGCGCGAGAGCTCGTACGACCTCTTCTCGGTCGGCCACGCCGGCACCGGCATCTCGACCGCCGTCGGCATGGCGCGCGGCGACTCGCTGAACGGCGAGGGCTGGTCCGAGGCCAATCCGACCGGTCGCCGGGTGGCGACGATCATCGGCGACGCCTCGATCGCGAACGGCGTGGCGATGGAAGGCCTGAACAACGCGGGAACGCTGAAGCGGCAGTTCCTCGTCATCCTCAACGACAACGGCATGTCGATCGCGAAGCCGCAGGGTGCGCTCGCGGCCTACTTCGACAAGCTGCGCCTCTCGCACACCTACGGCGAGTTCAAGCGCGCGGCGAAGGAACTCTCGCGGAAGGTCCCGGGCGGCCGCACGATGGCCGACGTCTATCACAAGATGGGCGAGCTCTCGAAGACCTTCGTGAGCGAGGACGCCTGGTTCGAGCACTTTGGCCTCGTCACCGTCGGTCCCATCGACGGTCACGATCTGCCGACCCTCATCAGCGTCCTCAACGAGGCGGCCCACTTCGATCGCCCGATGGTCCTCCATGTGAAGACCGTGAAGGGCAAGGGCTTCAAGTTCGCGGAAGGCGACTCGACCACCTTCCACTCGCCGAGCCCGTTCAAGATGATGAACGACGACGGCGAGGAACTCGTCAGCGAGGGCTGCCGCGTCGAACTGAAGAAGAGCGCCCGCAGCTTTACGAGCGCCTTCGGCGACATCCTCGGCGACCTGATGGCGCGCGACCCAAAGGTCGTGGCCTGCACCGCCGCGATGCCCGACGGCACGGGCGTCTCGAAGGTGATCGGCCGCTACCCCGACCGGGTCTTCGACACCGGCATCTGCGAGAGCCACGCGCTCGACATGATGGCCGGGCTTGCGAAGACCGGCTGGAAGCCCTTCTTCGCGGTCTACTCGACCTTCCTCCAGCGGGCGTTCGACCAGTGCTTCCAGGAGGTCTCGCTGCAGGGCCTCGCGGTGCGCCTCTGCCTCGACCGCGCTGGTTTCGTCGGAGGCGACGGTGCCGTGCACCACGGCTTCTGCGACATCTCGATCCTCGCACCGCTTCCGAACGCCTGCCTGATCGCGGCGATGGACGAGCCGAGCCTCAAGGCGGCGGTCGAGTTCATGGCCGGATACGAGAGCGGCCTGTCCGCGGTGCGCTACCCGCGTGACTCGGTCAGCGACCTCTACGCAGCCGATCCGTGCCCGGCGTTCGTCCTCGGCAAGGCGCGCGCCCTCGTGACCCACGACGATCCGCAGGTCGCCATCCTCGGCTATGGAACGTCCGCGATCGATGCCACGGTCGCCGCACGCGAACTTTCCGCCGAGGGAATCCACGCGAACGTCTACGACGCCCGCTTCGCGAAGCCGGTCGACATCGACCTGATCGCGAGCCTCGTCGCCCGCGGCGTGCCGATCATCACCGTCGAGGATCATTCGATCCGCGGCGGCTTTGGCGCGTGCGTCCTCGAGGCCTGCAACGAGCGTCGCGTCGACACCCGAGCCATCACTCGCCTCGCGATGCCGGACGGCTGGGTCTACCAAGGCGAGCGGAAGGAGCAGCTCGCCGAGGTCGGCCTTGATCCCGCCGGCATCGCCGCCACCGCGCGCGCGGTCTGCCTGCGCGAACGACCGGCCGCTCTCTCGCCCGCGCACCACGGCTGAGCGGCGTCTCACGCCGCGGCCGTAGCACCAGAGCGAGCAAAGGCGCGCTCGCGCGGCGAAGCCACGCCCGCGCGCCACGGACACAAGTCGTGATGCTGGAGCGAGCGAGCTCCGAAGGAGTCGCGAGCGCCCACCCAAAACGAGAAAGGCCGCGGCGTTTCACGCCGCGGCCGTAGCACCAAAGGGAGCGGCCGCAGCCGCGACCGCTCCATTAATGCCGCACATCCTTCGCGCGCCCGGACACCATGCGGTCGACGGGCATGAAGACGATGCTGACGCGCTCGGCGAAGAGCCGCGCGAGGCGCTCGACATCGGCGATCGCAGTCGAAGACACCGGGGCGCCCCCGCCGCAGTGCGCAGCGATCGCCTTCGCGTCCCACTCGGGATGCCAGTCGATGCCGACCACCCACGGGCCGAGACCCCAGGCCGCGAACTTCGACGCGGCGGTCGAGCCGAAGGCGCGGGCATCGGCCGGAAGGCGGGTGACGCACTCGTCGTTGTGGATCGGCTGGTCGCAGGTCCAGCGCTGGCCGGCGAACAGCGGCTCGTCGCGTCCACCCGCGTTCAGCCGGACCGACACGAGCCCCTTCTCGTTCGCCGGCCCGACTTCGCCGCCGAGCGCACGGGCCACGAGGCGCGAGCCGGCGCCGATCCCGAGGACGGGAATCTCGGCCTTGGCCGCATCGCGCACGTACGCCTCGATCGCGCTCGCGGAAGCACCGCTCGAACCGCCGCCGCCCGAGACGATCACGCCATGGACCTCGTCGAGGTCGAGCGGCATCGTCGCTGCGACGGACGCGTCCGCGAGGTGCAGCTGCTGGCCGAACTCGCGCAGCGTGCGGCCGAGATTTCCCGGCGCGCCGTGCGCATCGAGCTGGAAGTAGAGGATCGCCATGTCGAGGGTTCCTTGAACGGGTCCGCGTCAGACGCGCGGGCCGGCGGCGATGACCTCCGCCGACATCTTGAACTTGCTTTCGTTGTCGCGGAACTTCCTGGCGAGCTCGGTGGCCTTCGCGTCGTACGCGGCCTTGTCGGCCCAGGTGTTGCGCGGGTTGAGCACGTCGCCCGGAACGCCGTCGACGGCGGTGGGCATCGAGAGTCCGAAGATCGGATGGGTCTCGAACGACGCCCTCGCGAGCGATCCGTCGAGGATCCGGGTGACGAAGGTGCGCGTGTACGACAGCTTGAAGCGGCTGCCGACGCCGTACGGACCGCCGGTCCAGCCGGTGTTCAGGAGCCACACGTTCGCGCCGTGCTTGCGGATCCGGTCGGCGAGCATCTCGGCGTAGACCATGGGCGGACGCGGCAGGAACGGCCCGCCGAAGCACGGCGAGAAATTCGGCTGCGGCTCCTTCACGCCCGCCTCGGTGCCGGCGAGCTTCGAGGTGTAGCCGTTCAGGAAGTAGTACATCGCCTGCTCGGGAGAGAGCCGCGAGACCGGCGGAAGCACGCCGAAGGCGTCGGCCGAAAGGAAGACGACGTTCTTCGGATGGCCGGCGACCGAGGGAATGCGCGCGTTCGCGATGTACGACACCGGGTAGGTGACGCGGGTGTTCTCCGCCTTCTTGGCGCTGTCGTAGTCGGGGATCCGGCTGACCGGATCCATGACCACGTTCTCGAGCACCGAACCGAAGCGGATCGCGTTCCAGATCTCGGGCTCGCCCTCCTTCGAGAGCTTGATGCACTTCGCGTAGCAGCCGCCCTCGACGTTGAAGACGCCGGCGTCCGACCAGCCGTGCTCGTCGTCGCCGACGAGGTCCCGGTTCGGATCGGCGGAAAGCGTCGTCTTGCCTGTTCCCGAGAGACCGAAGAACAGCGCGACGTTCGACGGATCCTTGCGATCCACGTTGCACGAGCAGTGCATCGGGAAGACCCCCATCGCCGGGAGGTCGTAGTTCATCGCGTAGAAAATCGACTTCTTCATCTCGCCGGCGTACTCGGTGCCGACGATGACGACCGTCTTCTTCTCGAGGCTCTGCACGATGCCGATGTGGGTCTTGAGGCCGAACTCGGCGGGGTTCGTGATCTTCATCCCGCAGGCGTTGATGATGGTCCAGTCGGCCTTGAACGCGCCCATCTCGGCTTCGGGCACGTTGATGAAGAGCGTCTTCGCGAAGAGCGAGTGCCAGGCCTTCTCGGTGAAGACGCTGACCTTGAGGCGGTACTTCGGGTCCGCGCCGGCGTAGCCGTCGAAGCGGAAGACGTCGGACTTGCCCTTGAGGTGGGCGAGCGCCGCGGCCTTGAGCTTCTCGAAGTGCTCGGGCGAGACGGCCTGGTTGACCTTGCCCCAGTTGATGTTCCCGTGGATGCCCGGGGTGTCTTCGAGGAACTTGTCGTCGGGGCTGCGTCCGGTCCGCTCGCCGGTGTCGCACTGGAGCGCGCCGTTCGCGGCGAGCTGGCCTTCGCCGCGCGCGAGCGCGAGCTCGATCAGGGCCGCGACCGAGAGGTTCGCGTGGATCTTGGCGGAGGAGAGATCGACCGGAGAAGTGGTGGGCGCCATCGTGGGGTCTCTGTCGGCCAACCCGGCTCCGGAAGGCCAACAGGCCATCCGTTGCGGGAGCTCGGGTGGAAGGCGCAGATAGTAGCACCCCCCGCCGCGCCGACGCCCGCTGCCGCGTCGCCGATCCATGGCCCGGAAACTCGGGGGATCGCGTCGGAGGATTGACCCGTTCGCCCCCTTCCGATATCGTTCGTGTCTCTTCGGAGACCATAGCTCAGTTGGTAGAGCACCGGATTGTGGTTTCGGCTGTCGCGGGTTCGATCCCCGTTGGTCTCCCCTTCGCGTGAGCGCTCAGACGCTGGTCGCATCCGCAGGCAACGCCCGCGGATGCGTTCGTTTTCGCCCCGCACGGCCGCGTCGCGGGCGGGTCGGTCGGGCGGTACCCTCCGGCCCATGCGGCTGCATGCCATCCAGACGAGCCCGTCGTGGCTCGACGTCGATGCGAACCGGACTTCGATCGAAGCCGCCGTCGGCGGGCTTGCGCCCTCTCGCGGCGATCTGGTGGTGCTTCCCGAGATGTGCGAGACCGGTTGGACGACCGATCTCGGCGCCCATCGCGCAACCCGCGGATCGGCCGAGTTCTTCGGGAGCCTCGCTTCGCGCCATGGGATCTGGCTGCAGGCGGGCGCGGCCGTCGTGGAGTCGGATGGGCGAGTGTCGAACGCGGTGTTCGTGTTCGCGCCCGACGGCGGGCATCGCGCCACCTATCGGAAGTTCTTCCTCTTCCCGAGCGAGCGCGAGGCTTTCGTCGCGGGCCGGGAACTGCACGTCGTCGACATGGACGGCGTGAAGGTGTGTCCGCTGATCTGCTACGACCTCCGGTTCCCCGAGCTATGGCGCCTCGCGGCGGTCGCCGGCGCGGAAGTGTTCTCGATCAGTTCGTGCTGGCCCGCGCCGCGCCACGCGCACTGGCGGTCGCTCCTCGTCGCCCGCGCCATCGAGAACCAGGCGGTGGTCGTGGCCGCAAACCGAAGCGGCAGCGATCCTTCCAACGCGTACGACGGCGGCTCGACCATCGTCGGCCATCTCGGCGAGCGGCTCGGCGAGTGCGGTGCCGAGTGCGGCTCGGTCAGCGCGGAGTTCGACCGAGCGGGGCTCGACGCGTGGCGGACTCGCTTCGGTGCGCTTCGCGATGCGCGCCGAGAACTCCTCGGCGCGGCCGATCTCCGGCTGGGTTGAGCCGACTCCGCGGCGCCTTCGGCGATTTCCGAAAAATCTCGCGCGCGTCGCGCGATCGCGTCACGCGCCATCGCGCGCCGCTACATTGCGGCCCGTTACACGCCTCACAACGAGGACGCAGAGAGATGAAAGACGATCGACACGGACCAACGTGCGCGCGAGAAGTAGGCGCACGCGTCGACGAAACGGATCCATGCGGAGCGGCGACGGAGTGTGCCGCGATGCATGGCGAAGGCGATGCTCCGGCCGCAGCGCCGACGTCCCGCGGAGTTCCGCGCAAGAGCGAGCGGCTGCAGCGCCGCGAGGCTCGCGCGGCGGAACTGCTCACCAGCGACTGGGCGACTTTCCGCGCCCAGTTGCTTCGTGCGTTCTTCCGCGACGCCGCCCCGCTTGCCACGCGCTATCGAGTCTCCGGCGACAACGTGGTGTCGCACGCCGAGCGGCTCTACGCGCCGAAGATCGCGCGCGGGCAGCTGCTGCGGCCGGTGGCCTGCGTCGCCGATCTCGCCGTCGCGTCGGGCTGCTGTCTCGGCCGCGCGAACGCGTGGAACGAGCTCTGGATCTTCGCGGAGCCCTCGATGACGCGCGCGGCGTTCTCGCGGCTTCCCGAGACCCTCGCCCTGACCTTCACGCGGCGCTTTTGGGCGCGGCTCGAAGCCCAGACGACCGAGGGAGGCGCCGGACTCGCCGACTACGACGGCTCGCGGCCGATCCGGCTGTGGCTCGTCGAGGCGCTGCTCGGCGCCATCGAGGATGAGCGCGCCTCCGGCGGCATCGACACCCGACGCGAGCAGTTCGGCCGACCGATCCCGCTGCGGCTCGTTGGAGAGCAGCTCGCCTGACGGCGGCGACGCACGTCTTGGAGCGCCGTGACGGCGAACCGGGACACGGACACGGCAATTGCGACGTACAAAAACGAACAGGCCCGCGCGTGCGCGGGCCTGTTCGTTCTGTCTGATCATGGCACCTCGCGGACTTGAACCGCGGACACCCGCATTTTCAATGCGGTGCTCTACCAACTGAGCTAAGGTGCCTTCGCGCCCTCAGAGGCAGGTCGGGAAGAATAGCCGAAGGCCCCGCCCTGTCAAGGTCGGCGCGGCGATCGGCCTACCGCCGTTCAGGCGGCTTCGCGCCCGAACATGCCGCCGAAGCCCTTCCCGTCAAGCATGGTGCGGTCCATGCCTCGGATCGGATACTGGTGCGCGAGCAGCGCCGCCAGGGTCTCGTCGTCCGCGATCTCGAACTGCACGGGCATTCCCAGGACGCGCGTCGCGAAGCGAACGGCGCGAGGCAGCTGCGCGCGGGTCGTGGCGGCCACGAGGTGCCCGTCGTCGATCCGGAGCGGCACGATGCCGAACTGCCATGCCTGCCGCCGTATCACCAGTTCGCGCGCATCGTCGTCGACCCCGCGGTCGGCGTCGAAGAGCGTCGCCCGCTCGTGCGTCTGCTCGATCCACGCGCGTTCGATCGACTCCGGGGCGACCCCGAACAGGCGCTCGGCGATCGCGCCGAACGACTCGTTCGACGAGGCCTGCTCGTCGAGAATCGCGTCGATCTGCGTCCGGCCGAGCACACCCATTCTGACGAGCATTTCACCGATTCGCATCGCAGCACTCCTCTGCCACCGAATCACTCCGCCCGGTTGTTCGGCGCACGGTGCGCCGTTCCGGCGTGGAAGCGCGCAAACTTCGGCGCTTTCGCGGCGCGGTCGCCTGCGCAGGCCGAACCGTTCACCCCTCCGGTCCGCGCGCCGCTTGCGCGGGACGAGCGAAACGCCGATAAGACCCGTTCGATGGCCGCCGTGGACCGCCGGAACCTGGCAGAACTCGTGGATTCGCTTCGCGACCGCCTCGAGGCGGGCGATCGGCGGTTCGCCGCGCTGATGGAGCTCGCCGAGCTGCGGCGGTTTCGTCGCGAGCTCGACTCGGCCGCCGAGCTGCTCGCATCGCGCGCATCGGACGCGGCCCTCGATCGGATGCGAAGCGTCTGCAGCGAGGCGCTCGTCCTCGAGCGGCTGCTGTCCGCCGGCTGCGAGATCGAGCGCGAGGTCCAGACCCCCGAGGGCAAGCGTGTCGATTTCCGCGCGCGGCGGGACGGCGCCGTCCTGCACATCCACGTGAAGCGCGCGCCGCGCACCGCGCTCGCCGATGCGAGTTCCGCCGTCCCGGCATGGACGCGTCCGCTCGAGCGGGCGGGACGCGGTCTCGTCGCCGCCATCCGCATCGAGCGCGCGACCGGCGTCGCGGCGCGCCGGCGCATCCTCGCCGAATGCGGCGAATTCCTCGAGCAGGCGACGGTCGGCGAGCGGCTCGCGCTGCGAACCTCGGACGGACGCCCGATCGGACATGTCCGCATCGTCGGCCCCTCGGCGGCGGGCCGCGTCGTGCTCGTTCCGGATCTTTCCGGATCCTTCGACGAGGATGTCCCGCGATTCCAGGCGACGCTGCGGAAGGCGTTCTCCCAGTTCATGCCGCGCGCCGAGAATCTGATCGTCGTGTGCGGCGCGCAGGTCGCGCTCGACGCCTTCGCGGTGGCGCTGCTCGGAAGTCAGATCGAGCGCTGGGACCGAAAGCCGCGCGTCGGCGAACTCGTCGCGTACGGCCGGGGAGGCGACGGATTCTGGTCGGGCGCGATGCGCAACCAATCGAGGCTCGCGGCCTACTGGCCGCTGGTCGCGGGCTCCGGCCCCCTGCTCTTCGTGCGTGAAGGCGCGCCGCAGACCCGCGGCGCGCAGCTCGCGCGCGCGGTCTTCGCCTGACGACCGCCCTACCGCGCGGTGTCGTCCGAGTGCTCGGGCGGCGCGTCCTCGACGAGATGCGGCGCCTGCCGTCGACCCGGGCCCCAGCCGCCGCGCTTCGGGCGCGGATCCTCGCCATCGACGAGGAACGGCTCGCCGAGCGGGAGGAACTGCGCGATCTGCCGGTCGCCGATGTCGGCCTCGAACTCGACGAAATCCTCGCCATAGCGGCGTTCGTGCACGACGCACCGCTTCTCGATCTGGTCGATCAGCCGTCCCGAGGACAGCGGCACGCGCAGCGTGCGCCGGGCGGCCGCGCCGGTGAGCAGCGTCCGCACCCGGTCGCGCAGCCCATCGAGTCCCTCGCCGGTGACGGCGCTGATCGCGATCGCGCCGGGATCGATCGCGCGCCATTCGTCGAGGGTGCGGAGCGACTGCGCCTCGTCGAATGGAAGCGACGCGAGGCGATCGACCTTGTTGAGGAGCAGGATCCGCGGCTGGCTGTCGGCGCCGATCTCGTCGAGGACGCGCGTCACCGTCTCGAGCTGGTGCGGCGCCTCGCGGTCGCTCGCGTCGACGACGATCAGCAGCGCGTGCGCGTGGATCGCGTCCTCGAGCGTCGCGCGGAAGCTCGCGACGAGATGGTGCGGCAGGTCGCGGATGAAGCCCACCGTGTCCGAGAGCATCACGGCGTTGGCGCCGCCGACGTTCCAGCGCTCGACGCGGGTCATCAGCGTCGCGAACAGCATGTCGGCCGCGAAGGCGCCGCCGCGCGTGAGCGCGTTGAAGAGCGTGCTCTTCCCGGCGTTGGTGTAGCCGACGATTCCGACGGTGAAGTGCTCGGCGCGGCGCTCGGCGACCTCGCGGCGCTTGCGGGCCTGCACCTCCTCGAGCTCGCGCCTGAGCGCCACGAGCCGGCGCTGCACGATGCGCCGGTCGATCTCGAGCTGCTGCTCGCCCGGGCCGCGGGTGCCGACGCCGACGGGCGAACCGCCGGTCACCTGGCCGAGGTGCGACCACATCGCGCGCAGGCGCGGCGCGGTGTACTCGAGCTGCGCGATCTCGACCTGCAGCTGCGCCTCGCGGGTCGCGGCCCGGTTCGCGAAGATGTCGAGGATCAGCTCGCTGCGGTCGATGACCTTGACCTTCGCTTCCTTCTCGAGCTCCTGGATCTGCGAGGGGGAGAGCTCGTTGTCGAAGATGACGACGCGCGCGCCGAGCGAGCCGGTCATCGCGACGAGCTCCTCGACCTTGCCCTTGCCGAGATAGGTGCGCCCCGACGGCGCGTCCCGGTTCTGCATGAGTTCGCCGACGACCTTCGCGCCCGCGGTCTCCGCGAGCGATCGAAGCTCGCCGAGCGGATCGCGGTGGTCCATGCGGGAACCCGGCAGCCGGACCCCGACGAGAATCGCCGGCTCGAGCTGCACCTCGATGCCCTCGCGTGGATTGACGTTCATGCGCGCACGCCCTTTCCGCGGAGGCCCCGCGCAAGTGTGGAGACCGCCTCGACCGGCTCGGAGAGATCGTCGCCGAGGTCGCCCACGCGGCGGCGGAGCTGCGCGTGCAGGGCGATCATCGCGGCGTTGTCGACGCAGTGCTCCGGCCGCGGGAGGACGAGCGCGATGTCCCGCGCGCGCGTCCAATCCTCGAGCATCGCGCGGAGCGAGCGGTTCGCGACCACGCCTCCGCCGACGAGGAGCGTCTGCGGCGACAGGAGCTCCGCCGCGCGCGAGAGCCGGTCGATCACCTGCGCGAACACGCCGTGCTGCACGCTGGCCGCGAGATCGCGCCGCCGCTC
>Ga0315906_10006448_pt1 | contig 14501 bp, 10 predicted proteins | sample LakEriMetagenome_4_FD_203526 | JGI IMG/M metagenome (GOLD analysis project Ga0315906, IMG submission 203526) | Freshwater fungal communities from buoy surface, Lake Erie, Ohio, United States - Buoy 2 MA122 | ecosystem: Environmental > Aquatic > Freshwater > Lake > Lake biofilm | place: USA...
TCTTTATAAAGAACATATATTTTATCAACAAACTCATCTGTATATTTATCACCTGTTGCCAAACATTGATTTCTTACACCAATTATATTAAGTTCGTACGGTTTATCATATAACTTATAATTCTTCATTTTAATCAACTCTAACAATACATTAACGTCTGGGTGAACATCTGGAACATCTGGTGCTAAATCGGCTGGTATAGGTGGTTTCTCAGCGTCTATCGGTGGCTTTTTAAATGTTGAAGATGAAGAACCATCTAATGGTACATATTTAACAGTTTCTTCGGTTGTTAAATTATTTTCTTCAACGGTGGATTTCCATTTATCGCCCTTTTGTCCATCACTTACACCTTCTGTTCTCTCTTGCATTTTAACACTATCATTGTCAACAATATAAACATTTTTAGACAAAAGTTTTGGATCTTTTTGTGTAAAATATAATTGTATATGTGAAAGTAGTGCTGGAGTTGCTATTACAGGAGCAGCTAAATTTCCTAAAAAAGGACCACCTTGGGAACCCATTAATATTTGTAAAAAAGTATCAAACCAGTTTGTGAAATTATCACCTAAAATTGCTCTTTGTCCTGAGTTTGGAGAACCTAAATTAATTTTACCAAAATTATCTTTTAGATTAACATCAATCGTTTTTTCTTTAATGTTTAGATTATTGAATTTGTGATCTATTTTAACTCCCTCTGATTCATTTACATATATTTGAGTTTTATGATCAAAGATCAAAGCTTTCATTGAAAGATAATCTTCGTTATTTAATTGTTGTAGTTTATTTTCTAAGTTTTGATTGTAGTGATCTGATGAAATATATTCTGGGTTGTTTAAGTTACCATTTTCAAAAACAATAGTTACTACTTTACCTTTATCTGGTATATTAAATTGATTTCCATTTAAATCTTTCCAAGGAGATGCCCATGGTAAATCTTCTACTTTGAAGTTATCATAAACATCAAGAACTCTTATTTGACATCTACCAATTTTCTTAGGATCATCATTATTTTCAACTACACCAACGTATGTTTTCTTAGGATCGACAGTTTTAGACATGATTTATATATTATATAATCATGTTTCTATCCTATTTTTTACCAAATTTTTCGTTGTTACTTGGGTATGACCATTTAGTATTTGACTTAACAATGTCTTCTATTTTTTGAACATTTTGAATAATTGGTGCTGGATATTTTTGGTGATCTCCTTTATTGCTTATACCAAATCCGATTTTTGAGAAGTCTTTTTCACCAATAGGTTTCCAAATTAACCCATTATGTTCACTTGGATTTGATTTTGTTTTTATAATATTTTCTAATGTTCCATAGACTTTGTTTTTCTCATTTGAGTTACCAAATTTAATTAAATTAATATCAGAGAACTTAGATTTCTCATCATAAATTGTATTGGTTGACTTTCCAAAATTTTGTGGCTTTAACTTATTAAGCTCACTGTAATTTGTTTGAAATGGATCGGTTGTTCCCATTAAACCAGCTATATCTTCTGTTAAGAAATTATTTAACTCTTTTCTAACATCAAACCAAGGACCAAAAGAGTTTGGTGTGTATGGTTTTGGATAAACATTTTTTGGACCACTTTCTAAACCACCTAATCCAGTTGATAGTTTTATTTTATTTATTGTATTTTCTAATAATTTAGTTCTGATTTTAATTTGATTATTGATTTCACCAACTACAAAGTTTTTTGCTGAATTTAAAATTCCAACTGCAACCTTTTTTGAATTTGCCTTAAAGATGTCCAACTCTGTCATATTTTCTTTCTTAGTTGATTTTGCACCAGCAAATCCTTCATCATCACCCAATTGATCTGTTGATGTTGGTTTATTAATTTTTGATATATCTTTTAAACCCTTTGTGTCACCAATACCTGCTGAGTTTCCACTTACACTATTACCTCCCGTAGCTGGACCAAAATTAGATTCATCTTCTTTATCACCAGGTACTATATCAATTTTATCTAATACGATTGCTGTAGTAACACCGTTGTGTCTTATTGTATTTGTACCAACAGTATAAAATCTTGGATTAGAAGTATCCGCTATTTTACCAGTTGTTCCACCTTCTTCGCTTTTTTGAGTACTTCTTTCTTCTCTAGCACCTTTATTACCAATTTTCCAAATAGCACCGTTATTATAACCAACATACTGACCAAAAAATTCCGCATCTGGTACCCATCTTTCGTATTTGGTTGTTGAATATTTGAAATTCATAACAACATCAAGTGCTGGACCACCGTCACCATATGCTTTTATATTCGATAGGTCTATATCTTTCTCGTGTGACATTGAATTAAAAAACAATTGACATTCTCTTAAAGAATAAATATATCTGGATACGTTATCTTTTATTATTTCTAAAGATTCTTTTGATGGATTAGATTGAATTACTTTTCTAACTCTATTAAAATTTCTAACCTCACAAACAACTATTTCACAGTTAAATCTTAATAGATTTTCTGGTACTATATTTTTACCATTTGGTCTTGACCAATATAATAATTTGTATAAGTGTGCTAAAGTAGCTAAAGTACCAGAAACATCTTCTGTAAATGATAGTGTTAATTTATCAGTTCCATAATTCACAAATGATGATTTTGAATCAGGTGAACCATCATTTCTTTCTATTAGAAAGTCTAATCCAGCTACTTTTTGTAAGTAGTGTGATAGATAAGCTTTTTTACCTGGTCTAAATTCACCTTTTTGTGTTTGTGATTGTGCATATCCATTATTAGCTTTTGATTGTAATTCAGATGCTGGAGCGTCAGGTGAAAAGTAGATACTACCTTTGGTTTTAAAAATTTTCTCAAATTGTTTTTTAAAGTCATATAAAACAATTCTTCTTGATTGTACTTCACTTATAACACTGTAAGACCTTATAAAATCTTCAATAGAACCATTTAATAATGGAGAACTGATTGCATCAATTATTATTTCAAATCCATACATCACCGGGTCTTCATTTTCGTATGGTGTATTTTTAAAAGTTTTTAATCTATAATCAGTATCATTACTACCATCCCAAGCTTCTCTATCATTTTTCGCGGTTTTAATTGGTGTTCTACCATTAATTGCAAATCCGTGTCTAAAGTAGTCTTGTGATGAATCATTAAAAATTAAATATCTATCTCTAGTTGATTTATCACTTAAAAAAGATTTACTTTCTCTAAATTTATCTTCTGTTTCAATAAATTTTCTATTTTTAAAATTAACACTATCTATATGAGAATCTAATAAAATTCCATACCAACCATTTGGTACAGCTGGTGGAAAAGCTGGTTGTACACTTGAAAGAACGGATCGATTAAAACTGGAGTTTGGTGTAAAACCTGGTTTTTGTCTTACATTATTATCGTCAACTATACCAATTAAACTAACAGGTGCTGTTGTACTTGTCCCATCTGTTCTTTTGATACCATCGGATAAAGAGCTGAACTCTTGTTGAAGAGATGTATCTTCAATCTTATCTTTTGTTAGAATATTTTTAAAAAATTTACCAGGCATAATTTATATATTAAATATTTAACTTCTTTTATTATGCTGATTTTGATATTTTATCAAAAGCTTCTAACCATGCTTTATATGATCCATTCACTTCATTAATTCCTTTTGTACCACCATTTACGGACTTTCTAGCTGCGGTTAAATCACCACTAATAACCTTACTAAATGTTCTAGCTTTCATAAACTCTATAGCTATTTTATATGAGTTTTGTGGATCAAGAGCTAAGTCACCATTACCAGCCAAATTAACTCCTATTCTTTTACCATATTTTTCATAATTGGCTTTACCAGTTAATTGTATCAGTCCTCTACCAAAATAAGGAAATCCTTTAGAGTCGGTACCTAAATTATAATAGTTCTTTTTACCACCTTTGGTTGATCTATAATAGTTTAATGCTGATGAACAAGGACCATTTGATCCATATGGAACGCCGGCTCCGGTACATGCATAATCAGCTTCCCATCTTTGTAATGAATATCCAGATTCAGCAAATGCTGTTCCTAATAAATAGGCCGCTTTTCTAACGTCATCAATAGAAGCGTCATTTTTAATAAAGTAAAGAACTTTTTTCAAAGAATCTTTAAATTTGGAATTTGGCTTATAATTTTTTGATACTAAACTAATCAATTTATCTATATTAAATGATTTCCATTTTCCACCAACATAGTTAGGACTATTAAAATCTATATTTAGATCATCAACTCTAGCAGTTGATTCTAGTGTTGGTGTTGAATCTGGTAATGATAATATTTGTATATCCTGAAGAGCTTCTAATTGAATGGCTAATTCTTCTGATCCTTCAAATCCTTCTTCTACATATTCCGAAAGATCATCTTCATAATTATTTACATTTTCATATATTTCTCCACTACCAATTATTACAACTTCGCCTAAAATGTTATTATTCATAAAACCAGTTTTCTCAATATTAAATAAATAATCAGCATCAACTGTTTTTGAGATATATGTTCCATCTGATTGTTTCTCTATTATACTTAGTTTGGCGGTAACTTCAATACCATTTTCTAAAACATTTGTTATAGTAGCAAAATATCTAACACCATTACTATCCTCTATTGTATAAACATCACCAACATTAAACGTGCTATTTAATTTTGGTGGTGGAGTTAATAAAGTAAATAAGTTATTTATAGTATCCGTTGGATTTGTATTTTCTGGATTTTTAACATCGGCTGGAGTTTTTTCTGCTGGTGGTGGACCTTCATTTATTTCTTTTGGATTTTTACCTAATTCTTTTCTAACCAATCTAAGTTCTTGTTTTAAAGATCTACCATCCCAATTGAAATTCATTTCAGATATAATATAATCTCCGGTTTTTCTCCATTGAATCATTTCTGGATCACTTGGTGATGGAACCGGATTAACTATTGTTACATTAACTTTTTGATATAAATATATTGAGTAGTTTGGATTTGGTAAATCAACTGTTAATACAACTTTATTTAACTCATCTAAATTTATTTTATTTTGAGTTATCGCATAATTATAATTTTTATGTACATTATCAGTATCTATCTTACCACTATATGTAGTTGATATATTATTTTGAAAAGATTCTTTGTCACCTTTAGCACCTTTTAATACCATACTTGTAGACTCATCTGATGTTGTTGAATCTACATCAAAAACTAAAAATTCTTTTTTAGTTTTGTCATAATATTTAGTTTTAGTTTTATATCCTCTTTCCAAAGAAATTGATGTTGAATTATTTTCAAAATTCTTTTCTTCAATAAAAGAAGCACTTGTGTTTAAACTCTTATCTGAATTTAATTTTAAAGCTTGTATTTTATCGACATCTTTTATATCACCATTATCAAAAGATGATGTATCAATATATTTATCTTCTTTATTATTTCTTTTTAGTTCTTTCTCTACGTCAACATAGTTAAAACAATAGTAATAGTCTATAAATCCAACCATAAATGATTTATCTGAAATGTAAGAGTGTTTTATTATTTTATCTATAAATTGATATTGTTTATCTCCAACATTTCGCCAAATCATTTTATCATCGGTGTTAGTTATATTAGAGTTGAATCCTAATTTTAACTCTTTAGCAATTTCTCTAAGAACTTCATATGAAGTTCCTGTGTAAGGTTGATACTTTATTCTATATAACTCTGATATATCTAGTGTTCCATATATCGAGTATTGTCCTTTTGAAATGGCAATAAAGTCTTCGATTTTAAATTTTAAATGTATTGATTTTATATTTGGTGATCTTGAATTTAAAAAAAACTCAAATTTAGTATCATCTTGTGGCATACCAATATTTTTAATAATCCCGTTTGTATCATTAAATATGAATTCTATTACTGGTATTATTCCATTATGACCTAGTCTTAAAAATGATATATCTCTATCATTTATTGGAGATCCCATATAATTAATAAATGGAGTTAAACCTATTTGAGAAGCAACTTTTTTATCATCATTTAAATTTTGTGTATTTGGAAGTTCCATTGGTGGTAAGTCAACTTTTGGTTGATCTACTTGTGTTATTATAGGTTTTGGCTTTTCTTCAGGTTTTTTGTCTTCCTCTTCAGGTTTTGTCTTTGGTTGTTCTAACTCAATTGTTTCTGGTAGAACTTTTACAGCAAATTCACTAAACTCTACAAATGTAGAAGTAGTAGTTACTGATATAACATAATCACCTGGTTGATCAAATTTTAAATTCTTAAATGATACAGAATCATCTACTATGTCAAGTTCAGTTTCACCTATTAAAGCACCAGGACCACTTTTAACCTTTAAAATTACTTTACCAGTTATAGCCATAATTTTATTTTTAATTTAATATTTTATATATTAAATCCTTTCTATCTGGCTATAAATTAACTCTTAATATTTTATATGGGTATTTTCTTTTCTTATAGAAACCTTCTCTTTCTAAATAATGTCTATAAAGAGCATTTCTAAGATCATCTTTATCAAAAATATCAACTAAGTCAAAAATATTTACTTTATCTTTGTCTGAGTGTAAACGTAAACCACGTCCAATTGATTGTATAATAATTTGTTCTGATTTAAATGAGTCTGCGAATATAACATTAAAGATTGCATTTATACTTACACCAGTAGATAAAGTACCAAATGAGGCTACTAAAACTTTAACCTTATCACCGGTTATCTCCATTTGTTTTTTAATTTCTTCTCGTTTTCTACCACTTACTTCACCATCAATATAGAAGAATTCTTTATCATCAATCTCAGCACTCAACTTATTGAATATTTTCTGTCCATTTTCAATTGTGTGAAAAAGTAGTAATGTATTATTTGAACATTTTTCAACTATCTTTTTGATGAATTCTAATCTTTTATCAGATTGATGTATATAAGATTTTTCAAAATCAAATGCTGACTTACCATCACCTGATTTTCTAATTATCTTTAGTCTTTCATTAAAATCGATATCATTATGGTTCATAACAACAACTCTAATATCCATTGGTGTTATAATACCTTTCTTTTTTAACTCGTCTGCACTTACTTCAGTTATCTTTGGTCCTAATACTGATTGTATTGTTAAAATTTCACAAGTATCATCATTAGGAAAGGTACCAGAAACTCCAAAACGACAATAAGCATGTCCAAATGTGTATTCAAGTATAGTTGTTATTGTTTTTGCTTTAGCTCCATGAGCCTCATCAGTTGCGATGGTATGAAATTGTTGAAAGAAATCTTTGGGCCATTTTTCTAAAGATTGATAAGTACCAATATAAACATTTGGATTTTCAGTACCGGTATATTTTCTTGGTCTATCGGACATTACTTCCTCAACTCTAACTTCACAAGGTCCCATATCATCATCTAAAATTTGACCTAATTTCTTATCTCTATTCTCTACAAGATTATTAACTCCGTAGTTATATTCAACTATATTATCGTAGAATTGAGTAACAAGTGTAATTGAAGGTACTATTATTAAGAATTTGGCGTCTTCTTTAATTTTCTTTAATGTGTAAAACATTACTATTGATATGATTAGTGATTTACCACCGGAAGTAGCAACCTCTGCCATGCAATATCTATTTTTTAATATTTTATAGGCGGCTTCTATTTGGTGGTCGTATGGCATGAAAGGTATCCAAACTCCTTCTTTATTTCTAACTTTATGATTTTTGAAAAATTCTTTACAGAATTCGGTAACTCCTTCTAATGTAACATCTCTATTTATGGGAAAGTCTTCTTTGTTTTCAATTTGAAAAGGAACTTCAATTTCTTTACATCCTTTTAAAGCTTCTCTCCAAAGTCCAAGGTTAATTCTACCATTTTTAAAGTAAGATTTTTTCCCATCCCATACCCCCATTTTTACAGCGGGTTGAAATCTCCAACCTTTAACATGACGAGTAAGCCATAGTTGCATTTGATGATATTCAATTCGTGTAGCATCTGATACAACTATTTCTTCAGTATTTTTATCATATCTAAACCTCATTTCATGTTATATATAAAAATGTCTAATTTGTTTATTTATAGATTTTTTGTTGAAATTTTCTGGTTTTTTATAGAGGAGAAAATTAAAATGTGATATATAATAAAAAATAAATTTAATTATGGGATTAATATCATATTTAAGAGGTCTTTTTGGATCGAAAAAAACCGAAGTTAAGGTTGAAGTTGCTGAAGTTAAAACTGAAGTTGTTGAGGTTAAAGAAGAAGTTAAAACTGTTGAAGAACCTAAAGTTGAAACTGCTGAACCGATTGTTGAGAGATTAGTTGAAGTGGCTGATAAAAAAGTTACTGCTAAAGAGATTAAATCTAAGGCTAAGAAATCTCCAAAAGTTGAGAAAGAAGTTAAGGCTGAGACTGAAGTTAAAACTGAGACTAAACCTAAACCAAAAAGAAAGAGACCTGCTAAAAAGAAGTCAGAACAATAAAAATTGTTTAAAGTAAAAAACCACTCAATTTGAGTGGTTTTTTTTTATTATTTTAAGTTTCCATATTTTTCAACTATGATATCAACTATTTCCTGACCAATTCTATCTTGAGCTTCATTTGTAGCCGCTCCGATATGTGGTGTACACAAGATACCTGGGTGTGATAATAATTCTTTCATTGGTGTTGGTTCATTTTCAAAAACATCTAAAGCCGCTGCTGCGATATGACCATTATTCAATGCTTGTAATAAATCTAATTCATTAACAACTCCACCTCTTGATGTGTTAATAATTCTTGAACCAGGTTTCATTATTTGTAATTCTCTTTTTGTGATAACAGAATCTCCATTTGGTTGTTTAGGTACGTGTAATGAAATATAATCACAGATTGGTAAAATATCATCTATATTGGTTTTTGTATTTACAAAAAAACCAGATGTGTTAGTTACATCTTCTCCATCTGATGTAGTCCAGTTTATATTTAAATAAACAGGAACTCTTTTTTCTTCGATATCAACAGCAACCACTTTCATACCCATACCAAGCGCGTAAGAAGCTAAAGTTTGTCCAATTCTTCCAAATCCAACAATACCTAAAGTTTTACCTCTTAATTCAACACCTGAACCGTATTCTTTTTTAAGTTTATTGAAATCACCGTTCTCAATATTTTTAGCAGATTTACCAATAAATCTTGAGATAGCAAACATATTACCGATTACTAATTCAGCAACTGATTGTGAAGAAGAAGCTGGTGTGTTAAATACAAATATACCTTTTTCTTTAGCATATTCAACATCAATATTATCTGTACCAACTCCGCCTCTACCAATAAATTTGATGTTAGGACAATTATCGATAATATCTTTTCTTACTTTTGTTGCACTTCTTACTAAAATACCTTCGTAATTTTCTTCGTTTATTTTAGTAATTAAATCTTCCTGATTTACTTTTTCGGTTATAACTACATAACCATTTTCTTCTAATTGTTTTTTAGCACTATCTGAAATGCCATCATTCGCTAATATTTTCATATTTTAAATCTTTGTTTTTTAATCGTTTTAGTGATGTATTGTAATATTCCTCATTTAATTCAGAACCAATATATCTCCTATTAAACTTTTGACATGCTTTAGCAGTTGTTCCAATTCCTAAGAATGGATCATAAATAAGACTATTTTCAGGAAAATAGATATTCATTATTTTAACTACAAGATCTTCTGAATAAGAAGCTTTTAATTTTGATTTGATACCATCATTATTTTTAGCTTCGATTAGATTAGTATAATTCTTATAGAATTTCTGACCAGTTTTTTCATTAATCTTACTTATCTTTTTATTTGTTTTGAAATTGTGTAAATGTTCTTTTTTAACAATTACATAAATTTGCTCACAAATTCTTGATAATTTAGTTGGTGATGTTTGAAAAGGAAGAGCTGTTGACTTTTTCCAAGTTATCATATCAGCTAAAGTTAAATCTGTTTCTTGGTGTATTTTAGTCATTAATAGGGTTGGTAGAATAGGATTTTCATTGTGATAAGATAGGTTATAACAAATAACTCCAGTATCTTCTAAAATTCTTGAGAATTCCTTAAACTCTTTTATTCTAACATTTAGATATTCTTCTTCTGATAGACCATCTATGTCGGAATAACCATTGTCATAATAAACATCCTTTCTTTTTGATGTGATATTGTATGGTGGACTTGTTATAATACCACCAATAGATTTATCACTAATTCTAGACATTGTTAAAATGTTATCTTCATTAAAGATTTTGTTTTCCATCTAATATTTGATTTATTTTTTTATCTCTATTTTCTATTTTCTTCAGCCCTTCATCTTCTATTGTAGAAAATCTAAGGTGATATACACCGTCAATCTTATTAATAAGATAAAAAACTACAAACTTATCATTTAGAGACTGATTATTTATTAAATCTACAAAACCATCTAAAGTATCATTTTTCATGGTTACTGTTGAATAATTCAATGCTATCCACTTAGTATTTCCTATATCATCAGACTTTTCCTTAACATGATATACAAATGATGGTGAGTCTGTTATATACCATATTCTATGAAAAACTTTTTCAAAAAAGTCTCTTAAATCGTCATTATTTATAACACCTGAAAAAGGAAAGGAAGTATTATAATAACTTAATTTATCAACATTACTTTTAATCAATTCCTCTACTCTTTCATCTTTAGATAAATTTCTAATATCTTTCACGATTATTTTCTATTTTTTACGATTTCATCAATCATACCATACTTCTTAGCATCTTCCGCTGTCATCCAATAGTCTCTTTCACTGTCTTTATAAACTCTATCATAAACTTGTCCAGTTCTTTCTGAGATTATTTCATAAAGTTCTTTTTTAAGTGAGTTGATTTCTTTAGCTTCGATTTCCATATCAGTTGCTTGGGCATATCCGGTATAACCAAGTGGTTGATGAATCATTGTTCTACTTCTTCTAAGAGCTTTTCTTTTACCATTTGTACCAGAACATAAAATAACAGCTGCCATCGAAGCTGCTAAACCAGTGTTTACAGTCACAATATCAGGCTTTATGAAGTCCATAACATCTAATAGACCTAATCCAGAGTAAACCGAACCACCACCAGAGTCAATATAAATCTTAATATCTTCATCTGATTCGGATTCTAAATAAAGAAGTTGAGCTTTGATTAGATTACATGTATAATCGTCTATATCAGTTGAGAGAAAAATTATTCTATCGTCTAATAACTTAGAAAAAACATCAACTGAAATTCCATTATTTTCTAATAAGTAAGAAGTATTGTTATTTTGTATTTTAGTTACTTTTTTAAAGTAATCATCGAATACTGATGTAGATACTGGAATTCTACTGTTGTCTCTCATATGAGATTTCAACATTTTTTCAATTCTATTCATTAGTATATTTTTATTTTTTTATCAATTAGTAACTTAAAAGTTTAATATATAAAGTACCAAAAATGACTTGGTAAAAATAATATATACAAAAAAATAAATAATAATATGGTAACTAAAGTAGAAGTTAACGGATACGAAATCGTAATCGAAGAAAAAGATGGTGTTATCTCTGTTTCAGCTTTAAAAGATGAAGAAGTTGTTGAGGAATTTGAATTAGAAACTGAAGAAGGTCAAGGTTTTGATGATGAAGATTCTGAAGAAGGTGATGACGTTCAAGGTTTTGACGAATTTGGTCAAGATGAAGAAGAGGACTTTGACTCTGAAGAAGATGAAGATGAAGATTTTGGACAAGATGAAGATTTTGATTCCGAAGAAGATGAAGATGAAGAAGAAGGTGAAAGTAAATTAGAATCTTTCCAATCTTTTATCAACAAAAGAAAATAATTTAAAATGATTAATAAATTTAATAAATTCAACGAAGGATTTGCTGGTGAAGTTAATCAAGGAGATGATACATATAAATTGTATGAACTTCTTTATTATGCTTTTGACTGGGATGACAACATACTGAATATGCCAACCGAAATCGTTTTATTAGATACTGGTGGTAATGAAGTGGGTATGTCAACTGCTGATTTTGCTGAGTATCGTTCCGAAATTGGTAAGGGGGAGTTTGATTATAACGGACACAGTATTGTTTCATTTGCTGAAAATCCTTTCAGAAATTTTAGAGATGAAGTTGACCCTGAAATATTTGTAAAAGATGTTAAAAAAGCTTTAGATCAAAATCTAAAGGCTAAATCTTGGGAAGATTTTATTGAGTGTTTAACAACTGGATCTCTTTTCGCAATTATAACTGCTCGTGGTCATGAGCCAGAGCCTATGAGAGAAGGAGTTGAGTTGATCATTAGTCAATTATCATCAGATGAAAGAAGAAAAATGATTGAGCATTTAAAAATGTATAAATATCATTATGATCAAGATGTTAATGTTGATGAAAATAAACTAATTAGTGATTACTTAGATGTTTGTGAGTTTATCGGCGTTTCTGCTCCTTCAAGGGGTGGTAGTCCTGAAAATCCAGAGAAAGCTAAAGAAGATGCTTTTATGGCTTTTGTTGATAAATGTAACAAGTTTGCCAAAGATTTAGAAACAAGATTCAATGAATCGGGTGCTGATAAATGGAAAGTTATTGCTAAAATTGGGTTTTCTGATGATGACTCTAAAAATGTTAAACACATAAATGATGTAGTAAAAGATTTACATCACGAGGTTTACTCAAATGTTAAAGAGTTTGTTGTTAAAGACACAGGTAAGCAAGAAATTGAAAAGAATGTTTATACTAAAGAATCGAGAATTAAAAACTTTAAAGATTTTGGTCTTGTTTATGAAGCAAGTGCTGGTGTTATCAGTTCTCTTCCAAACGCGGCTATGTCAGGAGGTATGAATAGTCAAGATCCTTATGTTACTCGTAATATACAACAAGGTAACTTTTTAGCTAAACTATCTAAAGAAATATTCGGTAAACACGAAAGTAAAAGAAGAAAAAAGAAATAATAGAAACCCACTTTTTTAAGTGGGTTTTTTAATATATAAATCATGAAACTTTTTAGATATGATAACTTCATAAATGAGAATGAAGTATTTAATGATAAGATGAGAGTATTTTACTCTGGTAGATTTAGAGAACTACTAACAAAGATATCAAAGGGTAGTAAAGAAACTCCAAGAATAGTAGCAGAACATTTATTAGAGTGTGAGGATTCAGGTGAAACTTTAGATGTTTACACCTTAATTGACGTTACCGAAAAGAATGATAGAATATCATTTGTTCAAGTTAATAGAATTGCTAGAGATACTAACTTAAAAGATTTGAGATCATTTAAGGTTGGTTCTGATTATAAATTTTGGTCTCAAGGAAGAGTTCCTGAATATAGTGTCGGTAGATGGGTTAGACACTTATTTTTAGATGTTAAGAAGTGGGCTATTACTGATAGTCAGTTGGAAGAGTTTGTAAACTCATATAAAGCTACTTTTGATAGTAAAGATGAATCTGACTTTAAGTTAGTTAGTGGTGAAGAAATCAGAAAATGGTATTTAGAAGATAATTATTTAGAAGTTAAAGGTCAATTAGGTAACTCTTGTATGAGATATGAGAGATGTCAAAAATACTTAGATATTTATGTCCAAAATCCTGAAGTTTGTAGTCTATTAGTCTTATTCGATGGTGATAAAGTTAAAGGAAGAGCTTTAGTTTGGGAATTATCAGATGGTTCAAAATATATGGATAGAATTTATACTATAACTGATTCTGATAAAGTTTTATTTAGAGAGTGGGCTGAGAAGAATAATATGAGAACATATGATAATACTGATGAGGTTGGTAGAGTTCATTTAAAAGTTACAAATTTTGGAATGTATCCATATATGGACACTTTTGAGTTTTATGATCACCAAAATGGTATTTTATCCGATACGGATTTAAGAAGTAGTAAAAGTGATGATATTTTTCAATTAAAATCAACTGATGGTCATTACACCAGCAATGAAGGTAGAGTTTGGTCAGAATATGAAAGTGATTGGTTTGATGAAGATGATCTTGTTTGGTGTGAAGATGTTAATTCATATGTTTATTATGAAAATGCTTATTGGTTAGATTATCAACAAAGATATGTAAGTCATAACACAAGTGTTGTTTACTCTGAATATACACAACAAGATTATCTTAGAAGTGATGCTGTTCATAACCCAATTATAGATGATTGGTTATATATAGATGATGATATTATAGAATATTATATTGATAGGGGTGTTAAAAACTATATACCTAAAGATTATTATGACGAATATATCACGATTGATGGTGTTAGTTATTCAACAAGAACATATAAAAAAGACCCATATACTGATGAATATCATTTCTTGAATGATGATATCGATGGTGTTAAGTTTAAAGATTATTTAAAAGAAAAAATTGAAACAGAGTTAGGTGATGTAACAAAAGATTATGTAGCATCTACTTTTATAGAATATTTTAATTCACATAAAGAAGATTCTAAGAATGAATTTTTCATGAAACTAAATTCTATTTTATGTGGTATGTATTCTGATTTTCAAATGAGAAGAATAATTGATAGCATTTTAATAGTTGATAATACCGC
>Ga0315906_10006450_pt1 | contig 14500 bp, 12 predicted proteins | sample LakEriMetagenome_4_FD_203526 | JGI IMG/M metagenome (GOLD analysis project Ga0315906, IMG submission 203526) | Freshwater fungal communities from buoy surface, Lake Erie, Ohio, United States - Buoy 2 MA122 | ecosystem: Environmental > Aquatic > Freshwater > Lake > Lake biofilm | place: USA...
ACCACCAAAGAACATCACAAGATGGCACCACCTGCGCCGGATCTGGTGGAACAGCAGTTCCACGCCGAGGCGCCTGATCGCATCTGGGTGGGCGACATGACCTTCATCCGCACGCGCGAAGGCTGGCTACACTTGGCGGTACTGATCGACTTGTTCTCACGCCGAGTGGTGGGTCACGCCTTTGATGCCAGCCCGGGTCAAGTGGTGCATCAAGGCGCGCTACAAATGGCGCTGCGCATGCGGAAGCCGCACGCAGGTTTGATTCATCACACCGACCGTGGTGCGCAATATCGGGCTGGCGCGTATAAAGCCGAAATGGCAAAGCAGGGCATCAAGCCCAGCATGAATGGCACCGCCAAGCCGCAGGATAATGCGGTGGCAGAGTCATTCTTCTCAGCCTTGAAGAATGAACTGGTGCATCATGAGACCTTCTCCACACGCGGCGAAGCCAAGCAGATGATCACGGAGTATATCGACCACTTCTTCAACCGCAGACGCATTCATCAATCCCTCGGCTATCGCACCCCCGAGCAAGTTGAGCAAGAATACCGTGGTGCTAATCTAAATCGTCCACTAAAGGCGGGATAGCTCACTCTGACCCCTGGTGTTGGAAAGACAACTGGGAGGGCAAACACGAAACCATAGAGCGATAGCGCTAACACCGCTTCAACGAAAAAACCAACAGTCGTTGGTTGCCCTGAGAAGCCAGCTATGGCCAAGCATACAGCACCAAGGATTGACCCCAGCCCCGTGGCTGCGAGCCCGGCCTTAAAGGGAACTAAAGCGACCCCATTTGGCAACTGGAACTTCAATCCGAGTGTCTCCTCTTGGCCGCAATTGCTCAGTTCAAATGGCTATTGCCTGAAATCAATTTGACCCGTCTTTATCGGGCGCGCGTGATCGTGGTGATCGACCATGGCGGCATACGAAAAGATAGTCCGCCCGCCTCTGCGACCAAATCGGTACGAGTAACCTCGCCACCCCCTGCGATCCTCGAAAACGGCGACGCTGTCAGGCTACGGGCCGTTGCACCCGTCCATCCCTGCGTGCGGACGTCGAGCGAAAACGATGTCGCCCCGGCGTTGATGACCACCAGTTGGGTGCCGTTGGGCCCTTCGCCAAGCACGGCCACTGCGCCCGGCGCGCTGGTCGGGATGGGCTGCACGGAGCGAGCGCCGGTCAGCGCCGCCGAAACGGCTGCCATGGTTTCACCCGTCGATGTGAGTGCATAGGCCCTATACCCTGGCGCCGGGACAACATCAGGAGTACGTCCCGGATGCACGACGGCCTGCCACTGTGCGTTTCCGGTCAGCATGTGCTGCAATACCATATCCATTCGCGGGTCCTGCAGCGCCAGAACTACAAGTTGCGCTTGCATGAGTCCATGCATCCAGCTCCCTACTAACTCCGGTGCGTCGGTGAAGCTTGCATTCAGCTCCGTAATCCACAGGCGCTTGTCAGGCGGCAGCGTTGCCCACTGCGGTGTGGCAAGGGTTGCTCGCCAGTAGGCTGCCGGATACTCGGCCAGCACCGCAAGATAGGCAGAATCGGTGGCACCCTGTCGCCCCGGCAGGCGCGGATAAAAATGCAGGGCGAAAGCATCCACGTCCTGCGCGATGCCAGCATCGAGCGCTCGCTGAGTCCACGTTAGCATGCGCTCATCATGGCCGGCCTCGATGCCCCCCGTTGCCACGTTCACACGCGGCACAAACGCTGGATACGCGAGGACAGCGGTCGGTGACTGTCGCCGGATCGCCGTCGCGAGGGTACGTGTTACGGCCACATGCGAGGCCGCCGTCGGGAAAAGCCGCTCATTATTATCCGTTCCTTCCACACGACCGAAGTAGGGCTCGTTCGCCAGTTCTACACGCTGTATTGACGAGCCCGCGTTCCGCGCCGCAGCGAGCCAGCGCAGGTTGTCCTCCACGCTTGCGGTGACAGTGTTGGCCACGAAGAGCGGCGAGCCATTGACTTCCCGTGCCAGCGTCACGAACGCATCTGTGGTGCCGCGCGAAAAACTGCCGAAACGCTGGAACAGCCCCGGCGGTACGAGCGTGGCGGCATCCCAAGTACGACAGGGTCCATAGCGGCAGGCATCCACAGGGCGACCTTTGTCCCAATCGTAGTAATCAGCCTCCGTGCCGCCAGGTACGCGTAACACGGGCGACGACAGCGTTCGAACCGCTGCCAGCAGCGCAGGATCGCTGTAATGCGATTCCCAAAATAGCGCATTCACATTGAATCCTAAGGAAACGCCGGAGGCTGGACGCGACGAGTTGCTGCATACGGAACCAGCGTTGGCGACCTGCGTCGGCACGGCACCATTGGTATTCATCAACCAAAGGGTAAGTTGACCACTCGGCTGCAACCAGACGATGTCAGTCGTGCCGTTTCCATCAAAGTCCCCCACGCCGTAGAGCGTCCAGTTTGGGTCGCTCATGGGGAGATTGGCTACTGCCGTATTGGTGACCACTAAGGTGCTTGACGTGCAGCTCGCATTCGGATCGTCTGGTTGCCCCCTAAAGGGTGGCAGTGTGAGTCCGGTTGCGTTCAATTTCGCCAGCGCCACAGCCCCGGTGACGGTGTTGCGATACAGGATGTCACCGCGCCCGTCACCGGAAAAATTCGCAAACTTCAGCGCGGTCATGCCGACTGGAACCGTGCCGGCAAATAGGTTGGCACAGGTGCGTGCCGGTGTCGCCATCAAAACACGAATGTTTCCTTCTGGGCTGATGTAAACCATATCCGCCGCGCCGTCGCCGTTGATGTCGCGCGCACCGAGAAGCGTCCAACTAAGTGGCGCACCGCCACGCTTACGGACTTGTGCCACGTTGGTAGGATTCTGGACGGTCGCATTGCTGTCTGCTGCACCATTGGTAAACCAAATGAACGACACACCAGTGTCGCGCGGGTCATCCGCCATGTAACGCCACACCAGATCACCGAAGCCATCACCATCGAGATCACCTACTGCCTGTACATCCCAGGTGCGCTTTACGTTGCGCAGTAACCGATCCTTACTCGCATCGAAATCCAGCAGGCTTCGCGCTTCACCAAATTCTCCCGTAGAAATATTTTGGATCAGCAAATCGCTTTTAGGCCCCGCGTCTAATCGTGTCGCGCCGAGCACCCGGAAGTTGGGCCCAGGATCAGCAATATCGGCAAACACAAAGCTGCTGCCGCTGTACCTACCCACCTTAAGCGATGGCGGCGAGGTTAGTGATCGGACCAGCAGTGCGCTCTTACCGAGGCCGTCAAGATCGACGTGATCGATCACTTGCTGCGCGTTTGCCGTTGTGTGTAATCCAATAACGAGTGTTGTAACGATGCACTTGAGAGTTTTTGCTTTGATAAAAGAATAAATTTGCAGCGGCACGATTCTCAAGAGCACAGTGTCCTCCATAAATTGAATTTCCTTTTATTTTACCTAGGCATATCGCGCGGGCCAAACTGGTTTGGCCCTTTAGGCTATCCACTGCCGGCAACGCCTGTCGTTCCAACTCCACCAATCACAATAGGGAACATTCGGCTTGATTTTCACTTCATTCGATGGCTGAACGTATGAAATGGGACAGGCATATCGAAGGGCGGCTTTTGGCCGTTCCCGATTATTGTTTCGAGAAGCCTCTCCGGTCTGAACACCAGGGGTCAGAGTCAAATTGTTTTTCATTGCATTCACTCCGTTACTTTTTGTTGCCGCGTTTGCGGCGCGGTATCTGTCGGCGAACATGATTGTGTTTCAGGGTGGTGTGGTGAGGTGAATCGGGAGGACTCAGATCAAATGGCTATCGGTTCAAAACAATTTGACTCTGACCCTTGGTGTTTCTGCAGCGTGTTGTTCTTGATGCACTTGTGTGATCCATACCTGCGGCAGGCCCGACGCTACCGGCACAAACCCGATGAGCGAGTTTGCATTTTCGTTAAACACATGCGCGGCAATTGTCCGCCGAAGCTAATCTTGCGGCGCGCGCAAAACCAATCAGGCTACGGGGCTTACCTTCTCAAGACGGTAGCCAAAATTGTAGATGGGCGTGAGTCGAAGCCCATTTAACGGCCCCAAGTCGAGCTTCTTGCGGATACGGCTCATATGGGTGTCGACCGTACGCGATTGCACCTCCGACGAGCGGCCCCAAACACTCTCGGTGATATGGCCTCGCGACAACAATTGACCGATGTTTTGGAACAAAAACACGCTCAATTCGAATTCTTTGTCCGTCATTTCAATCACAACGCCGTTCACAGCGACAGTGCGGTTCGACAGATCCATCAAATACGGAGGCATATCGATATTGGTCGGCTCGGTCGCCCGCGCACGAGAGCGCCGTATCAGCGCATCAACCCGCGCCAGCAGTTCCAAGCGGCGAATCGGCTTGACCATGTAGTCGTCGGCACCGGCAGCGAGGGCGGCGACAATATCAGCTTCGGAATCCCGGCTAGTCGCGAATAGTACAGGCGCTTCTATCTGCTGCTTTTGACGCAGCCACTGTAGGACTTCCGTCCCGGAAAGGTCCGGCACATGCCAATCGAGCAGGTATAGGTCGAAACTTTCGCGTCCAAGTTCCCTGACAATGGCTTTACCCTGAGTGTAGTGGTGAACCGTGTGGCCAGCCGCCTGCAGCCATTGTTTTATCGCCGCGCCAACGTCGATGTCGTCCTCCAGCATTGCGATTCTCATTGCCTGACCCCCTTGGTCTGCACGGTGTTCTGCCGTCCTTCGCCAGCGCAATTGTGCGTTACAACGGCACCTTTGTGCATTTCAAGCCCACGTAATTGAAGTTGCATACTTGCTATCATTATCCCATTAGTCAGCGACCTGCCCTAACCCTCATAGGCCTTCCCTCGCCCGCATATTTGATGGGTCGTCTGCCGCGTCGAAGCACGTTGCCCGTTAGCCGATTGGCAAACCAATTTGGCTAGTTCCTACTTTGCGGCGGATATGGGCTGCACGCTCGCCCTCGCGCTTGTGGAAGGCGAGTTTGAAAGGCGAATTTCTGCCTTCCTTCCATCGCATCGCCGTCCATGCTGCGATCAATCAGGCAAAACATCACCCGCCCACCGTACCGCTTTCGAACGCGACTTTGTGAAACGTTCAGGGGAGACCTTCTCAACCATTCCACGCTTACAACAGCGCCTTCATCGCTCGATCCAGCCCTTCCACCGTCATCGGGTACATACGGTCTTCCATTAGTTGACGAGTGATAGTCACAGACTGCGTCCACTGCCAATGCGCCTCCTGAGTGGGATTGATCCACGCCGCGTGTTTGTACGTCGCCAAAAGTCTTTGCAACCAGACGCTACCCGCCTCTTCATTCCAATGCTCGACGCTCCCGCCAGGCTGCAAAATTTCGTAAGGACTCATGGTGGCGTCACCGACAATGATGAGTTTGTAGTCTTTACCGTACTTATTGAGCACATCCCAAGTTGAAAACTTCTCCGAATGTCGCAGACGATTGTTCCGCCATACCGACTCATAAAAGAAGTTGTGGAAGTAAAAGTACTCAAGGTGTTTGAACTCAGTTTTGGCGGCAGAAAACAACTCTTCACAGCGGTGAACATATTCATCCATGGAGCCACCGACATCGAGAAACAGCAGCACCTTCACACGATTGTGGCGCTCAGGCACCATCCTTATATCCAGATAACCCGCGTTACTCGCAGTTGCCTTGATGGTGTGATCCAAATCAAGTTCTTCTTCTGCTCCGATACGAGCAAAATTGCGCAGCCGCCGTAACGCCATCTGGATATTACGAATACCTAGCTCAACTTGGGAATCGTAGTCGCGATATTGGCGTTGATCCCACACCTTCACCGCAGATTTGTTGCGACTTTTGTCTTGTCCAATGCGAATACCCTCGGGATTAAATCCATAGCCGCCGAATGGAGAGGTGCCGGCTGTACCGATCCACTTGTTGCCACCCTGGTGCCGACCTTTCTGCTCTTCCAGCCGCTGGCGCAGTGTTTCCATCAGCTTTTCCCAGCCACCCAACGCCTCGATCTGTGCTTTTTCTTCGTCCGATAACAACTTTTCTGCGAGCTTCTTCAGCCACTCGCCAGGAATTTCCTTTTCGAATAGCTTCGTTAACGCGGTATCGAGGTCTTCGACACCCTTGAAGTATTGGGCAAAGGTGCGGTCAAAACGATCGTAATTGGCTTCATCCTTAATAAGGCAGATGCGGGAAAGATAGTAGAAGTCATCTACATTGCCATAGGCCAATCCCCGTTGCATGGCTTCACAGAGGGTCAGGTACTCCTTGACTGAAACCGGCAGACCAGATGCTTTAAGTGAAAGAAAAAAATCAATCAGCACTCGCCTTCCACCCTATCCGCGACGCTTTGACAGAAACACCAAACGCTCAAACAGGTGCACATCCTGCTCGTTTTTGATAAGTGCGCCATATAGCGGCGGGATTAACTTATTGGTGTCTTCCGATTTCAGCGCCTCAGCGGGGATATCTTCTGCTACAAGCAGTTTGATCCAATCGAGCAACTCTGAAGTCGATGGCTTCTTCTTCAGGCTAGGCATGTCGCGGATGTCAAAAAATATTTCAAGTGCTTCCGTCAACAGTGCTTTTTTTAGTCCCGGGAAATGCACATCGACAATCTGTTGCATCGTGTCACGGTCCGGGAAACGAATGTAATGAAAAAAGCAGCGGCGCAAAAATGCATCAGGTAGCTCTTTCTCGTTATTGCTGGTGATAAAAATGATCGGCCGGTGTTTGGCCCTGATCGTCTCACGCGTTTCGTAACAGTAGAACTCCATCCGGTCGAGTTCCCGCAACAGGTCATTGGGGAATTCGATGTCCGCCTTGTCGATTTCATCAATCAGCAACACGACTTGTTCATCGGCCGTAAAGGCCTGCCAGAGCATGCCTTGATGAATATAGTTGCGGATATCTTTGACCTTTTCGTCACCAAGTTGTGAGTCGCGCAAACGTGACACAGCATCGTATTCGTAAAGACCTTGTTGCGCTTTGGTGGTCGATTTGATGTGCCACTGGAGTAACGGCTTGCCGAGCGACGCCGCCACCTCTTCGGCTAGCATGGTTTTGCCAGTACCGGGCTCTCCCTTAATGAGTAACGGCCGCTGCAACGAAATCGCTGCGTTCACAGCAAGCATCAAGTCTTGCGTGGTAATGTACTTTTCGCTACCAGTAAACTTCATGTGGTTTCTAAACGTTGGTGACGTAGGGTGGTTGGTCAACAGGTTCCCATTATAGGAGGTCGATATGCGTTCAAGTCCTTTCCATCGTAAAACTAGTTTGTTCCCACTTAGTCTACTTTGCGGCACTATCGCGACAACATCAGCGCTTTGCGCCACGGTCGCCCATGCACAGACCAGTGTCACGATCTACTCAAGCGCCCAGCCGGGTGCTCTCTCGACGGCATCATTCAAGAGCGGTGGCGAATATGGCGGGGTTCCAGGCTACGCAGTAGTGCGCCAGGAGCAGACCTTCGACCTTGCGCGGGGCCGCACAATCATACGTATCAGCGACGTGCCCGCACTCATCGACCCGACCACGGTGTCATTTGAATCTTTAACCGACAGCACCGGCACACGGGTGGTCGAGCAAAGTTTTGAATTTGACTTGACGAGCACCCGGAAGCTGCTCGAAAAGTACCTCGATCGCGAAGTGACGGTTGAACAAGTCCAAGGCAACAGGGTGGAGTCAATCACCGGTGCCCTGCTTTCCGCCCGAGAGGGCATTGTTCTGAAGCTTTCCGATGGCAGCATCCGAACCATCAGCAACTTCAGCGGCGCACGCTTGGCGAGTCTACCGGGTGGGCTGATCAGCAAACCGACACTCGTCTGGGATCTCGCCGCCGAGCGAGCTGGCAGTCACAAAGCGCGCTACGGCTACCAAACCCAGGGAATCACTTGGTGGACCGACTACAACCTGACCCTGAATGAAGATAGTAACGCTTGCAAACTCGACGTGGGCGCGTGGGTGACCATCGTCAACCAAACTGGCGCGACCTTTACCGACGCCAAACTCAAACTGGTCGCCGGCGATGTGCAGCGTGCACAGCCGCGTAGCGCCGCCGATGGTGCCTACCCGATGGCGGCCCGTGCCGTCGCAAAGTCGGAATCGGCTGGTTTCGCAGAGAAGTCTTTTTTCGAATACCACCTTTACACTCTTGGCCGGCCAACTACGCTGAGTAACAACAGCACCAAACAAATTGAGTTATTTCCCAGCGCTCGCAGTGTGCAATGCGAAAAATCGCTCGTCTATTACGGTCAGGCCGGATGGTTCAACGGCTACTACGGCGGCCCGATGACTGACAGAAATTTTGGTAATCAGTCTAATAAGAAAATCGATGTCTATCTTCGCTTTAAAAATCGCGAAGACAACAGATTAGGCGTTCCCCTTCCCGCCGGAAAAATTCGCGTGTCCAAACTCGACACGGCTGACCAATCGCTGGAGTTCATCGGTGAGGATTTGATTGATCACACCGCCCGAAACGAAACCATTCAAGTGAAACTGGGCAGTGCTTTTGACGTGGTCGGTGAACGACGTCAGGTTGACTTTCGCGTCGACAACAACGCGAAGTGGATGGAAGAGGACATCGAAGTCAAGATTCGCAACCAGAAGGATGTTTCTGCAACGGTCATCGTAAAAGAGAACCTGTACCGCTGGGCAAATTGGACAATCAAGGCAACCAGCGCCAAGTTTGAAAAAGTCGACGCACGCACCGTTCACTTCCCGTTGCTCGTTGCCAAGGGAGCTGAGTCGGTTGTGCGTTACACCGTGCGCTACACATGGTAGGGTAGATTCCGCCGTCAGTGTCGGCGGGAAACCACTTTATCTTGGAGAATGGACTGCAAAATCGAAAACACGTCTGGCGAAAACAGCAGCCCGACGTGGCCGATACCGTCCACGACGATATTGTCTGCCCAGTCCAGTCTTGAGGTTTCAGGCGGGTATACCAAATCATCATTGGTAGTGTAAATCGACCAGCTAGGTGGCTTTGGCAAACTCGACGTGCGCTCTCCCTGTTCCAGTTCGTGTAACCAGCCGCTGTGCCGCCGCATCTGGCGAACACAAGCGCCAAGCCCAAACACTGCCAGGGCACTCCCGTGGTGAGGCGACCCCAGACTGACAAAACCGTCAATCCGCTGGCTGCCCGCTTGGGCATGACGCAGCATGTAGGCCCGCGTGACCAAACCACCCATGCTGTGGGCGATGACAAACACCTTCGCGGCTCCGGTCGCCGCGCAGACTTCCTCAATACGTTTTTCCAGCTGGGCAGCGAACGCATCGAGCGGGGCAAATGGCGGCTCGAGGTCGATGGTAAACACAGGGCCAATTCCGGCAGCGTGAAGCCGTTTGCAAAATCGCCACCACATGCCGCGGCTCGAACAATAGCCATGCACCAGTAGTATTGGCATACCCTTTCCTGCCACCACAGGCTCTGGTCCCATCGCAGAATCAGCAAACGGCTGGCTCCAATTAAAGCTGATCAAACGCGCGAAAAACTCTCCCACCCAAGCCGCCCAAGCTGTACCCGCCGGTTCGCGTCGGCCTTCTCGCCAGCGCAAGACGCTAGCCACCAAGAAACTACCGGTCGCATGGGAGACGCGCCAAAGGGCTCCAATCAGGCCAATTACACAAACAATTGCCAGGAGACTCTCGTCGCACGAATGCATCCACCAAGCAAGCAGCAGATAGCCGCCAAGCTCGACACCAAGAAGGATACGTAGCCAATGCTGCAACATCAGAGTGGGCCGATCAACTTCAGCAACCACAGCACTGCCATGCCAACACCGAGTGTGGCGAAGATGTTCCGTGTCCGCCACGCGACCCAAGCAGCACATAATGCCGCCGCGATACGATAAATGTTGACGATTTCTTGGGGTCCTAAGTCGCGAAAAAGTACGTCCGGCAAGATCAGTGCGGGGAGTACTGCGGCCGCAACAAACTTCAGCGCGCGCCTCAGCCATGCCGGGACGGCGGTACGCGCAGGCAGCACGATGAACGAGGCTCTTGCTGCAACCGTCACCAGTCCGGCACCGACAACAGTCACCACACCATACCAATCCGCAGCGATACTCATCGTGCAATCCGTTTCTCAAGCTCTTGGCGGTAGTCGAGCCAGGTGCCAATTGAGACCGCAACGAAGGCCGCTGTAATCAAACCGAGTTTCATCGGCAAGCCCGCCGTAAAAAACGCCGCCACTAACGCGGCTCCGGCGGTAATCCAATGCGTCCTCGTTGTCAGCGCCGGGAATACCAGGGCCAAGAATACCAATGGGATCGCGAAATCCAGCGACCACTGTTTCGGCACCAGTGTCCCGGCAAAGATGCCAATCGCCACCATGGCGTTCCACATCAGCCAGGTTGGCACCGCACCACCGATGTAGTAAGCATCAACGTGTTTGTGGCAGCCGTCAGGCGTGAAGCGTGCGTTAACAAGCGCAAACAGGTGGTCGGTCAAAGCGTAGGACAATAACCACTTTCGACCCGTCGATAGCTGGCGAAAAAATGGCGCAAGGCTCGCTGAATACATTACAAACCGCAAGTTGACCACCAACACCGTCGCCAACACAATCGCCAGCGGCGCACTCTGCACCATAAGCCCGATAGCGGCTAGCTGGGAGGCACCGGCGTAAACAATGATCGACATCGCCAGTGCAAGCCACGGGTCCATCCCCGCCGCAGTGGATGCGGTGCCGACAATCAAGCCAAAGGGAATGAGCCCAATCACTGAGGGAAAGGCGTCTTTTGCGCCTTGTCGGTAGGCTTGCCGTCGAGTTTGCATTTGCGAAGTTTGATAGCAGGGAAGAGACGTATTTTATGCGCTACCGTGCTCGCCTGAACGTTTCATAGGTGGCCCGCAGCATCGAAGGACGTTACCTGTGAGCGATTGGCAAACTGATTCGGCTCGTTCCTCGTCGGTCAGGCGAAATGTCGCTCGCCCACGCACCCGCTTTCAAGCGCCCGCCGAGAAATGTTCAGAATCGTTTCCTGTTTCCAATCATTTCCAATCATCTGCTTCAACTCGCTACCTGAATCTACGTGCGAAAATGCATACGCGTGCATGAAGTGCTCATTGCCCTGATTAGCATCATTGCGGCTATCCATCGAGCAGTTTCCCCTACTTTTGCCTGCCAACATGATTCTTTACGCCTCTGCAATATTTGTTTCCGCCTTCTTGCTGTTTCTGGTTCAGCCGGTGATAGCCAAACAAATCCTGCCATGGTTTGGGGGAACTGCGGCGGTTTGGACGACCTGCCTAGTCTTTTTTCAAAGCATATTGCTACTCGGTTACTTTTACTCCGATTGGTCGACTCGCAAACTATCACCGCGTACTCAGGCGATTTTGCACGTTACGTTGATTGCGTTTACCCTGCTGTTGCTGCCGATCATTCCGGACTCCGCTTGGAAACCTGCTGGTGACGAAGAGCCGACAGTGAGAATCATTCTGTTGCTCGCGGCGACCATCGGTCTGCCCTATTTCTTATTGTCTACGACCAGCCCTCTCATACAAGCTTGGTTTTCGCGTAGCTATCCGGGACAAAGTCCATACCGACTTTTTGCCCTGTCAAATCTAGCCTCAATGCTGGCACTGTTGGGGTATCCGTTCTTGTTTGAGCCGAACATAGCCACCAAAAATCAGGCCATCGGCTGGTCGCTGGGCTTCGCCACCTTTGCAGTTTTGATATCCGGTGCGGCATGGTTCGCCCTCAAAACGCAACGCGAAGTGGCCCCCGTGGCAGCGGCCATGGAGGCCGATGCCGTGGCACCCACCTGGCGGGAAAAACTCTTGTGGATTGTGCTGTCAGGCATCGGCTCGATACTGTTACTGGCGATCTCGAATCATCTCACGCAAAACATCTCGTCGATTCCGCTGCTGTGGGTCGTCCCACTGGCGCTCTACCTGCTGACCTTCATCCTCACCTTCGATGGTAAGGGCATGTACCAGCGCACGCTGATACTGCCGTTGCTGGGCGTGTTTCTCGTCGGCATGGGGTGGACACTTGCTGACTCGTCGCTGCACTTTGAGTTGAAGTGGCAAATCGGCATTTTTTCCGCAGGACTTTTTGTCGCGTGTATGTTCTGTCACGGCGAGCTGGTCGAACGCAAGCCACATCCGAAGTTTCTCACCCAGTTCTACTTGATGATTTCTGTCGGTGGAGCGCTTGGGGCGGCGTTGGTCGGAATTGTTGCTCCGCTCACGTTGACGGCCTACTACGAGTTGGAACTCTCTCTGATTGCACTGGCCGTGTTGGCCACGTGGCTATCATGGGGCATGTGGTCACGTGAAAGTCATGCGCCAAAATGGATGGTCAACGGTGCCAAGGCGACCGGTGTCCTCGTTTGTGCGTTCTGCGTCGGGGCGACGTTCGTGACAATGCAGACCTACAACGATAATGTTGTCTACCAAACGCGTAATTTCTACGGCACGTTACGCGTCAAAGAATACCTACCGCCGGAAGTCCAGTACCGACGTCGTTCGCTAATCCACGGTGCAATCCTGCACGGCGACCAGTACATGGACCCGCCCTACAATCGGTCGGCGACCACGTACTACAAACCGAAGTCTGGTATCGGCCTTACGTTGCTAGCCAAAGAGCAGATTAACCCCGGTCAGCCGCGCCGGGTCGGGCTGGTTGGTCTGGGCGCAGGCACACTTGCAACCTACGGTAACAAGGGCGACACATTCCGTTTCTACGACATCAATGCGGCGGTGGTCGAAATCGCCAAACGCGATTTCACCTATCTGAAGGAATCCGAAGCCAGCATAGAAGTGGCGCTGGGCGACGCACGCCTGAACCTTGAGCGCGAGCCCTCACAAAATTTTGACGTACTTGCTATCGATGCCTTCTCATCGGACTCAATCCCGGTACATCTCATTACGCTGGAAGCGCTCGACATCTACGCCAAACACATAAAGCCCGAGGGAGTGATTGCGTTTCATGTCTCGAACCGCTTCCTGGACTTGAAGCCCGTCGTGCAGTTGCTGGCGAACAATCGCGGCTGGCACACCGCCTGGATTCGCGACACCTACGAGGACGGCAGCACCAGCAGCGACTGGGTATTGGTGACCCGGCACAAACCGTTCTTGCTCAGGCGCGACATGGTCGATTCAACCTACGTGATTCCGCCCGAGCCGGGCTGGCGGGTGTGGACAGACGACTTCAATAATCTGCTGCAAGTCTTGAAATGAGCATTGAGATATCCGCCAGAAGCTGCCAGCCCTGCACCGCGTGCTGTGATGGCTGGGTGCGTATCAATGTCTTTGACCAACCAGTATTGCCGGGCAAACCGTGCCCACACTCGGCCGGCCCGCCGACCAAACACGGCGGGGGCGGTTGCAAAATTTATGCTGAGCGTCCGGTTGACCCCTGTGTGAATTTCAGCTGTGGCTGGGTGCGCGAAGCGAGTCATTTGCCGGCGTGGATGAAACCCAGCGACGCCAAGGTGATCGTGTTGCCTGCCTGGACCACCTGGCGCACCTTTCCGGTTGATTTGGCGTTGCCCGTTGGCCCGATGATCCCTCACAAAGCCCTGAAGTGGCTGCAACAGTATTCCAAAGAACAATTTCGCCCGCTGATTTATTCCGAACAAGAAGTCGATCGGAACGGCCATTACACGGGCGAACAACGCGTGTTGGGCTTTGGCCCGCCCACATTTCAGCAAGAAATGCTTGACCTTGTGCGCGACCGGAGGCTCGGGTGACGGCGCTCGTGACCGCGCTCTGGTCGCACCTGCCCAGCCGCACACAGGGATGGATGTCGTTTCACATCGTTGCTTTAATCAGTGTTGGCTTGTGGCTGGATGCCCGCTTGGGTTGGCCCGGCCAGCACCTCGCCTCGGTCTGGGCGTTTGGCGTAGTGGCTTGGTGCTTTTGGCTTGGACGGCACCTCGAACGGCAGGTACTGGTGTTGGCCACCTTACTGTCGGCGGGGGGCGAAATCTTCCTGTCACTGGTATGGGGCGTATACGACTACCAGTTTCATAACGTACCATTGTTTGTACCGCCCGGGCATGCCCTGCTCATGACGCTGGGAATTCTCGTCGCCCGCCGGTTTATGCGTTGGAGTAGTGTGCTGGTCAGTATCGTCCCTGGTGCGGCGCTGCTTTGGGCGATCTACGTTGGCGTGACCGACACCGACCGATACGGCGTGGCGCTGTTTGGTTTGTATGCCGCCTGTCTATGGTTTGGCCATGCCCGCCCGCTTTACGCGACCATGTTTGTGTTGGCACTCATCATGGAGTTATACGGCACGGCACTCGGGAATTGGGTTTGGGCATCCACCGCACCATGGGTGAACTTGTCGGCGGCCAACCCGCCGTTCTCCGCTGGTGCGTTCTATTGCGCGCTGGATCTCTTGGTACTCAGCATTCTTCATCGGACGCAGCCGCCAGCGGCCAAGGGTGTACCTTTGAGCGCCAGCATTCGCCGTCGCTCGACCAAGGTGTAGGCCAGTGCCGACAGCAGGATGCGGAACTGGTTGGCATTGAAGTACTAACAACTGGTGCGGGTGGCAAACAAACCCA
>Ga0315906_10006455_pt1 | contig 14489 bp, 13 predicted proteins | sample LakEriMetagenome_4_FD_203526 | JGI IMG/M metagenome (GOLD analysis project Ga0315906, IMG submission 203526) | Freshwater fungal communities from buoy surface, Lake Erie, Ohio, United States - Buoy 2 MA122 | ecosystem: Environmental > Aquatic > Freshwater > Lake > Lake biofilm | place: USA...
CTTGGCTTTAAATTCTGGTGAGAATTTTCTTCTGGTTTGCTTTTTCATTTCAGGGTTAATTTAAGACGTTTCCTTAACTAAACCGCTGGTCCAGATTTTGGGGAGTATTATACTAGTATCCTCAAAATCCCCACCGAACAATGGCCCACGCGCCAAAAAACACCTTAGGATTCATTCCTCCGGTAAGTATCCTTCCGAGTTCACCCTTAAAGTTAAAAAACATGAAACTCATCGTTAATTTAAATGCGACAGGTCTCCTTCGTATTCAAGAGTTCCGCGAAACAATCTCGGAATACTCTACAGAAAAATTATTCAGTATTTACAATAAAGAAAACAAGACTCCTTTTGTAATGGTAACGAGCCGGACATATTTTCTTTACGCGCTCCGCGAAGAATTTATCAAGCGGTTCGGCAAGAGTCCTATATCTCTTGAAGGAGGCTGCGCTATCGGATTTACAGGGCCTATTGTTGCTTCCGGAAACAGCTACATGTCTCTCGGAGACATAAGCGGGAAAAATTGAGTTTAATCACTTAAAATTAAAAACCATGTCTGAGATTATTGAAAAACCAAAAACGCTTGCGAACATCGAGGTGGCTTATTCCACCGAGGAAGAAAGACAAACTATTGTTCATTGCATCTATGACTTAACGAGAAATATATGGGATTCAGCCGCCCGAATATGGCCAAGTACCATTCTCGTCTGCGAGCATACCGGCAGGGAATTCAAGTTTCATCATGCCGAAGGGATTAGCCTTTTCCCCGATTGGACGATAATGTATGGCGGCAAAAAGAATCGGTTTACCCTCATATTTGAGCCGATGCCGCGGGATGTGAAAGTATTCGAATTGTACGAACGTATTCCGGAACCGAGAGGCTGGAGAGTGAAGGGAATCAAGCGCAATAAAAGCGATGTCTATACCGTCACACTATAGAACAGGACATCCTTGGCCTACGTTATAATGCGCCACGCATTGCTTGCTCACAGATACTGAGGACGGCCGGGCTAACGGGAAAAATCCGGCTGGAATGCCGGTCTATATAAAATCCGTTGCAGCTCCCGGATGAACCCGGACCGTCCTCTTATTTCCGTACATCACCGCTGCATCATAAATAACAGGAGAAACGACAACACTCAAAACTGAAAATATCGTAGTACAGGTATTTCCAAATTTCTTCGGGAAAAAATTGTCAGGTAAAAGAAAGAACAAATAATCTGACGAATCAGGAATACAAACAATTATCCCTTAAATTCTATTCAATCATGAAGACAACCATAGCAATAACCCTGATTTTTTTTACGCTATCTGCCGGGGCCCAGCAGTTCATCTCAAGCGCTCGTGCCATCGTTGATGTAACAAAACAGAAAAAAAAGACGAAGCTAACCAAGGAAAAGATCATTATGGACAAAGACACCTTGTTTCTATCCGACAATACAATTATCATAAACTCAAACGAAGAAATAGTAATAAAAGCTGAAATCGTAAGCGAGAACGACGAAGTAAAAGTATGGGAAGGTATTGATGTTGATCTTCCGGTTAAAGTCTATTTCTTCAAGAAACAAGATCCTGCTACAATTTTTGTTAACTACCATGAATTTGGCGTTATGTTCTTTATCCACTGATAGCGCCGTTGTGGCTACATCCCTACAGCAACAAATAAAGGCTTGGAGAAAGCATCTCGCACATGCAATTAAGGAAATACGAGCACAGCCATACGACATAAGGCCGTGGATCATGGCCGTACGGGTTCACCCGAAAAACTAATACAGTAGTGATATAAGGGATATTTCACCAATCTATAGCATAATAAAATCTGCAAGACATGAAAAAAAAAAAAAAAAAAAACAAATACCTGAACTACGTGCCTGCACCGGTTAATTTGGATCCAGAGAAGTACGATTTGGTTAGCGACGAGGAATTCTGCGAAACCTATAAAAGAATCCCATTATTGATTGTGACGCAATCTGGCATCTTTCCAAGTCGCGGACTATATGATGCCAAAACACCGGAAAAAGATTACAGGAAACTTGAGGACCTGGAAAACCAACCCTGTATTGCCTTTATTGGAAGAGGATAATTATCCAACCGGCAACGTACAGACATACTTCAACTAAGGTTGACAGCGAAAACCATAGATAGCATTAGCAATAAAGAAATCATTATAAATCTCGACCTATGGCAGGGAGATAAACCTGCCTGGCTGATCGGGGAGTCCCAGCAATAATTTACCCACTTCATCAGACACTTGATTTCCCGGGTAGATAGGCTCCATTCCGGTTACAACGTGAGTAACACACCCCACTACCAAGACAATAATGGCGACAATTCCGGACGTCATTTACTTCAAGTAGCCATGTAAATACTTTCTCGAAAAACAACCCCATGAAAATCCCAATAATCTCAATATAATTGGGCCTTTATATTTGATGAAATGGTGGTTGATGGTTAATACTCTCCGAGATCAAAAAGTATTCCCTAATTGACCAATTGTCCGTTCTTAATTCAATGGAAATCATATTATTCAATGTCGTATAAATACTGTTTTCGATTTTTCTTATTTCAATTGTTTTGTTTCTGCTGAAGCTATCTACGCGAAATACGATAAAGGCATTTTTACACCTGTTAACGACAGCACATCCTTACACAAGTAACTAACTGTAATTTGTAACCGTATTTCGCGGGCATCATACCAAGTAGCTCTGACATCCGCTACTTCGATTTTAATCGAATTAATATGGCCACAAGGAGCTCAGATTATCTTTAGGCAGCGGGAACACAGAGGCCATCTTCTTTTTCGCAATGAGCCTACTGAGCTCCGTCGTAGAATAGTGCGGCAAAACGTATCAAGCGGCAATCGCTCGCCGGACTCCTCATTTGCTACTGGATAGAATTAATCGCGGAGGCAGCGGATAGAAAACCCATTTTCTTTCTCATCGTTGGAACTATATAGATTATCATTCCAGGCAAGCAAACGAATGATACTGGCGAAGTCATTATTGTACTCCGTAAAGCTCCACCAGTTGCCTCCATTTTGAAAACCAAAACCACCAAAATCAGTTCGGTTAAGAGTAGCAAAGCCAGAAAAACCACTTTCGTTAGTAGCCCCTATATTCTCAAAGTAATCCCAATATTCCAATGCTATGCTTTTCATTTTGCCTCCTGCCACTTCATCTCCCCCCAAATAATCCTTTAACGCCGTCCATTCCGCATCGCTCGGCACATGCCAACCGGTAGGGCATACATTGCGCGCATCAACCGTTGTAAACCAATTATACAATTTGCCATAGGGACAAGCATATTGCTCATCGTTATTGTAATAGCACCAGGCTCCTTGAGTCTGGACCTCCCATTGGATATCTCCAGTAATATTCGGAATCTCGTCGCCATTAGCATAATGGCTGGTATTCAAATTCTCTGCCATCCATTCCTGATTGCCGATTACAATGGTTTTGTAGGTATTGCCATCGACATCTGCAACGGAGCCGTAGTTTAGCGCTGCATTATGCACCGAACTTGCGCCGCAGGAATGTTCTTCTTCCTGGACGCTATATTGACATGAGCCATCCTCTTCCGTGGCTAAGGGATCGTAATTGGCCGCATTTGGATCCATACATCCGGGCACCTCCAATTCGTCGGGTATTCCGTCGCCATCGGCATCGTTGATAGGGCTGCCTTCGCAATTGTAGTATTCCGCCGGATACTGGCAATAACCTAAATCAAAAGTCGCCTCCGGATCGTAATTACACCCCTCCGGATCCATGCAGCCAGACCCGCTGCACGAATTGCCATAGGACGCTAAGAAAATCAGTAAGTCGTTGGTGTCTATATTTCCATTTCCGTTTATGTCGCCGGCGCAGGTATATTGACAGCTTCCGTCGTCGAGGGTAGCAGAAACCTGATAGTTGATGGCTTCCGGGGAGGTACATCCAACCAATTCTTCCAGGTCGCAGAGCCCATTGCCATTCAGATCTAAGAGGCAATTGCCCTCGCAGTCGTAATGCGTTTCGGCTATGGTACAGGAGCCGTCGTCTTGCGTAGCCAAGGGGTTGTAATTGCAAGCGAATGCATAAGTACATCCGTAAGTTTCAAGTTCATCGCAAAATCCGTCCCCATCTGTATCGCTGAGGCAAATGCCCTGGCAATTATAAAAATCCGGAGCATACTCGCAGCTTCCGTCGTCTATTCCCGCGTCAGGATTATAATTACAGGCAGCGAGGTCAGTGCACCCTTCGGCAACTTCGGCTAAATATAGTTGCTGTATTTCTTCTTCGGTGAGGGCGCGGTTCCAGATGCCGATGTCGTCGAGAATTCCTTGAAATAAGGCATAATTTGGTGATGCTGCTCCAAAGAAATATGTATTTGACGCAGAATTCACACTAAGCGGTGAACTATTTACAAATTGTCCATTGACGTAAAATGAAATTGAATCAGGGCTTGTTTTATTGATTAGTATATGTTGCCATGTATTTAGTGCATTAAAATTGAACCCAGAGGATAACCATGATACGCCTGCTGCCAATGCCAATAACTGTGTTCCAGGCACGTTACTTTGACCACCTCCATAACCTATACCTATTCCGTTACAAGGGCAGCCAACTTGATCAATTCCCAAATGAACAAAATGCCCACCGTTATTATTGATGAGTTTAACCCATATAGAGATGGATAAAGTACTTGTGCCTGATATATTATTTGCTCCTTGAATGAAATCACTTCCATTAAAAAAATAAGCATTGTTATTTAGGTCATAGCGATCGGAAGTAAGGGTAGCTCCAAATACCATCCCGTCATTTCCACTCCCACTCTCATCATTCGCATTACCATTGAACGGCCACCAGCCCACCAATCCATCGGTGGGAATGTAGTCGGGGATTTGAGAGAAGGTCGCAAGAGACCATATTAAGAAAAAAGAAAAAACAGAAATTCTCATGATGCATGGTCTTTAGGCAAAACAAAAAATGATTCAAAAACTGCGGAAAATCGATTTTATCCGTATTTCAATTTGAACGATATTCAGAGGACAAAAATGAGAAAATTCAATCGAAGCATCAAACTCATCATTTTGCTTGGCCCCTTCAATGAACAGCAGTCAAAACATTACCGTATATTTAGTCCTATATTTATAATTATATAATTGTCCAAGCCGTACTAAACTTCCTTAATTTACGTGATCATTGGCATGCGTATTTTTCTCTTCTTACTTGTCATTTTACTCATCGCAGGGATTACCATATTTCTCGTGCGTAAATACAGCGCGGAGCAGACAAACCACCTACCAAGTATCGACACGAGACTTGCAGTGCATGTACCACGGCAGCACCATGCCGCGACACAAGACTCCTCCAGGAATTGGGAGTGGCCTGCCATTAATGACCGAGAAGAAGTAATTATACACACCGGTTTCTCCTTAGTTTATGATGAGAACCACGAGCAAGCTCGCTGGGTAGCCTATGAGCTCACAAAAGAAGAAACCTTAAACGAATCCGAACGGAGCAATAATTTCAGACCCGACCCGAAAATCCGCAGCCGAAGTGCCTGTTACGAAGATTATACCAAATCGGGTTATGACCGGGGTCACCTGGCCCCTGCTTCCGATATGGGATGGTCTGAAGCATCGATGTCGGAGAGCTTTTATTACAGCAATATGAGCCCTCAGAACCTCGGTTTCAACCGAGGGATATGGAAGAAATTAGAGACACAGGCACGCAGCTGGGCGAAGGAACATGAAGCCATTTATATAGTTACCGGACCGGTATTAACGGATGGATTGCCAAGAATTGGACCTAACGAGGTTTCGGTTCCCCTGCAGTACTATAAGGTGCTTCTCGACTACCGTGAACCCGGACTTCGTGGGATCGGATTTATCCTCCCTAACGAAGCCTCGAAATTGCCGCTGGAAAACTTCGCAGTAAGCATAGACAGCGTGGAAGCATTAACGGGAATTAACTTTTTCCCATGCCTGCCGGACAGCATTATTTCCTCATTGGAACGAGAATGCTGCTATAAATGCTGGTAATATCCACCAACAAGAGTTTATTCAATCTCCCTGTAAGGATTTCGGGTAATGTGCTTGCGAAATTTTTCGCCAATGATACTACCAAAGAAAAAAACACGTTCTAAAAATATACGTAATCAATTTTACGTTGTATTAAAATAAATAAAACAGTATTAACGGGAGAGTATGATTGGGTTTATCATCTTGCTAGCAGTAATGCTCGTCGTTCGGTATATAGAGTGGAAATTGTTTTTAAAAAAGCTGAACAATTTCTGCTACGAATACGACAGAAAGTTTGTCTTGAACAATGTAGATAATGACTATCGGTATCTCGTTGTCCTTTTTGACAAGGACTATATGATCCATTCTGAATGGTCGGCGTACTACTTCTTATTCCATAAGGGTGGTCCGGATATATATGTTATGTTTTTTATGCCCACCATATTAACGCTAGAGAATATTTACGACAAGGAATTGTTGGACAGGGTAAAAAATTATAAGTAGACCTGCTGAAAAAGTAGCGCTCCTTTGACCCGTGAATAACTCTGTTTGCCCGGATGATTCGAAAGATTGTGAGTGTTATAGCCTAGCCCATAAATCAACTCACCAACTCACCAAAATTCGCGGCGAACAAGCTCCCACAAGAAATTGAATCAATCCCCTTCCGATAATCACGCCAACGGAACCTTATCATCTCGAAGATACAGCAACCGGACGAAACGATTTTGAAGGCTGCCGATAGAATTTCCAACCACGGAAAGGCCTATGAATTCAATGCAACATTGCAAAAATGGAGAATCGCGTGTTCGATTTTTTCCAAAGGACTGACTTTTAGCCCTGAAACAGTTCGAACCCTCGAAGTAAAGGAAATGCTCTCCCGGATTCTCAAACTTGACAAAGATTTCAGAAGGTCTAAAAAAAAGCAAACCGAATTTGGCGTGCTTTACCTTGGAGTGAGCGAGCCCGACGGATTATCGAACTCGTTTATGGAGAATTTAGGGCCGTTGGCCCGTGTAAATTCCGATGGAGAATGAAACTAAGCCAAAATATTGTCGATAGAAAATAGGCTAAATTCTGTCACCACTTTCATGTACATAGGCTACGTTTGGTCTAACCGAACTGTTTCCGGCCAGAGATCTCAATTGCATTTCGGCATTGCTGTTAAATCGTGAGATAAAACCGCGACTTGCGCTTAATACAATCTTCTGTAGTCAATGATTTCAAGACAAGCAAGTTCGTTATCCCGATGAAATTCTTCAAGCGAATTGTAATGCTACCGAAGCAATACTTCCACATGATTAGTAGTCTGATTATCGGTTCTTATCCAAACGATTTTTGGTGGATATCCCCATATAATGGAGAAATTATAGAAATCGACGTCAAAAGTCACTATCGTATAATCATTCCTTTGGGCAAACCCCCAATTTGTTTATCCGAATAATTCTCAAGCGATACCGCTCTTACCTGCTGAGAATCGGGAAAAATATCCTGCACCCTATTGACCAATCGGTAAGAAATGTTCTGATCGAAAGCAGTTTCATGAGGCTATTCCAACATGACCTTCCCTGGAGGAGGCAACAAATAAGCAGGCATTAATATGTTCCACAGATAATTCGGGGAAATCCTGAATAATTTCCTCCCGGGACATTCCATTGGCCAGCCAATTCAATACGTCGGCAACAGTAATGCGGGTGCCCCTCACGATCGGCTTACCAAATCGTTTCTCTGGATTAAATTCAATGAATTTACCTACGTCCATGAGTGCTAAGATCGGAAATTAATAGCCGCTAAGCAAGGGCGCAGAACGGCATTCAAGAAGCCAATATGTGCTTTATCGTATCGTTTTCAAGAAACTGCCAGGAAGAAAACGACAGAATTACAGTTCGAATGTGTGCGATTGGCCTTCGCCGAGAACCAAATCTGCCGGGCACCAACCCTTCGCTAAAAAGTCCCTTTAAAAAAGAAACAGAGACCTTCTTACTATTTAAAAAGGTCTCTGAAATAATTTAAATCGGAGTGGAGCCCGGGGAGATGTTTTCGAACACTTTTGTGGAGGATTTGGAGAAGCTAAGCGATATTCCGGCAATGAGAAAATGAGCGGAATTATCCCATAGAAATATAAGGCACCAATGAATCGGAAAAATGAATGGAGGAACGCCATCGCAACTGCTTGAATTCATGAAGCGAAGAGCAGAGATATTTTTAGCGAAGCGTTACCAGGTGTAGAGAGCCGGGAGCATGCCCAAGTGTAAAGCCCTGTGGATGGCCTTTCCACTATACCCTGAAATATACCCCATTCATAGGCAACCACCTACATCCGTCGCCTTAGCTATCCTGCATTCTCCCGCTTATAAACTACTTTCCGGGAAAGCTTATTCAAGTCCGCGCCTTCCGCTAATCAAGCATACCTCCTCGCGCTTTTTATTTCTCTTTTTTACTATTTTTGTCAAAATACAGAAATACGATGTACGAAGAATTTCGAAAGTCGTTTGAAAACTTTGCGGTAATCACCCTCGCCGACATTCGTATGTCTTTTCCACATTTTGACACTAAAAACCTTGTCAACTGGCAGAAAAAGGGCTACATAACAAAATTGAAAAACGGTTGCTACATCTTCTCCCATCAAAAGCCGGCGGAATACACGATGTTTCTTATCGCCAACAAGTTATATGAGCCGTCCTACGTATCCCTGGAGTCGGCACTGAGTTTCTACAATGTAATTCCAGAGGGAGTATACACCATACAGTCCATTTCAACGCGTAAAACAAATCGCTTCACTACCCCAATTGGCACTTTTCAATACCACTCAGTCAAAAATTCATTGTACTTCGGTTACCGACTGGTAAATGAGGGAAAAGGCCGCTCTGTTCGCATTGCGTCACTTGAAAAAGCTGTACTCGATTTTCTCTACCTCCGGGCGGATATCGACAACAGCCCTGCCATGGCGTCTCTGCGATGGAACCGAACCGAACTCATTTCTCTTGATACAGCCATTTTGGAGGAATATCTGAACGTATTTAATTCTCGTACACTTCGCCGGAAAATAGACTTGCTATACACCTACCTCCATGCTTGACATCCGCCAAATTGAACAATACTACCCCGAAAACCTGCGAGGATTTCGAAGATTCATTCTTCGGGAATACCTGCAATATAAGATCCTGGAAATTGTCTTTAGCGGTCCAAATGCCAACAAGTTAATTTTCCTGGGCGGCACATGTCTTCGTATTGTCCATGGGAATCAACGGTTTTCAGAAGATCTGGATTTCGATAATTTTCACTTGTCGGAACCAGAGTTTAGTGAGATTTCAGACAATATTGCCATTCAACTCGACCGCATGGGGTATGAAACGGAAATCAAGTTTGTAACAAAAGGTGCATACCATTGCCACATCCGATTTCCCAGACTGCTATTCTCTCAAGGACTTTCAGGTTATGAAGAAGAGAAAATCCTGATTCAACTGGACACAGAAGCTCAGCATTATGAATACACTCCGGAAATGCCGATTCTCAATAAGTTCGATGTATTCACCAAAATCGCGACCACTCCTCTGAGTCTTCTCATGGCTCAAAAGTGTTATGCAATTCTAAACAGGCCCAGAAATAAAGGACGGGACTTTTTTGATTTGGTCTTTCTGATGGGACAAAACATCCAACCGGATATGGGGTATCTGCAATATAAGATTCGTATTAGCAGTACTGACGAACTAAAATCAAAGCTTCTTGCAAAATGTGATTCATTGGACATGAAAAGCATGGCAGCTGATGTAGCACCGTTTTTATTCAACCCCGGAGACGAGAAAAAAGTGCGTCTGTTCACTGAGTATTTGAAAGGGTATACCTTTTAAAGTTTCATCGCAGTAATACCCCGATCAATCTCGCATAAAAAGTACACCTTACTTGCTGCATGCTGCAAGCTGATTAAATCACATCAAGGCCATCATTCTCAAAAGTCCCTCTGGCAATTTCTCCATACCATCCATTATTAATTCGATTTTAAACCGAATTAATACTGACTCAAACGACTACGTTTGGCTTTAAGAAAACAAAAAAAAGAGACCCTTTGTGTGAAATTTAAAAGGGTCTCTGAAATAATTTAAATCGGAGTGGAGCCGGAGGGAATCGAACCCTCGTCCAAACAAGGAACCGATGCGCTTTCTACATGCTTAGCCAATTATTAATTTTCGTCGCGGCACCGGAAAAAGGCACCCTATACCGCGCTTAGCCCTGTTTCTCGCCTTTCCGACCGGGCATCGAAAAAACATACCTCATTTGATGATGTTCCATTGCGTCGTGGGTAGAGGCCGAACCACGACGCGGAACAGCTCGTTCACCCCGACCTTGCGGGATGAATTAGGCCATTAGTCTGAGACTAATCAGGCTGCGAGCGCGTAAGAGTTGTTGCCATTTAATAGGCGCGAATGCCGGGATTTACGAGCCGCACATACAACGCTCGACATGCTTACTCAACCGTTCATCTTGCTGTCAAAGCCTGGTCGGCCCCATATTGTAGACATCAATAAATGAAAGATCTCGCTTTCAAAGAACTCCTCTCTGTATGGCAATAAACCTGCCAAATACAAAGTGTGACAAAATTACCGCTTTTTCCGCCTCAGTGTAAACGAAATCACCCTACTATCTTTATTTTTTTCCTTCCCGATAAGCGCACAATGTAAGGGTTCACCCAAAAGCCTTCTCTCCTACCCCCCGATTCTAACTATATTTACCCCGCAAATTCCTTTCCTGTGCACCAACTTACTATCGGCATTATACGCGAAGGCAAAATACCCATCGACAAACGCGTTCCCTTAAGTCCTAAACAGTGCAAACGCATTTCCGAAGCCTACCCTTCTATTCAGGTTATTGTCGAATCCAGCCCCGTGCGTTGCTTCAGCGATATGGAATACGCCGACGAAGGAATTAAACTCTGCTCCGACATGAGCGCTGCCGATATTTTAATGGGCGTTAAGGAAGTACCGGTAGCGCAACTTATCCCAGGAAAAACCTATCTCTTTTTTTCGCATACCATTAAAAAGCAGCCTCACAACGCCAAACTGTTGCATGCTCTGCTCGCAAAACACATCCGCCTCATTGATTACGAAGTGCTGAAATACCCGGATGGCAATCGCATTATCGGATTCGGAAGATATGCCGGCATTGCAGGCGCCTATTCTGGATTGCGCGCCTATGGGCTAAAACATAACCTGTATGATTTGAAGCCGGGATTTCTATGCAAGGATACCGCCGAAATGAAATTGGAACTCCGTAAAGTGGTTCTGCCGGCAGGAACTAGACTTTGTATGACCGGACATGGCCGGGTGGGCGGAGGAGCCCTCGAAATACTCCGCGATATAGATCTTGAGATTCTCTCTCCGGAAGCGTTTCTAAGCTACCAAGGGAGCAGACCTGCCTTAGTGCAACTAGCTTCTGAACACTGTTTCCGCCGCAAATCAGATGGCGGATTCAATAAAAAGGAGTTTTACTCCAATCCTTCCTTGTATCAAAGCGATTTCTTAAAGTATTGCAAGGCTGCTGATCTCTACTTCAGTTGTCATTTTTGGGCTCCGGGAAACCCGCCATACATCTCGGAAGAAAACATCGCCGACCCTCACTGGAGAATAAGCGTTATCGCCGACATCAGCTGCGATGTGAATGGACCTATTGCGAGCACCTTACGTTCTTCGACCATCGAAAATCCATTCTATGGGTTCAGCAGGAAAACATTCAAAGAATGCGATCCACTTGAACCAGATAGTATAATGGTAATGGCCGTAGACAACCTACCCTGCGAAATTCCGCGCGATGCTTCAGAAGGATTCGGAGAAGATTTACTAGCCAAAGTATTGCCTCTGCTTATCGAAGGCGACCGCGACAGTATAATTGCAAATGCCACGGAAACCACAATGGAAGGAACACTGGGCGAAAATTTCCGCTACCTCAATGATTATGCCTTTGGATCCGCTTTGACTTGAAGAAATAAACAAGGACCTAGAATTCTAATTCGTCGTTTTAACATAAAATGCTGCGGGGACGGCTTTCGATGGAATACCTAGCTCTATGCTTGACAGATTTGTCATGGTATCGTATTCCAAAAACCTTTGCTAACTACTATTCAAACACACATTCGACCTATATCCATTCCTGCAAGCGGCAGCGACCTCCGCTCATACCCCCTCCCGACAACATCTTTTAAAAATTACCGGGAAGAGCCGTACCCGAAAACCTTCAATTGACAGGCTATCCACTATTTCTGGCTTTAACTATCGCCTTACTGCGCCACAAAACGATAGGTTAGCTTTCCAGACTGCTTTTTAAGCCCCGCCTTGCTTGAAAATCGGGATTTAAGAGCATACGCTACCGCTTCCTCATTCAAACACTCCGAAGAAGCTGTCGATGTCAAAACTTCCGCCTTTATCACATCGCCTCCTTCATTCACCTCAACGGCTATAATAACTATGCCATTTCCTTTGCAACGGTAGGCCGGAGCCGGCAAATGCCGCGCCTCACGACCAGAAAGATCGAATTCCACCGTGGCCGCGCTATAACTCTTCTCCTTCCCGTACCAACTGTAGTCTTCTTTGTTCTCCTCCTTTTTGGTTTCCTTTTTCGTAGGACTGCTATCCGGTTCCACATTATTCATTTCCTGCTCCCTTTCTTGCCGAAGTTTATCGAACGTCTCCTTCTCCAGGTTCTTCAGCTTTTCGTAAACATCCTGCTCCATCTTTTCCTCACTTCGGCGGCTGTAATGCGTTTCTTCGTTACTTCGCTCCGCCGCTCGATTAGCAATAAAGTTGCGAACCTCAGCCGATAAGCCGTCTTCTATGGGCAACTCAGGCACCGAAATCGGCTCCTCAAGTTCTATAGCATCCATATCAAGAACAAACGTTTCCTCAGGCAATCTCTTTTCCGTCCCGCTTAAATACAAAACAAAAAGAACAGAAGTATGAATAGCCAACGAGGCTGCAATGGCCAGTAACAAGACCTGATGATATACTCTCGGACTCTCCTTCATCGCGTAATCAAGGTGTTGCGAATTACGGCTCCACTGCCTTCAACAGTTTGGCGCACACTTGCTGGATCACCATACAGCTCTATATTCCCGCTTCCGTAGAGGTAGAGATCAGCTGAGCCAGCACAAGCAATTGAGACCAACCCCGAGCCGTTATTCCTTGCAATTACCTTATCAGCACGAAGGTTGATTGCATCAAATTTGCCGCTTCCCTGCAGCGTTGCAGTTATATTTCGGGTGAACCCGGAAAGAACCACATCGCCAGAGCCCCGATTATCCATTCGCACATTTTCCTGGCGAAGGGATAGCTCAATACGCCCCGAACCGGAATTAATAACACATACGGAATCGCCGGCTATGGCTGCAGATCCAATTATATTGCCCGAACCCAAATTCATAACTTGCCTGAATTCATTGTTAACAACCGCAAATACCGCCTTATTAACGCTTGAAAGGCAACGTTCCGTGCGTATCGTCAATACGCTGTCAGAAATTTCATAGTGTACATACTCTCTGAGGTTTTCGGGCAAGTAAGCACTCAATTTAGCCGATGTTCCCGTTTTACTCTTAGCGTAAAGCAATTCAACATCAATCGAGCTTTGCACTACCACGGAATGGAAGGCGGCCAACTTTTCCGAAGTGAGTTCGGGTTCACCCATACCTGTAATGCAACGACGACTGCAGGAAAAAAAACAAATGCAAAAAAACAAGAAGAAAAAGAGTTTGATCCCGCCGTTAAACATGAAGGTAAAGATACTTCAAGCGAAAAGAAACGAGGGCATGACATAATTTTTTTATGAAATTTGCGTTAGAAGAAGAAGAATTGCCCTACCTTTAGGCAGGTAAACCAAACAAACATTAAACGTACCATGAAGAAGTTACTCGTTCTGTTCAGCCTCGTTGTTTTCGCGGCTACCGTGTCTTTTGCTCAAAGCACTACGACCACCAAGGAAAAAGCTCCTGCTAAACAGGAAGCGGTAAAAACCAAAGAGGCCAACCCAACGACGGCAAAGCCGGTTAGCATTCAAAATGACGAAACCAAAGGTGCCAGCGAAAAAGGAAATTGCTCCAAGAGCAAAGAGTCTTGTGCTAAAGACAAGGCCGCTTGTGCTAAAGAAGGCGATAAGGCTGCTTGTTGCAAGGGTAGCGATAAAGGCGCTTGCTGCAAGAACGGAGACAAGGCCGCCTGCGCTAAAGAAAAAGCCGCTTGTTGCGACAAGAGTAAAGAAGGTTCTAAGGCCTGCGATAAAGGAGACGGCAAGGTTTCCGTTTCTCCTTCCGGCGAAAAGAAATAATTGCATTTAGCAATTCAGCAAAGGCTACCTCTCGGGTAGCCTTTTTTTTGCTTAATTACTGCGGGGAAGGAATACATTTTTCAGCCCTGCCACCAAATGAGGCACCTTCCAATTTAGTCCTCTATCTGAATTAAGGGCCACTATATAAATTACCACCCAAATCTGCCCGCTGCCATATCGCAAACCTGGT
>Ga0315906_10006457_pt1 | contig 14486 bp, 14 predicted proteins | sample LakEriMetagenome_4_FD_203526 | JGI IMG/M metagenome (GOLD analysis project Ga0315906, IMG submission 203526) | Freshwater fungal communities from buoy surface, Lake Erie, Ohio, United States - Buoy 2 MA122 | ecosystem: Environmental > Aquatic > Freshwater > Lake > Lake biofilm | place: USA...
CCCCGGGCCTGCTCATGGCGACCACGGCGCTGTACCCCGGCTCACCCGAGGTGCTGGAGATCGCCGGCACCCTGGGCGCGGCCAGCCTGGCCGCCGGGCACCTGCAGGTGCGCTGGCACGACGGCCGCGAAGAGACGGTGGAAGCCGAAGGCCCGGGCGGCAGCGGCGCGGCCATCATGGACTTCCCGCACGACGCGCACCGCGCCCTCATCGCCGACTTTCTCGACGCCATCGCCCAGCGCCGCGACCCGCTGGTCACGGGCGAGGAGGCCCTGGCCACGCACCGCCTCATCGAGCAGGTGCTGGGGGTGGCGACGTGACCTCCGCCGAACTCGCCGCCCTGCTGTTGTTCTCCACGGCCATGGCCTTCACGCCGGGGCCCAACACCACCTTGTCGGCGGCATTGGCCGCCAACGGGGGCCTCAAGCGCGCCATGACCTTCGTCCTGGCCGTGCCCTTCGGCTGGGGCCTATTGCTGCTGGCCTGTGCGGGAGGGCTGGGCGCGGTGATCCAGGCCGCGCCCGTGCTGCGCGGCGGCATCAAGGCCCTGGGTCTGGCCTACATGCTCTGGCTGGCCTGGAAGCTCGCCCACACCACGCGCATGGCCGAGGCCGATGGCGGCCTGCGCGTAGGCTTCCTGCAAGGCGTGATGCTGCAGTTCGTCAACATCAAGGCCTGGATGAACGCGCTGATGATCAGCGCCGGCTGGATCACCGTGGCCGAACCCATGGCCCCGCGCCTGGCAATCGTGCTGCCGCTGATGATGGCCTACGGCCTGGCCAGCAATTTCACCTACGCCCTCATCGGCTCGGCCCTGCGCAGCTGGCTCGCGACCGGCCAGCGCCTGGCCCGGTTCAACCGCACCCTGGCCGCCGTGCTGGTGGCCACGGCGGGGTGGATGGCGGTGCTGTGAGTGACAGGATCCACGAATGACCGCTGCCCCGTCTGCTGCTCCCCCCACCCCCGCCCAGGTTCGCCGCGGCCTGCTGCTGGGGCTGCTGGGCGTGGTGATCTTCGCCATGACCTTTCCCATGACCCGCTTGGCCGTGGGCGATGTCTCGGCGCCGCAGATGTCGCCGGAGTTCGTCACCGCCGCACGCGCGGCGCTGGCAGGCCTGCTGAGCATCGGATACCTGCGCTGGGTGGGTGCGCCGGTGCCGGATCGGCGGCACTGGCGGCCGCTGGCGGTGTGCGCGCTGGGCACGGTGGTGGGCTTTCCGCTGTGCATCGGTCTGGCGCTGCGCGAGGTGGAGTCCATGCACGCGGCGGTGGTCAGTGGCATCACCCCGTTGGGCACGGCCGTGGTGGGCGCCCTGACGCTGCGTCAGCGGCCCTCGGCCGGCTTCTGGGCCTGCGCGGTGGCCGGGTGCGCGCTGGTGATGACCTTCGCCGCCTGGAAGGGCGGTGGCCGTCTCGTGGCGGCGGATGGCTGGCTGCTGCTGGCCGTGCTGTCCACCTCCATCGCCTATGTGGCCGGGGCGCGGGTGTCGGGCGCCATCCCGGCGCAGCAGGTCATCTGCTGGGTGGTGGTGGGCTCGCTGCCCTTCACCCTGCCGGCCACGCTGTGGTGGTGGCCCACAGGCACCACGCCCAGCATCGCGGCCTGGGGCGGGCTGCTGTACGTGGGCCTGTTCTCCATGTGGCTGGGCTTCTTCGCCTGGTACGGCGGGCTGGCGACGGGGGGCCTGGTACGCGTGAGCCAGGTGCAGCTGATCCAGCCCTTCCTGGCACTGCTGTTCGGCGTGCCGGTGCTGGGCGAGCAGCTTGACCCGGTGACCGTGGGCTTCTCGCTGGCCGTGATCGCGGTGGTGTTCGTCAGCCGGCGCATGGCGGTGGGGCAGCCAGCCGGGCGTTGAGGGCCCTTCAGGTCCTGCGTGGCGAAGGACGCGAGGGCGCCACGGCGTCGGCGGTGCGGTCGTCTGCAGGTTTCATCGGCACACTCGCCAGGCGCGATCTCAACGCCTCCTCCAGCCGATTCCAGACGTAGCGCATGCAGGCCGAGCGCCGCAGTTCGGGATGTGCGCACAGCCACACCTCCTGGGGCTGCCCGAAGCGGTCGGCCAGGATGCGCTGCAGCCCGGGCCGTTCTGCCGCCACGTCCACCAGGTACACGCCCACGCCAAGGCCACTCTCCACGGCGGCCTGGCGCGCCAGGAAGGCATCGGTGCGCAGACGGAAGCGGATTGGGCGCGTGGGTGGCGAGCCCTTGATCAGTGGCCCCAGCGACCACACCTCACGGTCAAAGCCCGCGACGAAGGCGTCTTCGGGCAGGGTGTAGTCGGTCGGCATGCCGTGGCGCTCGATAAATGCGGTGTGGGCGAACAGGCCGACCTCTGTCGTTCCTACGTGCACGGCGATCACGTCGTCCTGGTCGGGCCGGAAGAAGCGCACGGCGATGTCCGCGTCGCGCCGCAGCAGGTTGTCCGCGCGGTTGGAGACGGACAGTTCGATCTCCAGGCCCGGCTGCTCGGCCAGCCACTGCGCAGCCAGCGGGGCCACGAGGTGGGTGGCATAGACCTCGGACACCGCCAGGCGTACGGTGCCCGCCACCTGGGCGCCGGCCTCGGCGAACAGCCGCCCGGCCTCCAAGGCGGCTGTCTTCATGGGGGCCACGCTCGCGTACAGCGCCTGCGCCCGCTCGGTGGGCTTGAGCCGTCCGGGCAGGCGCACGAACAGGATCTCGCCCAGGGCCCCTTCCAACTCGCGCAGGTGCCGGCCCACGCTGGGTTGCGTGGTGCCCAGGCGCCGCGCTGCTTCGGTCAGCGTGCCGGTCTCGTGCACGGCGATGAAGGAGCGCAGCAGGTTCCAGTCCTGCAGGTTCGGCCCGGCGGGGCGGGCGACCCCAGGCGTCAGGTCGGATTCGGGGCGTGCAGGGCGGGGCATCGCCGCAGTCTCGCTCAGATGCCGGGCGCCCCCGCCCGTTACCCATGGCGGTCTTGGGGCCGCCGGGTTCAAGCGCGGATGAGGGTGGCGAGATCGCGCCGCGGCGAAGGGCTGTCAGGCGCCGCTGCCACGCCCACACGCGACAGCATCTGCAGCGTGGAGCTGCGGGGGTCCAGGCCCACCGCACGGTGGATCGCCGCGTAAGGGCCGCGCATTTCCGGGAACTCCTGCAGCGCCTGCGACAGCGGGTGCATGTCCACGCCTGCGGCCGTGGCCTGCAGGTGCATGCGCACGTAGGCGCGCCCGCTGGCGATCTGCGTCGCTCGCTCGTTGCCTGAAGAGCCGAGCCACAGGTAGCCGCTGCCGGTCTCGAAGGGCGCCCAGCGGTCCATGATGCGTTGCAGGGAACTCTTGCCGCGTTGCGGCACTTCCATGGGGTCGAACAAACCGACGGCGTGAAGCGCGCGGACCATGGGGCTGTTCAGGCTGATGCCGTCACGGTGCGTGGCGATGGCCTCGGGCCCGATGCGCATGAGGCGCGCCGATTCCAGCCAGGTGGCCGGGGTCACGGCCTCGATCTCATAGGCTTCGCGGGTGATGCGGCGGATCGGCGCCATGGCCGCGTCCCCACTGATGACGCCGGCCTGAATGCCGAACGTGCCGAACGCGCGGGCGGTGGTCTGCCAGGCCGCGGCCAGGCCTTCGGGCAGCGCGCGTGCGTTGTCGTAGGCGCCCTTGTTCGTGTGACGCCGCACGATCTGCGGGTACAGCGGGTCTGCGCTGGCGCTGCCGGGAGCGCCCAGTGCCAAGGTGGCCACCCGCGTGCCCTGGGGCAGGACCGTGGCCGCTGGGGCGCCATCCGGCAGCAGGCGTACCTGTACGGCCACACCGCGCTGCGCCGCAGCGATCACCGCCAGCTCGATGAAGGTCCCGCAGCCGATGAGAATCTGCCGGCCAAAGGGGTCGGTCTCGGGCAGCAAGCGCTCGCCGTCGCAGATGAGGTGGATCAGCCCGGGTTCGCGCAGGTCGGCAATCCACGGCTGGCGGTTGTGCGGGTTGGGCGCCAGCAGGGCATGCGCCAGCATGAAGCGGCGTATGTCGGCCTGCGCTTCGGGGGTGCGCCAGGGCTGTGTAGCCACCTCCGGCATCGAGGAGGCGCAGCCCACGCTGGTGCCGCCCGCGGCCAGCACCACACCGCCGCCAGCCAGGCGGATGAAGCCGCGGCGGGAGAGGGTGGCTGCCTTGTCGCGGTCGGCGGCTTCCGCGTCAGCCTTGTGCGTGGCGGTTGCGGACGTCTCCATTGGCGGCTTGGAGGAGGGGTGAGTGGCTTTCATCTGGGACTTCTCGCGTCGCGTTGAGGTGAACGAGATCGTCGGACTTCAAGGCCGTACGGGTCTAGATGCACCGGCGCTTGTCAGGCATGCATGCATGCATGGGCGCGACGGGTGCACCTTCGTTTCTCACCGGGGCATGGGCTTCAGCGAGGCCAGAAACCGATCGATGAGGGCCGTGGTCTGCTGCGGCGCGTCCACCACCGAGATGTGCCCGGTGTCCAGCACCTCGAACCGGCCCTGGGGCAAGGCGGCAGCGGCCTTTTGCAGGCCCTCCAGGGGGTACATCCCGTCGTGACGTCCGGCGATGAAAAGTGTCGGTGCGGTGATGCTTGACATCCTCGGAGCCAGTGCTTCGCGATCGATCAGCACCGAGCGAACTGACTGCGCCAGCGCAGCGCCGTCGGCCTGCAGCAGATGCTGATGGAAGTCTTCCATCAGTGGCCCTGCCCGTTCGCGGGTGGCGGGCAGGAAGAAGGCGCGCGCGACACCGTCGCGGTACAAGCCGGTGCCTGGGATCCACCGTGCACCCCAGGCCACGAACCGGTCGCCGAAGGTGGGCCCGCCAGCGGCGGTGTACACAGGGGTGTTCAACATCACCACTGCGCGGGTGCGGCCCGGCTGCGCGAGTGCGAACTCGCCCGCCACCAGGCCGCCCCAGCTCGTGCCCACCACGATGACCGGCTGCGTGACGCCCAGTGCGTCTAGCACTTCACCCACCGCCTGACCGCAATCGGCCATGGTGAAGGGGCGGGCTGCCGGGCCGCTGTCTCCGTGGCCCGGGCCATCCACGACGATCAGGCGATGCCGACCTCGCCAGGCTTCAATCGGGGTGCGATAGATGCGGTGGTCGGACAGGATGGACGGCCACAGCACGATGACTTCGCCAGCCGCGGCGCCCGCACCCGTGTCCCGGACGGCGAGAGGCCCCACACGGGTGGGCACCATCCGCGGCGCCGGCAGCACAGGGGCAGCCGTGCTCGCGGCCTGCGCTTGTCTTGCCCGGACAGGCGGTTCGGGCTGCGTCACCGAGCAGGCCCCCAGCGCGGCGGTCAAGGCCACGGCCAGGGCCGCCCGCGTGGTGACAGGTCCCCAAGGCGAACCGACAGGTTTTGAGCTCATGCAAATCTCCCAAGCCAAGGCCGGATTCCGAACAAAGTGTGAAGTCAACGGCGTCAACATTCATTCTGAGGTCTTGCGTTCGAAATGTCAACAGTGATAACATGACTGTGTGCTGAAAGAGTCCACACACCCCCCGACCCAAGCCGACCCGGCCCCGATGCCTGCTGCCAGGGGCTTCCACCATGGCAACCTGCGTCAGGCGCTTCTCGACGCAGCACTGGGAGAGCCCGACATTGAAGGCTTGTCCTTGCGTCAACTCGCCACTGGGCTGGGCGTGACGCCCGCTGCGGCCTACCGGCATTTCGCCAGCCGTGAAGACCTGCTCCTGGAGGTGGCCCAGGTCGGATTTGGCCGATTGCAGTCGCGTTTCGCCCAGGCCTTCGGCATCTCGCAGCCGCCCTCGGACGCCGCACAGGCACAGGCGCGTTTGCATCGGCTGGCGTGCGCCTATCTGCAGTTCGCCGATGACGAACCCCCCCTGTGGCGCCTGATCTTCGGCCCGCAGGGGGCGGCTTACCGCGCCCTGGCGGGCCTTGTGGACCGCAGCAGCAGCTACGACTACCTGCCCGCGGCGCTGCTCGGCCTGCATCGCACAGGTGTCGTGCCGCATGAGCCCACCGAGCTCGATGCGCTGTTTGCCTGGAGTGCCGTCCATGGGGCGGCCTCCCTGCGTGCAGGCCGTGTGCCTGGCGCGCTGACGCCGCTGGACGATCTGGCCAGGGAGGTGGCCACGCGCATCGTCCGGTCTCTGAGATCGCCCCTCTGAACTTCGTCAAGGCCTTGGCTGCGAGGCCGCCATTCACCAGGAAATGTCGCCATGTTGTTCCACGATCTGACTCCCGGAATGCACCCGCGCCGCGTGCGCATCTTCCTGGCCGAGAAGGGCCTGTCCATTCCGCGCCGGGAGGTGGACGCCGTGGGCCGCGGCAACGAAAGCCCGCAGTTCCTTCGGCTGAACCCGCTGGGCAAGCTGCCCGTGCTGGAGCTGGACGATGGCACCGCGATCAGCGAGTCCCTGGCCATCTGCCGCTATCTCGAGGAGTTGCATCCCAACCCCTCGCTGATGGGGCGCACGCTGCGCGAGACCGCACTGATCGACATGTGGACGCTGCGCATGGAGTTCGAGCTTTCGCGCCCGATCGCGCAGGTCTTCCTGCACTCCAGCGATTTCTACCGAGAACGCATCGAGCAGGTGCCGCAGGTGGCTGACCACGCGCGCGGCCAGGCCCTGGCCACGATGCAGTGGCTGGACCGCGAACTCGCCAGCCGTCAGCACATCGCTGACGACGCTTACTCCTTGGCCGACATCGTGGCGCAATGCGCCTTCGTGCTGGGCAAGGCCGTGGGCCTGCGCATCCCGCCTGAGATGACCCATCTCTCGCGCTGGTTCGCGGCCGTCAGCGCGCGGCCGACAGCCCGGGCTTGAACGAAGTTGACCATGGACGATGCCATGACGACCCCCGGCGTGTGCTGCGTGATCGGTGCCGGTGACGCCACCGGCTCGGCGGTGGCCCGGCGTTTTGCGCGTGCCGGCTACACGGTGTGCGTGGCCAGGCGTACCGAGGCCGCGCTGCAGCCGCTGGTCGATCAGATCGTTGCCCAGGGCGGGCGGGCCCGCGCGTACGGGCTGGACGCCCGGCGCGAAGAGCAGGTGGCCCGCTTCTTCAACCAGGTCGAGGCCGAGGTGGGGCCGGTGGCCGTGGTGGTCTTCAACGTCGGCGGCAATGTGCGCTTCCCCATCCTGGACACCACGGCGCAGAAGTACTTCAAGGTCTGGGAGATGTGCGCTCTGGCGGGCTTTCTGGTCGGGCGTGAGGCCGCGAGGGTGATGCTGCCGCGGGAGCGGGGCACGCTGCTCTTCACCGGCGCCACGGCGAGCCTGCGCGGGGGTGCGGGCTTCGCGGCCTTCGCCGGGGGCAAGGCGGCGCTGCGGGCCCTGGCGCAGTCCATGGCGCGCGAGCTCGGCCCGAAGGGGCTGCACGTGGCGCATGTGGTCATCGACGGCCTGATCGACACCGCCTTCGCGCGCGAGCACTTCACGCAGCGGGTGGCCGAGGTCGGGCCCGACGGCATCCTGAACCCTGAGCACATCGCCGAGACCTATTGGTGGCTGCACCAGCAGCCCAGGGACGCCTGGACCTTCGAGCTGGACCTGCGGCCCTCTGTGGAGCGGTGGTGACGCCAATGCCGAGAATCGCCGTCTTTGGTGCCACCGGATTGACCGGTGGGCTCGTGGTCCGGCAGGCGCTTGCGCAAGGCCATGAAGTCGCCGCTCTGGTGCGTGACCCCGCCAGGGTGACGCTGAGACACCCGAGCCTGATCGTGATGGCCGGCAGCCCGACCTCCATGGCCGATGTCGAGCGCTGTGTGCAAGGAGCAAGTGCCGTGATTCACTGCCTGGGCATTGGCGGCAAGGGAGACGGGCGGCCCAGCACACTCGTCTCCGACTCGGCCAAAGCCGTGCTGGCCGCCATGCAACGGCACGGCACTGCGCGGATCGTGTGCATGTCCAACGTCGGGGCGGGGGGCAGTGGCACCTGGGTCGCCAACCGGCTGGTCATCCCCCTGTTCTTGAGATGGTTGCTGCCCATCATCGAGGACAAGAACCGCATGGAAGCGGCCTTGCGAGCAAGCCCTGTCGAGTGGGTGTCGGTGCGTCTGCCGAACATCGTGGAAGGGCCCGACAAGCCGCTGCGCGTGAGCGCCAACGGTCGAGGCATCGGACTTTCCATCACGGCCGAGTCGGCAGCCCGTTTCCTTCTGGAGCAGGTAGGCTCCCATGAACACCTCTGCTCGGCCCCCAGCATCAGCAACTGAGGGTGACCCGGTGCGCGGGTGGGCGAAACCGCCTGTGCACGGCCGACGATCTGGTAGACCTTTCCGAACCGCAGCCGTCGTCGGGATAGCGTTGCTTGCGCTGCTGCAGGGCTGCGCTTCGAAAGACAGCGCAGCGCCAAGGCCGGAGCTTTTGAGCAGCGGCTGGAGTGACCCGTCCACGTTGACGCCAGGCGCCCATTTCGATGCCTACGCGTTGGGTGTGACCCAGGAGCTGCGCATTCACCGCCTGCCCTTCGACGCAGCGAAGTCCGATGCAGAGTTGACCCGTGTGGCGCCATTCCGTACTTTTCCCGACCAGGAATGCCATCCGGGGACGCCCCGCGGCATTGCGATCCTGATTCACGGGCTGTCCGACACCGCGTTCGCCATGCGCGATCTGGCGAACTCTCTGTCGAGACTGTGCTTCGAATCTCGCGTGCTCTTGCTTCCGGGCCATGGCACACGTCCGGCAGACCTGATGGTCGTCGATCACAAGGACTGGCTGGCTCACGTGGAAGCGGCTGTCGCGCAGGCCCGTCGCGAGAGCGAAAGGGTCGTGCTCGCGGGCTTCTCACTCGGTGCAGCGCTCGCGCTCGCCGTCGCGGCCGAGTCGCCTGAGAAGGTCGATGCGGTCATCGGCTTGTCACCCGCCTATCGACTCCGCTCGAACTTTCTGGCGCGGCAGGCCCGATGGGTGGCGGCCTTCCGACCTTGGTTGGACCTCGGTCCACGAGAGGATTTCGCGCGGTATGGGGCCATGCCGACGCGCGGCATCGCTTCCACCATGGCGGTGCTAGCAAAGTTGGACGATCGCGTGAGGCGGACGGGATCTGTGAAAACGCCCTGGCTGGTCGTGCAGAGTGAAGACGACGAGGTGGTCGATGTCGCCGGCAACCGGTGGTTCTTCGATGCGAACGCCGATGACCCTCGCAGCGTCTTCGTCAACTACTTCTCCGACCCGCCCAAGGACGCAACTGGCGACCGTGTCATCTGGCTTCCTGCGGCCCATGACACTTTGCGTGTGGTGGGGCTCTCCCACCTTGCGGTACACGTCTCGCCGGACAACCCGCACTACGGCGTGAACGGCACCTACCGGAACTGTGGCAGCCCCCCCTTCCGCCAGGAACAAGAGGTCCGGTCTTGCAAGGAGGCGCAGCAGGTCTGGTACGGCGTCGGTGGGCAGTCACCGCCCCCTGGCGAGGCCGGCGCCCGCGCGACGTTCAACCCGCACTATCCCGACCTGGAACGCCGAATCGGCGAGTTCCTCAACAGGGTGGTGGGCCGCCACCGCGAGGCAGTGGCTGCCGATGCCCTCAGGCCCTGATACGGCTCCAGCATGAGCCCCGAAGTCCTCTTCCAAGCCGCCAACTCGCTGGCGCTCGTGGGCTGGATTGCCCTTGCTCTGGGCCCGCTGGCGCCTCGTGCGCTGGGTCTGGTGGGCGGCGTGGCCGTTCCGCTGATTCTTTCGGGGGGGTATGCCGCCATCGTGTTGAGTCACTGGAGCTCGGGTCAGGGGGGCTTTGACAGCCTGGCGTCGGTGGAGCAACTGTTCAAGAGCCGTTGGCTCTTGCTGGCAGGTTGGGTGCACTACCTCGCCTTCGACCTGCTGTTGGGGGCGTGGCAGCTGCGTACCGCCCGGCGAGAGGGCATTCCGCACCTCCACCTGCTGCCGTGCCTGCTGGCAACCTTCCTGTTCGGGCCTGCAGGCTACCTGCTTTTTCAAGGGCTGCGTGCGGCGCACCGCAGAGGCGCCTACCCGCCAGCCACCGAGTCTGCCTCTCCGGAACCCAGATCCCTCAGCCTGGGCCGTCTGGCCGCTGACTCGCCTCGTTACACCGGGCTCGCCGTCCTGCTCGCTCTGGCCATGCTGCCGCTCTTCGGTGCCCTCGCCCTTGACGGGCGGCTTTTCCAGGGGGTCAACGTCTGGGTCAAGCCGCTGAAGTTCCACGTCGCCCTGGTCATCTACCTCCTCACGCTAGCCGCCTATGCCCGCTTCGCATCGCCCGAACTCAGGGTGCGGCCCTGGTGGCGCTGGCACGAGCGTGCCGTCGTCGTGGCCGTGGTGCTGGAGTTGATCTGGATCGGCGGGGCCGCCGCCCTGGGCACAGGCTCACACTTCAACGACTCCACGCCGCTGGCGGGTGCCCTGTACTCCTTCATGGGGGTGGCCGCCTTGGTGCTGACCTCGGCCAGCGCGACGCTGGCCTGGGCGATCCACCGTCACCCGGCCGGGCACCTCTCAGCGGCCGTGCGCACCGGACTGGTCTGGGGGCTGGGGCTGACACTCCTGCTGACTCTGGTGACGGCGCAGACCTTGGCGGACATGGGCAGCCATTGGACAGGCGGCACGACCAGCGATGCCGGTGGACTGTGGCTCCTGGGCTGGTCACGCGACGGCGGGGACCTTCGCGCCGCCCACTTCTTCGCCACCCACGCGATGCACGCCATTCCGTTGCTGGCGCTGGCCTGCGCCAGACTCTTCGGCCCCGAGGCCAAGATCCCCGTCAGGTTGACCGCGCTGGCCTACACGGGCTTTGTGGCCATCGTCTTCTTTCAGGCCCTGAGGGGCCAGCCCTTGATCCCGTTCTGACAAGGACCCACCATGCAAATCCCCTTCAAGCTCATCCGCAACCTGCATCTGGCGGCGTCGCCGTTCATCGGCGCGTTCGTCTATTCGAGCGCGCTGCGCTCGAACGAGACCTTCCTGGCCGTCATCCAGTGGGGCGTGTTTCCTCTCGTGGCCGCTGCTGGTCTGGCGCTTTGGCTGGGCCCACGCCTGGCGCGGCGCGGCGGGAGCGGGCGTAGCATTCGTTCATGACGACCTGGACCCTGGCCCGCCGTGCCGAACGGCTGAACCCCTCCACCATCCGCGAGATCCTGAAGATCACCGAGCGCCCGGGCATCATCAGCCTGGCTGGCGGCCTGCCCTCGGCCGACACCTTCCCGGTGCAGGCCATGCGCGACGCTTCAGCGGCCGTGCTGCGCGACACCCCGCGTGAGGCGCTGCAGTACGCCGCCAGCGAGGGCTTCGGCCCGCTGCGGGAGTGGGTGGCGCAGGAGCTGGCCACGCACGGCCTGATGGCCGGCGCTGACCAGGTGCTGATCACCACCGGCTCGCAGCAGGGGCTGGACCTGGTGGGCAAGGTGCTCATCGACCCCGGCAGCACCGTGGCCGTGGAGTCGCCCACGTATCTCGGCGCGCTGCAGGCCTTCGCCCCCTACGAGCCCGAGTTCGTGGCCGTGGAAGGCGACGACGACGGGCCGCTGCCGCAGGCCCTGGAGGCCGCGCGGGGCGCGCGCTTTCTGTACCTGCTGCCGAACTACCAGAACCCCACCGGCCGTTGCCTGCCAGCAGACCGCCGCCTGGCGCTGGTGCAGCGCGCAGCCGAGATCGGCCTGCCCATCGTCGAGGACAATCCCTACGGCGACCTGTGGTTCGACGAGCCCCCGCCGCCGCCTGTCTGCGCTTCGGCCGGTGACGGTGCTGTGTACTTGGGCAGCTTCTCCAAGGTGCTGGCGCCGGGCCTGCGGCTGGGCTACGTGGTGGCGCCGCGCGCAATGTTCCCCAAGCTGCTACAGGCGAAGCAGGCCAGCGACCTGCACTCGCCCAGCTTCAACCAGCGCGTGGTGTACGAGGTCATCAGGAACGGCTTTCTCAAGGAGCATGTGCCCACGATCCGTGAGCGCTACAAGGCGCAGCGCGACGCCATGGCTGCGGCACTTCGCGAACACCTGCCCCCAGGTTGCCGCTGGCAGGCGCCCGTGGGCGGCATGTTCTTCTGGGTGACGCTGCCGGCGCACCTGGATGCCACTGCCTTGCTGCCCCGTGCGGTGGGGGCCGGCATGGCCTACGTGCCGGGCAGCCCTTTCTACCCGCAAGGCGGCCACGCCAACACCTTGCGGCTGAGCTTCGTCACGGTATCCCCCGAGCGCATCACCCAGGGCGTGGAGGCGCTGGGGCGGGTGCTGCGGGCCTGCTGATTCAGGTTCGAGGGTCTCCCACTTCGCCCGGCCTTGATGACGGGGCCCGTCCCAAAGCCGCAGCCGCGCAAGCCGTTCCAGACCCCCCGTGCCTGGATGGCCTGAATTGGGGGTTTGCCAGGGCCCCGGTCAGCGCAGGGGGCACGTTCAAACTTCTTCACCCGCTGGCAAGCCGGCCTTCACGTCTGCCCCAGACATTGAGGGTTCGGGCGCGTTCTATCGGACAGGCCGATGAAGCTCAAGCGCTGGCTCCATGTGCCATGTACAAGATTTGCCGCAATCTGGGGGTCGTGACTGATCCAACTGCGGGGGCCGAGGCCCCAGCGCATCCCCGCATGCGTGAGCAACTGTTGCAGTCTCGGTCTCTCCTTCGACTTCACAACTCTTCATCCCTTGAAGGAGCCCGTCGATGAACAGTCTGTGGATGACGCTGCTTGCAGCCTGCACCCTGTTGTTGTCCGCCTGTGGAGGCGGTTCAGAGTCCGCGCCGGCCCCTTCCGGTTCAGAGTCCGCGCCTGCCTCTTCCGGTTCAGAGTCCGCGCCGGCCTCTTCCTCTTCTCAGGCACCTGCGTCCACCACGTCTTCGGCGGCATGGCGTGCGCCGCTGAAGGTCTCATACCAGGGTGTCTCGGTCGATGTCGTGATCGACAAGCCTGCGGGCACCGAGTTCGATGTCTTGATCGTTTATCACGGCACGGTGATGCAGGACGCCCTGGTGATGCAGGCCGCCCAGGACACGCTCGACCACTTTCGTCGCTTGATCGATGACCCGACCGTGATGGTGGTGAGCGTCGCCTACCCCGAGGAGAACTTGCTCATCGGGGACAACCTCGCATACGCCGAGGCCGCGCTGCTGTGGGTCAGGCATCAGGCCGCAAGCCAGCTGGGCCTGCAGATCCGCCATTTGTTTCTTGGTGGCCACTCCCAAGGGGGCTATCTGGTCACTCGGCTCAACACATTGCATCCCACGCGTGGCGTCATCGCCAACGCCCCCGGACCGATAGATCTGGTGCATCGCTGTCGGCTGGAGGAGGAGGGAACAATCGCCTCGGGTGAGCACTGCTCGCGCTTGCGCCAGGCCTACGGAAGCACGGCCGCGAATCCTGCCGCCTACACGGCGCGCTCGCTCGGTAACTTCACAACGGGGTACCAGTCCGACATCCTGTTCGTGCAGGGCCTGGAAGATTCGCGTCTGACCCAGATGGCGGTGTGGCCGGGGTTCCGGCAGCAGGTGCAGGCGTGCACGAACTGCAGCGGCATCCAGTTCCTCGAACTGCCAGGCCTTGGTCACCCGGCGCTGTTCAACAGCGCGCAGGCCCGAGAGACCTTCCGCACTTTCGTGAACGCGCGGCGTTGAGTCTTGTCTGGCCGCAGGTCAGGAGCGAGCGGCAGAGTGCAGTGCGATGCCTGCCGACAGGGTGCGGCTGTCAGGTGCCCGCGGGAGAAATGTTCGTCTGGATGACGCGGGCGGCGCACCTGTACGCCATCGGCGGCGCTGGGTGGCCACTCGGCCGCATCGAAGATCCAGGACCGTCTGGACGCAGTCAACTCGGACCATCGCTGACCCAGCGGCAGCCCGCCACCGAGGCGGCGCCCGAAGGACCCTTGTATCCAACGAGTCGACAGCCCTGCCAGTTCAGGGCTGAAGCTGCCGCTCGACCGACGCACGGAACTCCACGGGTGAGCGCCCCAGCAAGCGCTTGAATGCCCTGGCAAAGGCTGAAGGGTTGTCGTAACCCACCTCCATCGAGATGCTGGCGATGCTGTCCTGGCTTTCGCGAAGGCGCTGCGCCGCCAGTTGCAGGCGCCACCACTGCAGGTACTCCGCTGGCGTCTGGCCCATGCACGCCTGGAAGCGCTGGAAGAAGGCGGTGCGTGACAGGTGGGCCAGGCCCGCCAGTTCGGGCAGCGTCCAGCGATACCCGGGCTGGGCGTGCAGGGCCGTGAGCGCCGGGGCCAGCCGCGGATCTGAAGCCGCTGCCAGCCATCCCGTGGCGGGCGTCGCATCGAACAGCGCCTCGCGCAGCGCCTGGATGAACAGCACCTCAGCGGCCCGGCGCAATACGGCCGATGAGCCGCCCGCGGGCTGCTCCGCCTCCGCCCGAACCAACGCGAGGACGGGCGCGAGGCGCGCGCATGCGGGCGTGCCAGCGCGCAGGACCATCATCGCGGACAGGCCGGCCACGATGGCCTGGGCCATGCGCATGTCGGCCGCAAAGCTGGCCGTCAGTAAACGCGTCCGGAGGCCGCCGCCGCCGTAGGCGAAGGTGGTGGCCTGTCGGTCCCGCCGGTCCACGCCTGCGATGGCGGTGACGGGCGTGGCCTGGCGGCCCGGGCGGTCGCTGATGGCGT